>ERZ857785.2522-NODE-2522-length-15642-cov-4.464425_pt1 | contig 15642 bp, 10 predicted proteins | sample MGYA00519763_ERZ857785 | MGnify/ENA primary metagenome ERZ857785 (study PRJEB31778, sample SAMEA3449365) | human gut metagenome | biome: human gut; feature: human-associated habitat; material: faeces | place: United Kingdom | collected 2010/2012 ... | reverse complement strand
TGCGGGCAGGATACCTCGCACGGCCTGCTCGTCGACGGGTTGTGCCTCTTCGATGATGAGCAGCGAACCGCACTCCGACGCCATGCGGCGTACGAGTGAGGCCGGAAGCGGATACTGCGAAATTTTCAGCACGGGATGTGGACAGCCGCCGGGATAATTCTCCGCGAGGTAGTTGTGGGCGATGCCGCAGGCGATGATGCCGACCGATTTGTCGGCGGCGTCCGTATAGCGGTTGAACCGGCTGGCGGCGGCTTCGGTCTCGAACCGGGCGTAGTCGTCGAGCAGCGTGTTGTACCTTACGCGCGAATTGCCCGGCATCAGCACCCACTGGCGCGTTTGGGCGGGGTAGGAGCGTTCGTTCTCGGCGCGGACGCCGGCGACTTCGACCACGGCCCGCGAATGGGCCATGCGGGTTGTCAGACGCATCAGTACGGGAATACGGTACTTCTCCGAGAAGTCGAAGGCCGCCTGCACCATGTCGTAGGTCTCCTGCTGGTTCGACGGTTCGAAGGTCGGCACGAGGGCGAACTGGCCGTAAAAGCGCGAGTCCTGCTCGTTCTGCGACGAGTGCATCGAAGGGTCGTCGGCCGCGACCACGACCAGCCCGCCGTTGGCGCCGGTCATCGCCGAATTGACGAATGCGTCGGCGGCGACGTTCATGCCCACGTGCTTCATGCAGACCAGCGCCCGTTTTCCGGCGAACGACATGCCGAGGGCCTCCTCCATGGCGGTCTTTTCATTGGCCGACCAAGTGCAGTGCACGCCGCGCTCGGCGGTGAGCGGATGACCCTGAATGAATTCGGTTATTTCGGTCGAGGGCGTGCCCGGATAGGCATAGACGCCCGACAGTCCGGCGTGGAGCGCGCCCAGTGCGAGGGCTTCGTCTCCGAGTAGTAGTTCCCGTTGTGCCATAAGATCGTGGTGTTATCCAATTTCTACAAATCTAAGAAAATTTTAATTAAAATACCAGAATTAATAACGAAAAGTTATTTAATCGGCGTTAATTATGTGAAAATATTAGTAAAAACCGACGGTTCCGCCTGCGCCGTAGGCAAACGCACAGCGGCGGCAGAAATTTCTGCCGCCGCTGTCGCCTGAGGTATATCCCGCCGGAAGGTTATTTCCGGTTCGTGTATTTTTCAGGAGTCTGCCCGACGAGTTTCATGATATATTTCTCGGCTTTTTTTCTTTGTCCGGGAGTCGTCTGCAAGATCCGGATGCGTCCGTTGGGCGCGGGGGTGAATTTCGTGCGTCCCTCTTCGTCCACTTCGACTTCTCCGCGGGATGAAAGTCCGAACCATTTCGCCGGCTCTTCGACGCCTGCCATGACGGCGGTCTGGTCCCAACATTCGCGGTCGTAGGGCATGGGAAGATAGCTGGCATAGGCCATTTTGAGCGGATGTTGTGCGGCATAGCCGATCTTGTCGAGCGCCGCGCAGCGATAGAAAATCTGCCCGCCCACTTCCCACGGGCTGACCAGTATGTCGGTCGGCCAACGGCCGAAGACGGCACGGGCTGCGGGAATGTCTATGCGGATGTTGAATTCCCTGCGCCGCTGGCCGTCGAAGCTGCCGCCCATCATGGTCAGCAGCCGGACTTTGCGGGCGACGAGTTCCCGGCCCGGCAGTTCGCTGTATCTGTCCGGGGCCGAATCCAGCAGCCGTTTGAGGTTGGACAGGAGTCCGACGGAGACGATCACGACGCTGCGGTCGGGTTGTGCCGCGAGGACCTGCCGGTATTTTTCCACGGAATCGAATGTCTCCGCCGAAGATGCAGGAAAGACGCCTGAGGCGGCGACGGCTTCGACGTAGCTGGGCTGTTTCTCCTTTTGCCGCGGAAGCAGTTCGGCGGGAGAGCTGGCTACGGGAATTCCGGACCAGCCGTAAAAGTCGTTCATCAGGTGGATGAACGGTGCCGAATAGGCGTTGCCTTTGTTGTTGGAGATCAGAAGAAGCTGGATTTTGCCCGCATCCTGATATTTGTAGAGCATGTCCAGAGCGAGCACGTCGTCCACGTCGTTGCCCATGTCTGTTTCGAAGATGATGCGGACGGGTTCTGCGGCAGCGACGCTTCCGGTGAAGAGCATGGCCGACGCGATCAGGCTGAGAATGGTTTTTGAGAACATATGCTGTGTGTTTTATTCGTTCCAGTCGTCTGTGCGGAACGGGGGTGCGACGATGCCGTAATTATTATAAAGATTTCCGTATGCATAGTTTTTATAGCAGTAGCGTACTGCGATGGGCGCTTTGACCTCGCCGCTGTGTACGATGACCGTGGAGCGGCCTTTAAGCCAAGCTTCGGCTGGGTGGAAAATCCGGTCTTCGCCGGCGATCTCGAATCCTGCGAGCGGCTCTCCGTAGGAGCTGACGCCGTAAGGCGCATGGTCGAACGAGAGGGCGATGTTTTCGCCCTGAATCTCCATCGACTTGTATACGGGGCCGGAACATTCGAAGCCCTTGTAGCCGTAACAACGGGCATAGGCGAGGTAAAGCAAACGCTTGGCGACCGTTTTCTTGTCGGGCGGATGGATGGTGTGGACGGCTCCGATATCGGTCGTGGCTACCATGCCGCTGCGGGGAATGTCTGACATGCACTGCTGCTGCACTTCGCGGAAACGCGCCGCTTGCGTCTGGTCGGGGGACCAGCCCATATTGGTATAGCCGTAGGGGGCGAGCTGGACGTAGAAGAACGGGAACTCCTCACCCCAGCGTGCGCGCCACTCGGCGACCATGGCCGGGAACCGCGTGCGGTAGGCCGCCGGGTCGGTGATGTTGGCTTCGCCCTGATAGAAGATGCACCCTTTGATCGTGTAGCCGCTTATGGGCAGCAGCATGGCGTTGTACAGGGCGGTCGGGGTGACGTTGGCGGTCCGCAGGTCTGCGGATTCGCGGAACCGGACTCCGGCGAATCGCATCAGGTTTTCGCGGCTCATCCATGCTTCGACTTCGGAGCCGCCCCATGCGCATACGATCATGCCGACGGGCACCTTCTCCCGCTGGTGGAGCATGCGGCCGAAGAGGAAGCCGATGGCGCTGAACGTTTCGGCCGATTCGGGCGACGAGACTGTCCAGCTTCCCCGGCAGTCGTGTCGGGGCTGTAGGCTGAAGTCGCGCTTCACACGGAACAGGCGCAGGTCGGGATAAGCCGAATCCAGAATTTCGTCGGCGGCATCGGCGACGGGCTGATTGGCGAGTCCCCGGAAACTGACGTTCATGTTCGACTGTCCGCCGCAGAGCCAGACTTCGCCCAGCAGGACGTTTTTCAGCGTTTTCGTGTCTTTCCCGGCTGTGATGGCGATTTTGTAGGGGCCGCCCGCCGTGATTGTCGGCAGCGTGATTTTCCAGTTGCCGTCGTCGTCGGTCCGGGTCGTGTAGACGCTTTGGCTCCATGACGGTTCGAGCGTGATGTTGCAGCGGGGCGAGGCTTCACCCCACAACAGGACGTCGGTCTGCTGCTGGAGCACCATGTTGTCCCCGATAACGGCCGGCAGCCGGATGTCGGCCGTCAGCGGAAGCGGGAGGAGGGCAAGCAGCAGTAGCGCTAATAAGTGTTTGGTTTTCATCTTAGATCGGAGATTTTACATTTCAGGGCGTCCATCCGCTCCTTCTGTCGGGAAACTATGACGTAAATCCAGCCTTCGCGGATGTAGGCGAACGGATAGCCGTAATCGCCGCTTTTCCAGCGTCCTTCGTATTGCCGGGTGTAGCGGTCGTCGGAGAGGATGTAGCATTTGTCGTAATTGAACCCGTCTTCGGAGAGGGCCAGCACCAGCGGATAACGGGTGCCCTGACGGGTGTTGTCGGGCGTGCCGATGTAGAGATAGCGTCCGTCGGGAAGGGCGCAGAAAAACGACTTGGTGTTGTTGTCTGAAAAATCGCTGCGTACGGGCATGGTCCAGTTGCGCCCGCCGTCGTAGCTCTGTGCCTGCCAGAGGTAGCCGTCGTAGGGCGTGGACGAATTCCGGAAAAGGCAGTACAGCGTGCCGTCGGCATGCTCGAACAGCTCGCCTTCGCACAATGACGGCCGGATCTGTTCGAAGGTGACATGCCCGGTCTGGTCCTGCGCCGCCGTGCCGCATTTATGCCAACCGCGCAGCCCCGTCGGATCGTCGGAGTAATAGAACGCCCGGTTGCAGGTCATCGCCAGCCGTCCGGTCGAGAGCCGCAGCGGGGCGTGGCTGGGAAATATGGCCAGTCCGAGCGATACCGGCCGTGTCCATGTCCTGCCGTCGGGCGATGTCACGGCGTAGAGCTGCGGATTCAGCCGGGCGTTGCTCGTGCCGTCGTTGTCGTTTTCCGTATAATAGACAGTCAGCCTGCCGTCGCAGACCCGGATGCCGCCCGGAGTGAGGATTTTCTTGGTGCCGTAGTCGCCGTCGGACGGTTCCGCTAGGAGCTGCGGAGCGCTCCAGCGGATGAAGTCCCGGCTGGAGGCGATCATCACCCGCTGCCCCGGCTCGTCTTCGCCTCGCATGCCGTTCGAATAGACGGCATAAAAGGCGCCTTGAAAATAGGTGACCGAGGGGTGGTGGGAATAGCTCCAGTTGCCGGACGGCATGTAAATTACGGCGTGTTCAGGTTCGATGCGCGGCAGGTCAGCGGCGGGATCGTACGCATTTCTGAAAATGGAGATACGGTCTGTTCCCTTTGGTTCGGCTCCCGGTGCGGGCGGAGGGTTTTCGTTCCCGTCTCCGCCGCAGGCCGGCAGAAGCAGGCCGAATAGTCCGGCTATGGCGATAACGGCGTTTCTCATTGCAGGGCGTCGATTTCGATACGGATTATTTCGATGCGTTCCTTGCGGCGCGAGACGATGACGTAGATATAGCCGTCGTGAACCATGGCGTACGGATAGCCGTAATCGCCGCCTTTCCAGCGGCCTTTATACTGCTGGGTATATCTGTCATCGGAGAGGATGAAGGTCTTGCCGAAATTGTAGCCGTCTTCGGAGAGGGCCAGCACCAGCGGGTAACGTTCTCCCGGACGGGAAGTGTCCGGGGTTCCGACGTAGAAATAGCGTCCGTCGGGCAGATTGCCGAAAAACGATTTGGTGTTGTTGTCCGTAAAGCGGCTTTTTACGGGCGACGTCCACGAAATTCCGCCGTCGGTACTCTGCATTTGCCACAGGTAGCCGTCATAGGTTTTGCCCGTACTGCGGAGCAGACAGAAAACCTGACCGTCGTTGTGTTCGAATAGTGCGCCTTCGCAGAGCGAAGGGTGTACCTGCTCGAAGGTTACGGCCCCGTCCTGATATTTGGGAACCTCCATCCGGCAGCGGTTCCATTTGCCGGTGCCGGAGGGATCGTCGGTGTAATAGACCAGCGTGTTGCCCGTGAGGATGATCCGGCCGTTGGAGAGCGTCAGCGGCCGGTGGCACGGGAATACGCGGATCGAGAGATTGACCGGCTCGGACCATGTCCGGCCGTCTTCGCTCGTGATGGCGAACAGCGTCGCCTTTATCCGTTTGTTCGAAACGCCGTCGTTGTCGTTTTCCGTGTAGTAGAGCGTCAGCTTGCCGCCGATTACGGTGATGCCGCCCGGCGTGAGTATCTTGGTCTGTCCGAACTCGCCCTCGCCCGGAGAGAGTATGACCCGTGGTTCGCTCCAGTCGGTGAAGTCTTCCGAGGTGGCGAGCATGATCCGCTGGCCGCACTCGTCCTCGCCTTCGGGACCGTTCGAGAAGACGGCGTAAAAGGTGCCTTTGAAAAAGGCGACGGAAGGGTGGTGCGAGTAGGTCCATGTACGGACCGGGTCGTAGATTACGCTCTTCTCCGCATCCAGCTTCGGGATTTCGGCCTTCGGGTCGTAATTGTTGGTGAATAACGTGGGCTGTTGGCCGAATCCTGCCGTGCAGCTCAGCGTCACGGCCGTCAGCAGCAGGCCGCATCGGATCGTCTTATTCATCGTGCAGGTCTTTTAATCGTTTTGTTCCAGCCATTTGAGGTTGAAACGGTAGTGGTTTTTACTGCTCAGCAGGTGTATTATTCCGTCGGGCGACTGCGTCATCGTCAGGTATCCCCGTGGTTCGGCCCGGTCGGCGTCCGTTTCGAAAAAGCCGGTCCACGCCCCGCCGTCCATAAACCGGTATTGTCCGTCGGTGATGAGTTTGCGGACGGGCCACGTCTTGCCTTCGTCATAGGACACGGCGGCGAACATGCCGCTTTTGATCTTCCCGCCCAAACGCATCCGGTCTTCGTCCTTGGGCGGACGCAGAGGGTGGTGGGTGAAGGATACCAACACGATCGGACCCTCCTTCAGCCGGATCATCGTGCAGCGCTGGCCGCCTGAAATCGGCGGGAACGGAGAGGCTTCGTAACGCCATGTTTTGCCCATGTCGCCGGAGACGCTCCGGGTCATGCGGCGGCGTCCCTTTGCATCGGCGACGTCGTTGCCGCGGCCGAACGCCATCAGCGAGCCGTCCCTGAGCTGGACGACGCAGGCGTGGATGCCCGCGATCATGCCGCCGGTGCGTCCCGCTTCGAACTCTTCGGGCTTTTCCCCGCAGGGAGATGTCCAACTGCGGCCGTCGTCGCGGCTGATCTGAATCACCGAACCTTCGTTGTTGTCCGGGCCTCCGTCGCAAGCGTTGATGAGCCAGCCTTCGCTGCTGCGGATCATGCCGGCGATGACCTGATGTCCCGGAGTATGTTCCGGGGAGACGATCTGCGGGCGGCTCCATGTCGCGCCGTTGTCGTCCGAGGTCTGCGCCATGAGCGCCAGATTGCGCCACCAGCCGCCGGCTTCGACGCCGTTGAGCAGATAGATGCGGCCGCTGCCGGGATCGCACCGGAGTGACGAGCCGGTCATGTTGCGGTCGGGAACCTTGCACAAAAGGCTCGCTTCGTCCCACGAGTCGGCTCCGCAGCGCAGGCGGCTGTGCCAGATAGCCATTTCCCGGCCGAATTCGCTGATCGTCGAGAACCAGACGGCGAGCAGGTCGCCGTTACGGCACCACGTGACTGCCGGACAATGGTTGTGGGGATACATCGGTGCTGCGGAGATATGCGGCGGTATGACGTATTCGATGGGGGTGTAATAACGCGGTTGGTCGTTCATATCTACCCAATGTGCGACGTGTTGCGCTACAGGTTCGGCGGCGGTGGAAGCGGGAACCGGCTTCGTGGCCGGATAGGGCGCTTCGATAATGCGGAATCCGGTCAGGAAATGCTTGTCTTCCGGGATCATGGCCATGCGGTTGGCCGAGCGGAGGTATTCGACGGGGGTCGAATGGCTGCCGCCGCGCGTCACCTTGTAAAAGCCGTCGGCATATCCCACCGGATCGGTCTGGTCGCCTCTGAAATAGGGGCCGTACCAGTCGTAACACCACTCTTCGACGTTGCCGTGCATGTCGTACAGTCCGAAGGCATTGGGCGCGCTCTGCGCCACGGTCAGATCGACGGGGATGAACGAGTGATGCTCTTCCTGATTCTTCAGCGCCGCTTTGGGAAGCCGGTCGCCGAAGGAGTAGTGCATGCAGGAGCCGGCCCGGCACGCGTATTCCCATTCGGCTTCGGTCGGAAGCCTGTAGGTGCGGCCCTCCTTTTCGGAGAGCCAGCGGCAAAACGCATCGGCCTGATGCCAGTCCACGAAGATCACGGCTTCGTTGTCCCCGCTCGAAAACCCCTGTTTGCCGCGCAGGGCGCGGTGCGAAGGATCGAACGCTTCGTACTGGGCGTTGGTGATCTCGGTGACGGACATCCGGAACGGTCGGGAGATGACCACTTTGTGGATCGGCGTCTCGTCGTAGTCTGCGCCCGGTCCGCCGGAACCCATGTAGAACCAGCCGGCCGGGATTTCCGCGAACCGGATCGTCGGGCCGGGCTCCCCGGCCGAACAAACGTTTCGGCCGAGGAGGAGCAGCAGGGCGGTAAAAAGTGTTTTTCTGTTCATCGCAGAAGTGTTTTATTCGTTGTCCGCAGGTTCGGCGATCGTTATTTTCAATCGTGCGACGACTTTGCTTTCGCCTTCGAACGTGGCGTTCCGGGCGACGAATACGGCGTCGTATTCCCCTGCGGTTTCGTAAATATATGAATAATTGTCGGCTCTGGCATTCATGGCTTTGACCGGAATACCGTAATTGGCGGTTCCTTCGCCGTCGATTTTCCCGGCGTATTCGTATTTGTGTCCTGCTTCGCCCGAATAGAAGGTGATGTAGTCGGGGTTGCCGCTGAAGTTGAAGTATACCTCTTTGCCGGCTTCATAGACATTGCCGCTGTCGGGAGTCACCCCGAACGAAACGTCTTCCAGCACCTCCCCGCAGGAGATCAGGCACAACAGAAAGGCCGTAATAAACGTGATGATCAGATTCTTTTTCATCGTATCGGTGATTAAGTCCTTTACCATAAGGGATTTTGTTTGATCGAGAAGTTGGTAGCCAGTTCCTTGCTCGGTATCGGATACCAGTTGTGGCGGTACTCGGTGTAGTCGGCGATTCCGTCCGCATAGCTTTTGTTCGCGTGCCAGCGGGGATCGGCTACCTGCGCCCGGCGCTCTGTGGTCATGGCTTCGACGTAGAGTCCCCAGCGGATCAGGTCCAGACGGCGCAGTCCTTCGAAGCAGAGTTCGCGGCCCCGTTCGTCGATGACGAGCCGGCGGAAATCCTCCTGACCGAGACCTGCGACAGCCGGATAGTCGGAATTGGCCCGTCGGCGCACCTCGTTGATACATTCGTACGCCAGAGTCGTCGGACCGCCGTAAGCTTCGTTTTCGGCTTCCGCCAGCATCAGCAGTACGTCCGAATAGCGCAGCACGGGAAAATTGATCGGCGTGTAGTCCTTGTCCTTCGTGTCGGAAAGTTCGTATTCGCGGCGGAACTTGCCTGCGTTGCAGTAAACGTACTGTTTGTTGTTGAGGTTGCGCCACAGTTTCTCCCCGTTGCGGTAGTAGTATTCGCAGATATTCCACTCCCGGCGCACGTCGTTCGGATCGTCGAACAGGTCGAACAGTTTGAGCGTCACCGATACGTACCCGTAACCGAATCCGTAGGCGTCGTTCTGGTTGTTGTAAACGCCGTTGTAGCTTCCGACGCAGCCGCCCGTGGTGTGGCCGTCCTGATTGTTGCCCTTGAATTCGATTTCCCAGATGCTTTCGCGGTAGGTGAGGTCGTAGATATCCTTGCTGAGGTTGGTGAACACCTCTTTGTAGTCGGGATTCAGCGTGTGGAGTCGGCTGCTGCGGACTTTGCGCGCCCAGTATGCGGCCTTTTCGAAAGCCTCCTTGCCTTTGTAGAGGGGGAAGCCGCCCATTTTCAGATAGACGCGGGCGAGGATGCCTTGGACGGTCGATTTCGAGATGCGGCCCGGACCGTTGAGCTGGTCGGCCGCCCTGACCTGTCCTACGACGTCCTCCATTTCGGTTACGATGAAGTCGAAAACCTCTGCGGCCGGGGTCGAGGGCATCTGAAGCGCCTCCATGTCGGTGTCGCGGGTCGATTTGAGGCGTAAGGGTACGTCGCCCCAAAGGCTCGAAAGCGTGAAGAAATAGTAGGCGCGCAGGAATCGTACTTCACCCATGTACTGGGCGATGAGCGTTTCGTCGATCGGCGAGCCCTGTATATATTCGAGGAACGAGTTGGCGCGGTCGATACCCGTGTAGAGATTCGCCCAGAGGTTGTTCAGCGTCGCGTTCGTATAGGTGTAATTGTTCAGAAACAGTTCCTGTTTGGTATAGTTGCGGTCGTAGTAACTCAGGTCGTCCTGCAGGTTGAAGGCGTAGAACCAGTCCCGGCCGTAGAACGACAGGTCGGACAGCGGTGCGTAAACGCCGACCAGTGCTTTCTGAACGCTCTCCTCGTCCTTGTAGGAGGTTTCCGGCGATACGAAACCCGCAGTCTCGACGTCGAAGAAATTGCAGGAACCCAGCGTTATGCCTGCGATGAATATAAAAAGTAGTTTTTTCATGATCGTTGTTTTTAGAATACGACGTTGATTCCGAAGTTGTAGACGCGTGAGCGCGGGTAGGCCGACCAGTCGTATCCGGGAGTGAGCGCCGTATTTTTGGTCGAAACTTCGGGGTCGTAACCCGAATAGTTGCTCCATGTCACCAGATTCTGCGCCGAGAAGTAGACCCGCAGCTTCTGGACGAAGAATTTCTTGGTGATCTTGGAGGGCAGGGTATAGCCTAACGAGAGGTTTTTCAGGCGCAGGAACGAGCCGTCCTCCACCTCGAAGGTCGAATACTGGGAGGAACCCCAGCCGCCCACGCGCGGAATGTCGCTCATCGGATTTTCGGGAGTCCAGCGTCCGCAGTACTCCTTCCAGCGGTTGTAGCCGACCTCCGATTTGCCGCGTACGAACTGCGTGCGCGCGGCGTTGAGGATGTCATTGCCGTAATTCCATTGGAAAAAGACGTTCAGGTCGAAGCCGAAGAATTCGAAGGTGTTGTTGAAACCTCCCGTGTGCAACGGCTGTCCGCGTCCGATGATCGTACAGTCGTCGGCATTGACCGTGCCGTCGCCGTTGATGTCGCGGAAGCGCGCGTCGCCCGGCTGCACGCCCGAACGGCCGGTGCCGTTGTCGGGAATGTCGGCTTTGAGGACCCATTTGCCGTCGACGTTGTCGAAGTCGTCGTATTTGTAAGTCCCTTCGTAGATATAGCCGTAAAGCATGCCCATCGGCTTGCCGATTTTGGTGATATAGGCGTTGTTGTAGGAGATGACATTGACGATGCTCTCCTGATTGTGCGACAGTGCCAGCACCTTGTTGCGGTTGAAGGCGATGTTGAAATCGGTCGTCCAGCGGAAGTTTTTCGTGTTGAAATTCTCGGTCTGGAGCGTGAATTCCCATCCCTGATTCCGGACTTTTCCGATATTCATGGTGTTGGTGGAGAAGCCCGACGAGGGTGGGATGTCGGCGGACAGCAGCAGGTCGGAGGTAATCTTGCGGTACCAGTCCACGGCGATCGTAAGCCGGTTGCGGAACAGCCCCAGATCGACTCCCGCATCCCACTGCGTGGTGGTTTCCCATTTGAGGTTCCGGTTGCCCAGATTGACGATGATGTTGCCCGTGGTGTTGCTGTTGTCGAACGGGTACTCCGACCCCTCCGTGGCGTACATCTGCGTCCGGTATGCGTATTCCGAAACGCGGTTGTTGCCCGTCTGTCCCCAGCTGGCCCTGAGTTTTAGGTTGGAGACGACCTTGTTCTGACTGAGGAACTTCTCGTTGGAGATGTTCCATGCGGCGGAGGCCGACGGGAAGTAACCCCACCGGTTGTTCTTGGCGAACTTCGAAGAGCCGTCGGCGCGGAACGTCGCCGTGAAGTAGTACCGATTGTCGTAATTGTAGTTGATGCGTGACAGGAACGACATCAGCGTCCATTCCGCCGAATTGTAGGTCGAAACCACCGGGGAGCCTTCGCCGAATCCGTTGATGCCCAGATGCTCGTTGGGAATATGCGTGGCCTTCATGTAGGTATTCTTGTAACGGCTGCCCTGCATGGTCTGTCCCAAGAGAATGTCGAATTTGTGCTTTTCGTCCTTGTCGAAGGCGGTTTTGTAGGTCAGGGTGTTCTCGTTGACCCACTGTTGGGTCGATTTGTTCTGCACCGATGCGTTGACTCCGTCCGAGCGGTATTTGTTACCCGTGCGCGAACGCGAACCGTTGAATTGCTCGTTCGAATAATCGTCCGTCAGGAATCCGCCCATAACCTTTACTTTCAGGTCTTTGATGATTTCGTATTCGACATAGGCATTGGCCCTGAAATAGTTGTTGATGCGTTTGCGGTATTCGTCCGAAACGATGTAGATCGGATTTACCCGGAAGTCCTGTGACGGGTTGATCGAGGGGTCGACCCACTCGTTGATCAGGTCGTCGTCGCCGACCGATACGAACGGACGGTAGCTCCATACGTTGGGCAGCAGGTTGGCGCTGCCCGTGTAGTTGGTCTGCGACGGAGAGTCGCCGGTCTGCAGGATGCGCGAGTAGTTCGCCATCGCCTGCACGTGCCATTTCTTGGCGAAGCGGTGGTCGATCGTGGCGCGACCTTGATAACGGCTGTAATTCGAATTTTTGATGATGCCGTCCTGATCGAGCATGGAAAGCGTCGTGCTGAACCGCGTGGAGCGGTTGCCGCCCGACAGATTGACCGAGTACTTCTGTATGGGAGCCGTCCGGAAGATTTGATCCTGCCAGTCGATGCTCTTTACGTTGCGGTAATCCTCGATCGTGCCCCCTTCGCCCAGATAGGTTTTGTTGAAGTCGGCTTCGGTCATGATCTCCTGCTGGAGCGTAACGAACTCATAGGCGTTCATCAGGTCGATTTTCTTGGATATCTGAGCGAATCCCCAGCTTGCGTCGAAAGTTACCTTCGTCGTTCCGGGAGTGCCCAGTTTGGTGGTGATTATCACTACGCCGTTGGCGGCGCGGGCGCCGTATATCGCGGTCGCCGAGGCGTCTTTGAGAATGCTGATCGAAGCGATGTCCGAGGGGTTGAGGGCACCCATCGAGGTATCTTCCAGCGGGAAACCGTCGATGACGTAGAGCGGCGAGTTGGACTGCGTGACGGAGTTGCTGCCGCGGATGACGATATTCATCTCCTCGCCGGGCATGCCTTCGTTCGAAGTTACCTGCACGCCGGCTACGCGGCCCGCGAAGGCTTCGCCGATGTTGCCGGCGTCGGTTTTGAGCATGTCGCCGACGTTGGCGCGTCCCACGCTGCCCGTCAGGTCCTTGTATTTCACTTCGCTGTAGCCGACGACCACGACTTCGTCGAGACGGGCGTCGGTGGCGGTCAGCACGACGTTTATCTCGGTTTTCTGACCTACGGGAACTTCCTGCGACACCATGCCCAGAAAAGAGAACACGAGACTTGCGGTCGGCGGTACGTTCGAAAGGACGTAACGTCCTTTCGAATCGGATACGGCGCCCCGGTTCACCTCTTTAATGATGACGGTGGCTCCTTGCAGCGGCAGGCTGTCGGGACCCATTACGGTGCCGACGACCTTATGTCCTTTGGTCTGCGCCCCGGCAGGTCCCGCCATCCCCGCGAAGAGTACGGGGAGAATCAGCCAGAGCCGTAAGTTGCGGCGCAGTGCATTATATATACGAATCATCTTGTTTGTTTTTTTAGGTTTTTGCTTTGCCGGTTCGTTCCCTGCGCAGATATCCTGTCTGCGCAGGGAATGCTTCCGGTCGTTATTCCTTGACGCAGCGGATTGTTTGGGCATTTCCGCGCTGGAAGGTGTAGAGCGGATCGACCTCTTTCCAGTCGTTCTTGAATGCCAGACAGCAGCTCTTCGTTCCGGCGGAGGGAGCCGAGGTCCAGTAATAGTAGAACGAACCGCGGTTCAGTGCGCCGGAGCTGTAGTAGCGGCACCCGTTGTAGGGGAACCATGCCTGCTCGCCCGAACCCGTGGCTGCGTAGTAGAGATACCATCCGCGTTTGGTCGGACTTGTGTTTACGACGTTGTGTTGGGCAGGGTCGGTGGTGTTTTCTCCCGTCTTCGTGAAGATCGAGAAGGCGTCCTTGCCCGGAATCCTGTAGCCGGGAGGACACGGATCGTAGATCGACTTTTGATGAGTCGCGGTCAGCTCTTCCTCGCCTTGCGGATTACCCCAGAGGTAGTTGTTGCGTCCGGCGAAAAGCCAGTCCGCCGCCTTGAGGAAGGTTATGGGATTCTGGATCGCATTGGCGATCGTTCCGGTGGATGCGTCGGAAGCGGCGACGCTCACCTTGGTTACAGATCCGTAGAGGGTCGGTTCGGTCATGTCGTAGAATTTCGACGAGCCGGGGATCGGGTCCTTGCGTCCCCATTGGTAGGACATGCCCAGCGAACCGGTGTCGTCCAGCGCCGATGTGGCGCCCAGACTGCGGTCCATGAAGGTATAGCTGTTGCCGTATTTATTGGCCATGTAAACCTGATCGGCGGGGAGGTCCGTACACCAGATATGCCAGCTCCACATGATGCGGCCCTGCTGGTCCTTAACCGCGATGAGGGCGTTGCCCTTGCCGGCCGAGGTGTTGAACGAGACGATGCCGTCGCTGAGTACCAGTTCCGAGATCAGTCCGTCGGTCGTCTCCCACAGCAGTTCGGCCGAGACGGGGGCGATTGTCGCCGGTGCCGTGAGCGGATTGCCGAGGTAGTCGGTGAAGCTGCCGCCGGGGATAATGCCTTCGCCGCCGTTGCCCATTACGGTCGCATCGAAACTGCACCGCGCCTCCTTGTCGACGATGTAACAGTTGGCCGTTCCCTGTGCGCTGAGGTTGAGCGCCGGGAGTTCGTGGGTGATCTTGACTTCTCCTTCCGCGGGAGTCTCGCTGTCGGTCGCCGTGAACTGATCGAGCGGAAGCGAAACGGAGATGGCGCTTCCTTCCGGACTGGACTGGGCGGGCCGTTTGTTGAAAAGAAACGTGTAGCGGTCCGTGCTGACGAGATAATACATGTTGGCGGCCTGCGTCAGGTCGCAGGGAGCGAGGCCGATGGTAAATTCGATTTTATCGGCCAGCGACGGGGCTTCGTTGAACGTGTAGGTGATGCTGTTGGACGATCCCCGGAGCTGAGCGTCGGGATCGGTCAGGTCGAAGTCGCATGCACCTGCGAAATTTACGCCTTCGGCCGTAATCTTGATGGAATTGACCTTTTCGGAAGCGTATTTTCCTTCGGAGGTGAAGTCGAACGAGAGCTGCGCCGTGGCGGCCTTTTTGCGGAAAACGAACTGCGATTCGCTGGCCGCTTTGACCTCTTCGCACCGGGCGGTCATGATGTTGTTGGCGCCTGCCGTCCGGGCGTTCTGCATGGTGCTGATGACGATCGGAGCAATAAATCCGTTCATGGCGCTTACGGCAGGATAGACGGCGTAAAGGGGCGTTTGTTCGAAATCGAGCGAACCGTTGAATTTTCCGGTTGCGGTGCCGATGCCGGTTGCGACGTCGAATGTGCCGGCGTGCAGGCCGTCGGTGACGGTAATGGCGTCGTCGACGAGCCAGACGGTCGCTCCGGTTTCATCGGCTCCGGTTCGCGTCGTCGAACTTTTATCCGTGACGTCTGCTCCCGGAATGGTTGCCGTAAGCCCCGAAAGCCGGTTGCCGAATCCTGTCGTCGGGGGGAACCTGCTGCGTTTGCTCCGGGTCGTCCGAACAGCCGAGGAGTGCCGTGCAGACGGTGAGCGTTAGAAGTTTTCTGATGGTCATGGTTGCGGTTTTTAGGTGTGTCGGTCGTTATTTGTAGATCGGTCCGTAGGTCGCGCAGGCGCGATAGTCGGAACCTTCCGGGTCGGAGCCGAAGGCGCCCCATGCCGAGGGGCGGAAGAGCCGGTCGGCGTCGAGGTTGTGCATGGCTACCGGAATGCGGAGCATCGCGGCCAGCGTGGCGAGGTCGGCGCCGACGTGTCCGAAACTGATGGCGCCGTGGTTGGCTCCCCAGTTGTTCATCACCGAATAGACGTCGCGGAAAGCGCCGTGGCCTGTCAGGCGGGGGGCGAACCATGTCGTCGGCCACGTGCGGTCGGTGCGCTTGTTGATGATCTCGAAAATCTCGTTATCGACGTTTACGGCCCAGCCTTCGGCGATCTGCAATACGGGGCCGAGTCCCTTCACGAGATTCAGGCGGCACATGGTCATCGGCATTTCGCCGCGGGTGAGGAAGTGCGACGAGAATCCGCCGCCGCGCATGTATTCGCGTCCTGCGGGGTACCATGTCGTGGCTTGGAGA
>ERZ857785.2521-NODE-2521-length-15654-cov-2.842362_pt1 | contig 15654 bp, 20 predicted proteins | sample MGYA00519763_ERZ857785 | MGnify/ENA primary metagenome ERZ857785 (study PRJEB31778, sample SAMEA3449365) | human gut metagenome | biome: human gut; feature: human-associated habitat; material: faeces | place: United Kingdom | collected 2010/2012 ... | reverse complement strand
CAGATACGTACACAGACCGCCGTAGACTTCACCATGACCGGAGAAGAAAAGGCAAGGAAATTGCGCGAGCTGGAAGCTGACCCTGTAGCATGGGCGAAGTTCATGTTTTACAGATATGCCAAATACGAGTTTGCAGGATTCCAGAAGAAAGCCATCAGGCGCATCATAGGGCATTCCGACGGGAACTGGTATGAAGTGCTGAGCTGGGCGCGTGAGCTGGCAAAGTCCACCATCGTGATGTTTATCGTGCTGTACCTGGTCATCGTGAAGAAAAACAAACGGTGCGTCATCATGACCTCGGCGACCAACGACGGCGCAAGGAAGTTGCTGAACCAGTACCGGGCGCAGTTCGAGGCGAACGAGCGGCTGAAATATTTCTACGGCAACCTCATCGGTGACAAATGGACGGAAGACTATTTCACCCTCAGCACCCGCGTGTCGTTCATGGCAATGGGCTGGGGACAGTCACCGCGTGGAGTCAAGATGGACGAGGTACGCCCGGACGTATTGCTCATGGATGACTACGATACCGACGAGGAATGCCGCAATCCGGAGATAGTGAACAACAAATGGAACTGGTTCGAGCAGGCGCTGTTCTTCACCCGCTCCATCAGCGAGGCGCTGCTTACCATCTGGACGGGGAACGTCATTGCGAAGGACTGTTGTGTCTCACGTGCCGGTAACAAGGCAAGGGAACTGGCCGCAAGGGAGAAACCTATCGGAAACTGGGACATCATCAATATACGCATGGTGGATATAGGCAATCCCGATCCGCAGGCGGATTACCAGTTCGGAACGTCCGTATGGCCGGAAAAGAACACTGAGGAAACGATAGACGAGGTGCTGGCACAGGTGAGCCTCGCCAGCGGGCAGAAGGAGTGTTTCAATAATCCGGTGGTGGAGGGTTCCTACTTCAAGGAGATACGCTGGGGAGAATGCCCGCCCATAGGCAAGCTCAAATATATTGTCAGTTATGGGGACCCGGCACCGAGCAACACCACCGGCAAGAAGGCGAAGAAGAACTCCTTCAAAGCGAATTTCCTCATGGGGCTATACGAGGGAACGCTGTACATATATACGGGATATCTGCGGCATGTCACCAACGACGAGTTCGTGAACTGGTATTACTATCAACGGGACTACGTAAGGGAAAGGACGCAGCAGAGGAACTACATAGAGAATAACAAACTGCAGGATCCGTTCTACCAGCAGGTATTCGTTCCTCTTTTCCTTGCAAAAGGGAGGGAAAAAGGACATTACATCAATATCTCGCCCGACGGGCGTGACAAACCCGACAAATTCGTGCGTATAGAAGGGAACCTGGAACCGCTGAACAGGGCGGGAAGACTCGTTTTCAACATACGGGAAAAGGACAACCCGGACATGCAGCGACTGGAGGAACAGTTCAGGCTGTTCGATGACGGGCTACCGGCACCGGCAGACGGACCGGACGCTATCGAGGGGGGATATTACATGTGCCAGCAACTGAACGCCCACATGGAAGCCGGAAGCTACTGGATAGGGAGACGCCCCTATAACAAAAAAAGAATGTGACAAACCATTAAACATGAAAATATATGGCTTATTTGGAAATCGAGGAAATGACAACCCACATCTATGAGGAGGATATGGATGTCATCAGTCATGGCGATGACGCGGCTATGATGTCGGCCATAGACGCCGCCATAGAGGAGGTGCAGGGATATCTCACCAAGTACGACACGGGAAAGATATTCGCCGCCAGAGGAAAAGAACGCAATCCCATATTGTTGCTTTTTGTAAAGGACATAGCCGCCTGGCACTTCTGCAATATCTGCAACGCCGGAGTGGATATCGGAATGCGCGAAAAACGTTACGACCGTGCCATTGAATGGCTCAGGAACAATCAGAACAGGCAGAACCCGAACCTGCCGGCAGCGCCGGAGCGGCCGGGACGGCAAGAGTGCAGGCACTGCGGGGAAATAGCGTTCGGAAGCAATAGAAAACGTGACAACCATTTTTAAACGGAAACCTTATGACAAACAGGAAGAGAAAAAAACAGCAGGCAGGCGCTGTACCCAAAAAGATTGTGACGCCGGTATATAATCAGATACTGGTGCAGCCCGTGCACAGGGGAATAAATGATATAGGCGAATGGAAAAGCGCACTCAGGGCGGCTGACATGGGGCTGCGCAGCAAACTATACGACCTGTATGAGGATATCCTCATGGACGGGACTGTAACGGACGCCATCGGCAAACGCATAGAGGCGATAACCGACTGCGACATTAATTTTACGGTAAACAAGAAGGAAGTACCACGGATAACGGAACTCATAGACACTGTGGAGTTCGAGAACCAGCTGAAAGAGATCATGTGGAGCCTTTTCTGGGGAATATCCGTAGACGAATATTCTTTCGTGAACGGGTTCGACTTCAACAGTATCCCGCGCAAGCACATACGTCCCAAAGAGAAGCTGATACTACGGCGCCAGTACGATACGGACGGAATCAGTTACAGCGATGACGGGATGATCATACAGTGGGGAGAGGATGATGATCTGGGACTCTTGCTGAAAGTGGCTCCCTATGTGATATACAAGCGCGGGGGATTCGGGGACTGGGCACAGTTCGTGGAACTCTTCGGAATGCCGCAGCGCATAGGAAAGTACAACAGCATGGACGAACAGAGCAGGAGGCTTCTCATACGGGCGTTCGAGGAAGCCGGTTCGGCGCCATACATTGTCATCCCGAAAGAGAGTGACGTGGAACAGACGACCCTCAGCGGAAGCAGTAACGGGGCGCTCTACAACGATTTCCGCAATGCATGCAACGAGGAGATACTCATAACCGTACTGGGACAGACCATGACCACCAAGGACGGTGCGTCGCTCTCGCAAAGCAAGGTGCATATGGAAGTGCAGGAGAAGAAGCACCGCAGTGACCGGCGTTTTGTCATACGCATGCTGAACAAATACTTTGTACCCCTGCTTGAAAGCAGAGGCTATCCGGTGCATGGTGGAAAGTTCTCATTCGTGGATAAGAAGGACGAGCTTACCGTAAGTGACCTGAAAACACTCTCTACGATGATTCCTATCCCCCGCAGTTACGGCTATGAGAAATACGGCATACCTGAGCCGAAGGACGGTGAGGAAGTGTTCATGGGTGCACCGGCCGATACGGAAAATGATGATCGGCCGGCCAGACCGGTAAAACCACCGGTCAGAACCGGCACACCGCTGGGAGCGGTGGAGAATGCCGATGAACGTACGCTCTGGGAACGGATAAAGTCTTTTTTCGTGGCGGCCCCGCATCCGGGCGGGGCTGGCATAATCCGCATGAATGATACGTCTCCTTTGGATGAAAGGCTCATCGCTGCCGTATGGAACGGTGAACTGGCCGGTTTCAGTCCGGAGCTTTTCCGGTTCTTTGCCGAAGACTTTTTAAAGGCTGTTCGAACGGCATTTGAAGAAGGACCGAGAAATGCCGATGTGGATGTGGGCTACAAGTTGTCGGATGACCTGTTCCGTATGGCGGCGGAGCAGAACCTGTTCCATTTCTCCGCTGCCAAGACGCTGGCGGAAATACAGGAACTGAACAGGCTCTTCCGGGAAAGCGGGAGCTTTAGTGAGTTTCACCGCAGGGCAAAGGAAACCACCGAAGTGTTTAACAAAACCTGGCAGAGGACGGAATACGAAACGGCGGTGCTCACGGCTGAGGGTATGTCTACCTACCGGAAATTACGGACCAAGAAAAAGGTATATCCTTTCTGGGAGTACCTGACGGTGAATGACGGCAGGGTACGTGAGGAACACATGAAACTTCATGGGGTCATCCTGCCCGAAAATGACCCGAGATGGAACAAAATATACCCGCCGAACGGTTGGGCCTGCAGGTGTCTCGTGACCGGGCGGATGAAGCACCAGGTAAAGGTCGATCTTGAAGAGATGCGCCGGCGCGTGGACGACTTCCTGAAAACTGCCGAATGGAAAAAGGGCGAGGCACAAGGCTGGGGAGTGAACCGCTGTGACTCGGCACGGATATTCACCGCCGACCAGATGTACATCCGCAAGTTCCCGCAGCAGGCTTCGTCCTATCTGAAGGACATGACAGCCGAACGCTGGAACCTGCCCGGGGTACAGGCCATGAAGAGGGATGCTTCCGGGAATATCCCTGCCAGTGAGCGGAGTGAACAGGAGGTATGGGAAACATACGCTGAAGACGGAAGAATCGTACTGACAGATTATGATGGCCGGAAGGTGGTTGTCGAGAAGAAACAGTTCGACAGCCATACTGCAGGCAAGGGACGGGATAACCGCATAAAATACTGGGATGCCATGCTGGAAACCCTTCACGCTCCGGACGAGGTGTGGCTCAACGATGAGATAAAGCATGACCTGCTTGATACCTATTGCCTGTTGAAATACTACAGGGATGAGGTACTGGCCGTAAACTACCGGATAGAAGGGGAAAAGCTGGTGCTGAAGACCTGGTATGTCATGCAGACACATACACCGGAAAACCGGAAAGTAAACCTTAAAAAGGAGATATGGGACAAACGCCGCAGGGGGTTGCTGATAAAAAAGCGTCGGAGTGCATCCTCGCGTCCGTCCGAACCGTAAAGGTGAAACGATTCCGTCGTTTCTCCGCCCGTCCGGATTGGATAGCCGGTGTCGCACTCCTTCTTGGGGCTGATCCTGCCTGGCGCTGTCGATTCTCAGACCTTGCAAATCCCCCTTGCACCCCCGGGGTGTTGGATACGTGTTGTCTCCCCGTCAGGACAGGACTTCGATGCAAATATAACCATTTTAAAGCGTAAGACAATGGATTTCAGCAAGGAATTGGAACAAAAGGTGAAAGAAGCCATAGAGGCAGTGCCTGAAGCGGTGGCTTCCACGGCAAAACGGTATTTTCTGGAACGTTTCTCGGAAAAGGCGTTTGACGGGGAACCATGGCAGACATGGAGTAAAAGATACAGACCCGGAAGGGGGACGCTACTCGTACAAAGCGGGGCATTACGCAAGAGCATCGATATTGACGAGATCAGCGCCCGCAGGGTAGTCATTACCGCCGGAGGCGACAGGGTACCTTATGCACGTGCCCATAACGAGGGATTCTCCGGCAGCGTAGTGGTAAGAAGCCATGAGCGCGTGTCCCGGAAAGGAAAGCCGTATGTGGTGAAACAGCACGCCCGGAAAATGCTGATACCTCGCCGCCGGTTCATGGGAGAAAGCCGTGAATTGGAAACGCTCATAAAAAAAGATGTGGAACAACTGTTTAAAAATGCAATGGAACGATGAAAAAGGAAATCTTGAAAACTGTAATGGAACGTATTCGTGAAAAAGTGCCGGAACTGCGCTGGGTGGATGCCGACGAGGGGCAGCTGGATTTTCAGGACAGCCGGCCGCCTGTGGCATTCCCGTGCTGCCTGGTGGAACTCAGCTATCCGGGAGCGGAAAATATGTCGGCGGCACATCCCGGAGTGCAGCGTGTACAGGTTTCCCTGGAGCTGAAAATCGGCTTTAACGACTGTGCTTCGTTCAATGTGAACAAGCCCCTGCAGGTGCAGGAGACGGCTTTCGCAAGGCTCGATATGGTAGAAGCGCTGCATAGGGCGGTACAGGGATTCAAAATGGAGAACTGCGCCAAGTCATTCAGAAGAGCGCGGTGCAGGCCACAGAAGAGACCGGACGGGCTCAAAGTCTATGAGGTTGTATATATAGCCGATTTTATAGATAATATATAGATTACCATTTCCAACTGGGAAACATACGGCGGAGTTGGCGGACAGTGGCATGGGTGCTGCAGAGCCATTCGAAGAAATCGGCGCATTCAAGCCAGGCGTTGTTGATGGTACGCTCGTCGACGAAGAACTCGTTTTCCGCGAGGATGATCATTACATCGTCAAGACGGCGGCGCATAATCTCGCGCCAGTAGTACAAACGGGCTGTCATCACACGGTTACGCAGGCGGATACGTTCGCCGCGACTGGCAGCGCTGCGACGCAACGGAGTGCTTGAAAGCTTGCCGCACCGTTCGTTGAAACCGAGCTTGCCGCATGGAAAAAGTTCTAACTGACTGCCCATATCCTGAAAAAATGAATTGTAACCCCTGAATACTCTGAAAACCTGATACAAAGGTACGTAGTATGACACATATATGCAACAAAGAGCGCCATATCAAATATTACGGCGCTTTCTAAGGTGGGAAAATAAAGCAGCCGTTACAAGAGTACTTGTAGCGGCTGCTCTTCTTTACGGGGCTTAAACGGTACTGTCTCACTCTGCCTGTTGATAATAACTGCAATACCCGTCCTCATTTACACCCAGATCTATAAAAGGAATCAGGCGGCATTTGGATATATTGCCCCCATCCATGGAACGATAATAATATTTGCAGTTACCGCATTTCCTCGTTTCTTCACGGTATTCCATACGTTTAAGCAGCTCGGTTTGGAGCTCAGGACCTGTCAGCTTGAAATCTTTTTCTCTGTCCATAATTTTTATTTTTTTTCTGTTATCTGTAGAATATAAATTTATGCTCTACGTAAATACATCTATTCTCCCTGCAGTATTTCTCGACAGCCTTACGCGTCTTGAATCTCTTCTCTTTGCCGTCCTTGCCCTTGACGGACGCCACACCAAGTTCCTCACTGATTTTCAGAGGAACGAAAAATGTTTCTGTCTTAAATCGTTTCATTGCCTTTTGTTTTTATCGTTCATCTTATTTGCAGCATAACACCCCAGAACCTTCTTATAGGATATGATACAGACAATACTGTCGCTGTCATGTTCCACAAGGATGGTCCATTGGCCGGTTCTGCCGTCACTGAACACGTTCAGCCGGACCGGACGGCTACGGGGATACTTTTCATTCATCATCATTATCCTGTGCTCAATATCGCATTTTAGTGCCAGGAGCGAGCTCTCGTCCTCTATCAGGTGGCGGTCAAACTGTTCTGCATACAGTTGTAGCTCACGGCCTTTCCTGTTAACATTTGCATAAGTCTTGACATAGTCTATAAAGTAACTCATAATCGTGTTTTTATATTAATTCTTTTTATTTATCACAATCGCCATTGTGTTGTCTGTTATTGTCCATATTCGTTGCCGTTTTCCATTCCGTTCACGAATTTCCGGTATTCCAGTTCCGTTTTGGCAAGGTTTATCAGCGTGTTCACACCCTGGAATACCTGCTTCGCCTGACTGACATGCTCCGGAGAGGATTTGACATTCTCAATCTGTTGGAGTACCGTATCACGGAGCTTTTGGATGATACCGGGGTTCACCGTTGATACTGCATCCAACCGTTTGTTGGCAAGCACGATGACTTGTGTCGTAACGGGTTTGAACTGTTCCAGTTTGGCCGGAAGATTGATGTAATTGAAGACAAGCGTCTTGCCGTTGTTCAGGTAGATTTCCACCTCATCGCCGTCATCACCGGTTCCATCGCAGTAGCCCAGTACGACGATCTCTTCATTTCTGTACAGATATGGTTTGTTCACCATCCCCTGCAAACGTTCGAGTGTATTCATAATCGATTGTTGTTTATTGGTTGGTTATTGATTGTTTGATTCATTGATAGCCCTTGAAAGGCGCCCCTTCAGATATACAAGTTCCTTTACCTCTTCGGGCAGGTTGTGCAGGCTGTTACGCTGCATGAGCTCGGCATTGCTGATACATTCCAGGTTCTCAAGTGTGCAGTTCAGCGTATTGCCGTCACGGAAAACTATATTGTAGCCTTTCGGAACCGGGCCATGCGCCTGTTGCCATAACAGCACATGTTTCGGTACCCATTTCCCCAAAGAGATACGTACCCAAACATACTGATGTCCGTTCTTATCATTGCGGATACTCTCGGCACCGTCATAAAGCGTATTGTCCGGCATGTGCCCTTTCTTAAACATGGTGGCCGAAACTTTGGCATATACCCCGGCGTTCATTTTCCTACCTTTGTTGGCCGGCACGTGACCCTTTGGAAAACGGTGTGCCGTTCCACTGTCGGCAAGCTGCCTTGACATCTCATTTCGCAGGACTTTCAGATACTCCGGAGACTTCTTGAGCCCCAGACGGTTGGCAATATTATAAACAGAGGTAACCGGCATTCCAAGAAACCGGGCTACCTCTTTTGTCGGGAGGTGAGGGTACAGCCGGATAATTTCGGCTTTCTCGTCCTCTGTGTAGATATGCTTTTTCATGATTGCTATGGTTTTGAAAGTTATTTTACCGTATACAGCCTGCAGCCCGTTTTCTCCTTCGCCCTTAAAAGGAAGCTGGCGGCTTCGTCACTGTCGACCACCAGCCTGACGGCGGTAAGGCCCTCCGTCTTGGGCTTCTGCAGAAGAAGTGAGCAGGGCTGACCGTAGTAGTTCCAGTAGAAGATAAATTCGCCCAGATGGAAGTTGTCTATCTGGACGATGTAGTTTTTCGGAATACGAGGTGTCATATTTCCCGCTTTTTGCTGAAACAGGCTTTCACTTCCCCGTCCGGAACCCATTCCACTGTAACGATACCTTTTACACGTCCGGTTCCGCCACATTTCGGACAGGGTATCTTTACCCGTTCATGGATAATTTCAGGATTCCAGAACCAGCCGTTACCGTGACAGTAACCACAGGCATACCCCGTATAGTAGCCTATGGTTTCTTTACCGGTACCAAAGTTCGGGGAACTGAGCACCAATATGTCTTTCTTCTCACTCATGCTTCGATATAATAGGTTTGGACAATCATACGGTTGCGGAAGATATGTATCACCGTCCTGCCTTCATCCTGCCGGAGTTCTGTTTCCACAAAGCTGCGGCGGATGTCGCCTTTTTCCATTAACGAACGGATTTCAGCGTCGATGAATGATTTCAGGTTACGGAAATCCTGCTCATTTCCTTTCAGTCCGGTGGCATCCAGCTGGCTGACCGCCAGCTGAAGCTTGAGAAGCCAGAACGGCTTGTCATTGGGGATGCTTGATTTATAAGTTATCTTTGCCATTATTTTGTTCCGTTTTGCTCCTAATTAAGCTACATCATTAATACAAATCTCTCCTTTCAGGACTCGCTCTACCTGTCGATCAATTATTTCCTGAAACTCTATTTGGCAAATAAGCGAGCAATCTGGTATAATTTCTTCGACTGGATCACCTCTCCATGTTGGTAGCTCATCGAGGAAGATGCGCCCGTACTTGTCTTTAAGACACGTAGCATTAATATCACGTTCTATCTGAGCAACCTCATTAAATACGTCTGGAAAGTCCTTTCGTATTTTATTCCAGTAACCCATGCCACCTTTCACACAACCGATACAGTTATTGTTATTGTACCCCATTGAGTACATTACAGGCCGTTTAATACCAGCTTTCCAAAGTATACCATTGCATCTGGTTTTGTTATCTGCCTTTCAATAAGAGGAAATAAAGGCTTTGTACCAGGGTATTGTTGCTTTAGTCGGATAGCCCGATTTATCTCTTTCGGGTCGAAGTCGAAACCCCAAACTTGCCCGTCCCAGTGATGCAATTTTTTCTCCAGTTTATACCGGACTTGCTTCTTTAATTCAAATGTGCAAGCTGCGCCGGTTGGTCCGTTAATATACCGTCTTTTTAGCAGTACATCTTCTACGTTGAGATACTTATCGCTACGAATGATATGTATCGGCAACCCATACCACTTTTCACAATCTACAAGGAACCTGGCGTTATCGTTTCAATATAGTAGATATGTACATCATCATACAGACTTAATGCTATTTTACAAGCTACTGCGGAAGTTATTCCGCAAGAAAACCATGCTATTATCATATATTTTACTATTTTTGCCTCGTCCAAAAAAGGCTACGGGGACGTTAAATATTTAGTCTGAATTAAAACTTTTTTATATGGATAAGTTTAAAATTAGTGCTTAGCAACGTTCTCGCCTACAGAGCGTTGCTCAAAAGGCACTTAAATTCTTTTTGAAGTAGGTCGTTGCAGAACTGATTAAACAACTTATTCAGAATCAGTTTTAAGATAAAAAGCAAGTGATTATGGCACAAGGGTTCCACCTCTTCCCATTCCGAACAGAGAAGTTAAGCCTTGTTACGCCAATGGTACTGCTTAATAGTGGGAGAGTAGGTCGTTGCTTGCTTTTTATTAGTCCTGTTATCTTTATTGATAACAGGACTATTTTTTTATATTTGATTTTGCTCATTTTTTCTTTGTTTTGAGTTACTGTTTAAACTCCGGTAAAACACCGAGGTATAAGTACTTATTATCATTGGTTCTGTACACTGTTATGTAAAATAATACACCATCTTCACTTCTAATTGCATCACACCCTTGAATAAAGTCTTTTGAGCAATATGCAGGACAAGTGATTTCTCCTATATAGTTATATAACCTTTCATCAATATAGTCACCCGGAGATAAAAACTCATCCAAGTCTTTATCCTGCTTAGCCCATTGTTTAAATGTCTTTTTCATTTCAGATCTGTTTTCCAGCCATTCAACCGATAGACCTCACGCCGGGCTTCCTCTTTCGTAAGGAATTCCCCGATCTTGGTCCCGGTGGAACCGGTGGCGTCACGTCGGATACGGTACACCACCCAGTTCCTGCCATGCGGCCGGTATTCGTAATATTCCTCAGGTAGATTGCTGCGCATCATTCTCTTTCTTGGGTTCCACATAGAACGTCTCTTCCTGTACAACCTGTACGCCGATCTTCGGGAAAAACTCGGCTACTTCCGGATTGTCCCGGTCAGCCAGCAGCTTGTCTTTTGCCAGTTCGTCCGTTGTACGGATATACTGGGGGAGAAGTTCCTTGCAGATGTTTGTTACCGCTGCCCATGTAAAACCTTTCAGGTTCTTCAGCTTCGGTGTGCCGGTACGGAAGCCGAATATGCCGTGGGCACTCTCAAGGCTTTTCCGCTTGGAAAATAGTTCTTCCTTGTTTTCTACGGCGTATGCCTGCATGATGTCAAAGTTCTTTTCCTTCATGGCAGACAGTTCTGCCAGCTGGTCCGCATATTTCTCGCGGATACGCGTCATCTCAATATCCATTTTTGAGGTGAGGTTCTGTACTTTGGCGTCGGCTGCCGCAAAATCCGCAAATGCCTGTTCCGCCTGTTCGCGGGTGATACCGCTGACTACTGTTTTCTTTGTTCTTGCCATAATAAATGTTTTATAGGGTTAATAATGTAGTTTCTTTCTTCTGTCCCGGTTTTGCTTGCGCCAGCGTTCCTTGGCGGCTGCCGTCTTGGCCGGGGTGCTGTTTCCGTCCTGCTCCTGTTCCAGATGAACGAGGCGTACCTGCTCGGCCCTGTACTCGTCAAGCAACCGGTCGAATTCGGCCACCGAAAGGGAAACGGGACTTTCAAGCAGTTTTTCTTCCAGGATATTGATGCGTCCGCGGCATTCGGAAAGCCGGTTCTCCAATTCCCGATAACGTTCGGTGGTGTTGTAGGCAGCGGGCATGGCTATAAAGTATTACGAAGTTTTCTGATTTTCTTATCCAGCTCCCGGCGGCTGTAATAAGTGAACTTTCCTTTCTTGTAGCTGTGCACCAGTCCGCGGGAAGCGTATCCCTTGATTGTATTCTTGCTGCACGAAAGATAACGGCAGGCCTCGTTCTGTTTCATCAGGTCATCCATATCGGCATCCTCGGGCAATGGAAGAGGCGTACAATCACCGGGAGCTGCCTTACGGCGTAGTCCCGTCCACTGTTCCAGGCGTTCGATGCGGGCCAGTAAACGGTTGAACTCTTTGCGTGAGAGCGTTATGGTGTCGCTCTCTTCGTCAACTACACCCAATGCCCCGGCTGCGGAAAAGTCCGCCGCAGTCATGCTCTGTACATCCGGTACCAGTTCTTCCAGACCGATATGCCCGGCAGAAAACCGGGCGGCATCGCGGGCGGCGAAGAACACCTCTTCGTCACGGTGTTCTTCCGTCACTTCCATGACGTATTTCTGAAATACCTGCTGTTCGGTCATGCCACCCTGCAATACCTCGGCCTGTACGAGACTGAGCCGGTCGGCTTTATGGGTCAATATCGCCACTGCCTGTTTGATTTCATTTTTCGTTCTCATATCGTTTCATTTTTTCGTTTCTTTTCCTCACGTCGCATCCATGCCTCCAGCTGCTTCTTGGTATCCTGTAACTCCCACAGTTTCATGGCGGTAACATCCTTGCGTGCCTTGCTGTATTTCCGTGCCCACATGTTGAGCTTCGCCACGTTCATACGGTATTCGTCTTCATTGTCACTGGTGAAACCCTGATTGAGCTGCGGTATCATGAAAGAAAGGCGGTAGATGTCGCGGAACACGCTTTTCGCTTCCGCCAGTTGCATCGCCCTTGTTTTTTCATCCGGCGGGTTCAGCCTTTCCAACAGCTGCCGGGCCTCGTGCATCGTCAGTTCCCGGCTGCTTGCCGTACGTCCGGAAGTGAATTCATAGATACATCCGTGTCTGGCATCGTCATCCATACCGATGCGGTGGAAGGTGGCGTGCAGGGCTTTGAGCTGCTGGACACTGACCGGTTTTTCTTTATTCGTTCTCATCATTCAAAATCGGTTTTCCTCCGAAATAAATCTCCGCTTCTTCCGGCCAGATATCATAGTATCCTTTCGGGCCTATGAAACGGCCATGGGAAAAAGCACGTTTACCCTCTACGTAAATTTTTAGTGAAGCGTTGTACAAAACCTTCTTGGCTGTACGCCCGTCCGGATTCTGGCCGCTGGCATGGCTGATGAAGATTAGCAGCTTGTTTCTGTGCTGCTCTTTGAATTTAAGGAACTGGGGGAAACTCATGTACGTATATTGGAAACTGTCTATTACCACAAAGTCCGGTGATTTCTGGCGTTTCAGGCGCAGACTGAACTCGTCCATCGATTCACAGACCAATAAAAAACGGCGGTTTGTCTCCAGCATGTTGCTACGTCGTACGGTATTCTGCATGGTCAGGCTGATACCTTCCTCCAAACTGTTGTAAACTACACGACCATATTTGCACAATTCCTTGCAAAGCTTCATTACAAAAGAGGTTTTCCCGCTGCCTGACTTTCCCCAGACTATCCATACCCCGCGGCTTTCAGGAGTACCGAAAGCGTCGTACCATTCACCTTCGAATGGGAGCGTGTCAAATTTCATGGACAGCAGTTCACGTACCCCTTTGGCATTACGGGCAAAGGTCCTGGCATCATTCACCGCCTCACTCATTGTTCCGTACCTCCTTTCATCCGTCTGGCTTCCAATATGCGTTTGCAGGCATGTACGACCCGTTTCACCCGACGGAGATCATATTCCCCCTGTTGTGCCTCACGCAGTACGCGCTTTATTTCAGCCGGTTCTGTCAGCCCGTTGGCCTGGCAGATGGCATACACATCCTGTTCCGTTGCGACGCTGACATCAAAGAACTTGCGGCCGATACGGCTGTTTATCTCCTTGTAACCTTTCTTGTTATAGCGCAGGCCATTTTCCACCCGGCGCTTGATGTAGTCGGTGGAAAGAAAGACGATCCCCGCTTTATTCTCCAGACGGTTGTATATGCTGATGAAGTAGGAAAATACACTGTCAGTCAGTTTGTCGCCTTCGTCAAAAATAATAAGCGGGTTCTGGAGAAAGGCTATCATGGAAATGGCATATTCCAGAATGTCACGCAGGTTGGTCCCGTCCACCGGAGCGCCGACCTGTTTGGCGATTTCCCGAACAAAATCGCTCTTTTTCATATCTTCAGAGCAAAGGATATAGAACACATTGCGGTGTGTGCGGCGGTACTCGATGGCGGCGGTCGTCTTGCCGCAGCCTGCATCACCCACTACCCAGGTGGTATTCTTGTAGGCCTGTGCGTCTGACATCGCGAAAGTGATCCGCTGGAAGGCATTGCTTTCAGTCAATGTCCAACGGTCCATGCTGAAACCGATCTGTGCGGCTATACGGCTGAACATGTCATCACTGATACTGGTGTACTTCTGATTGCAGATTTGTGATACGGTTGCGGCACTGACACCGTTCAGGCTTTCGCTGGCACGATTCTGGCTGGGATAGTTGCCGCAATATTCCAACAGTGCGTCACGTATGGCGTCCTTGTCTTGTTTACTGAGTTCTTTCATTTTTGAATGGTATTTAATTGATTATTGAATACTGGTTAATTGTCATTGAGGAACGACAGGTACATTTCAGCTTCAGTCATGCCGGAAACCAGCTTGGTGTATTCACCCGGGGAGGCAATGCCTGAGGAGAACTCCTCCGGTTCGGGTTCGTAGGTTCCCGGTCCGACACCTTCGGGATAGGCAACCGGAGCTTTCAGCTCCTCGTTGGCGTACTGTTTGCGTTGCCGTTCCATGTTCTTCTGTGATTCACCCACAGGGAGAGGCATCACAAGTTTGGTATAGGCTTCACCTATGCTTTCCTCAAGCAGCAGTTCCTCGCTGGCGATATAGTGCCCGGCAAGAGCACGCTTTTGGGCGCGTATCTGGGCATAGAGTCGTTCGCTCTCCTCCGTACTGCGTTCTGCAGTAGCACGATGGAAGACGACTTTCGGAGTGGCGGTAGCGGCATACTTCAGCCTGTCGCCCGCACAGACTTCCCACAGTTCTACGGAGGTCATGTCCATGGGATCGTACTTGTAGCGGAAACTGACGCCCACATTCTGCATGTGGAAGCCCATATCCACCTGTCCGGATTCGTCGTAGACCATGTAACGGTACTCCTTGTTGTTACGGCTGAATACGAATCCCTGTTTGCCGTACTTCACGCTGTCCTTGCTGAGGAGCTTGAAGAGTTCCCGCACCTCGTATTCGTCCAGCTGTTCGGCTTTCGGGCTGTTGAGGGTCGTGTACATTTCCATGCGGGTCATCCCCGTCTCACTGGTGGGATGCGGCATACTGTTCCATTCACGACGGCATTCCAGGTATTGCTCTTTCATCTCTTCCAAAGTAGGGAGCTGCGAGATGTTTTTCATTATCAGGTCGATATTGACATGACTGCTCTCTTTGGTGGCGGTCACGTTTTGGCCGGTATAGTTGTAGAGTTTGTGCATCACCTGCTGCTGGAAACGTCCGAAAGCGCTTTCGATGGTTTTACTCTGACCGTTGTGAGGCATGGTGGTTTTGTGCAGGTGGCATATCTTCTTGAAAAAGGCCTGTGCTTCCGGCTTTTTGTGCCCGCCCTGGTTATCGGTAACTATCTCATAAGGTTTGACTTTCCACGTTTCCAGCGCCATACGGTAGGCCTCATATTGTGTGAGGAAATTCTCCGCACCAAAGGAGTAGCCCAGGAACATTTCCGAACAGGCGTCCATCACCTCGTACACATCGATGGTACGTGCCACCATACGTTTGTTCTTTTTGTCGTAGTCCTTGTAATAGAGATTCAATTTCGTACCGTCACCGTACCATAAAGTATTGGGCATCTGCGGAAGTTTTGTGTCAAATTGCGGCATGAACTCGTTCTTGAAGGCGATTTCACCATGTACAACGCCATACCACCACAGTTTGATGCTGGTCTTGTAGAGGTAGTTGATGACTGTCTGGGGGGATTCTACCGGTTTCAGCCTGTCTTCTTCACAGGTGACACGCGCATTGCGTTCCGCCACAATACGGTTGAACTCGTCGAATATCTGCATGTCGGTATATACCGGAAACTTGCTCCGTTTCAGCCGCAGCAGGATACGCCCCTCACGGGGGCCTATCTTGCGGGCGCTCTGATTGCCGGTAGTAC
>ERZ857785.2516-NODE-2516-length-15673-cov-2.902356_pt1 | contig 15673 bp, 21 predicted proteins | sample MGYA00519763_ERZ857785 | MGnify/ENA primary metagenome ERZ857785 (study PRJEB31778, sample SAMEA3449365) | human gut metagenome | biome: human gut; feature: human-associated habitat; material: faeces | place: United Kingdom | collected 2010/2012 ... | reverse complement strand
TTAATATTTTCTTTACTATTTTCACTTTTTCCATCCTTTTTAATACTATTTTTCTCTTCAATCAATATACTTAAAACGCAATATCACAAATTCATTATATCAATAAGTTTTTTTTTCAATACTTTTTTCGACATTTTATGGAAAAGATTTTTATCTGTTTAGAACGAACAATGCACATGATTCGTGCAAATATTGAGACCGAAGTTTCTCCTATTGTTGGCTCTGAAAAACAATCTGAAGAGCTTGTTGATTATTTACTTTCTGGCTTCGAAAATAATCCAATCAGTATTTGGCAGTCAAATATTTTCGGTAAGAGCTTGCATGAACTTGTTAATGAGGGCTTACAGGCAAAACTTGCAAAAATGCCTGAAGAAGCTCAAATTAAACTTCAGGAGACTTTAGAACGTATTGTTAACGAAGGTTCTGGTGGATTAATTTGTATTATATTATAATGCTTTAAAAAAAACTCTCACAAATGAGTGAGAGTTTTTTACTAAGTTATTCTGCTTTTTTTTGAATCTTTATGCCGCCAACCGGCATGGAAATTACTTCTCCATATTTCATGCGGCAACGTATGATTCTGTCTTCAAATCTTGTTTCTACAAAGAAAATTTCTTCTGTCTCATTTCCTTTGATGTAATTCGTTATCTTTGCTTTCCATGATTTGATTTTTTTTAGCATTTCTTTTGTTCGTCCTTTCTTCTTCTTGCAATTTTTTCTTAGTTACATTGTTGTTATTAGGACAAATGAGCCCCAATAACTGGAAGTCCTCCTTTCAACTTATTCATTAAGCATTTGCTTAACTATTCTTATTATACCACATTCTTTATCTTTTTTCCAATATATTGTGTAGAAATTCTATTCTCAGGGTTAGAATCGCAACTATATAAAACTATTAAAAATATCCATTCCAGTGGTTTCATTAAAATATATGTAATATCTGCTTCCCAAGCAGTTTTTATACATTTTGCTAATGGAAAACCATATTTATCATAAATATATCTAACAAAATGATGAAATCTTGGTGTCTTCTCTTGAATTAAATCTTCAAAAGCATTAGCAACACACAATTGCCTATTTACAATTATCTTTTGTCCTCTTCTAATTCCAACTCTTGTTGGCTTCACTATTTCTTTATGTCCACTTACTGCTACTGTGCACAAATAATGTGCATCATATTCAACAGATGGTGGAGAAACTTTTTGAGACAAATTCCAATCACTAGTTTCTAAGAATGCTCTTATTGCCTCATCTGGTCTTTGTCCAAATAATACTAGTATACATATTAATATTGCTGTTAGTGGAACTGTTAAAACTACTGCTAATATTGGCCAATTATCTGTGTTATATATTATTTGACTACATTTATTCAAAAACTTATTGTCAAATTCTTTTGCTTTCAGATTTTTTTCTTTATATCTTCTTACAACTTCAATTATTGCTCTTATACTGCACAAAATATAATTTATTGGAAATAATGCTAAATATGGTATTCCGTAAAATAGATATCTAGGGAATAATTCAGTATTAGTAATTTGAATTATAAAAATTATCATATAAATCGAGCATACTATTATTCCTGATATCGAACACACAATAATAAGTGGTGGTAAGTTTAATTTTCTTTTTCTTATTAAAAAGTATGATACAAACCCAAATATAAAAATAGCGATTACTGTTGGCATACTCCAAGAAGCTATTGGTGCATGTTTATCAACCTCAAATCCTCCAAGCCTTAATGCTTCTGTATAATCTTTAAAGTCTGATACTAAATATAAAAGTCCTGATAGTCCAATTCCAAGTACAAAGGTTAATATGTCTATCATATTTTCTTTTATTTTCTTCTTTTTAAATAAATTTATAATATTGGCTAATGTTAACACTATTGGAGCCACCAAAATTCCAAAACCTATGCCTATGTATAATAAATTAATCATATTTAATCTCCCTCTTTATTGTAATAAATACAACTATCATTCACTACTTTACTATAAATAAGGCAATTTACAAAATATTTATCGCTTTTTTCACCTAATTCGTATTTAATACTACCTATATTTGCCTCTACATTTTTTATCTCATATTTTGATATTGTAATTATCACATTTTCATTATAATTATCATTAATCTCTGGAATATCTTCATTAAAGCTTAGTTCTTGCAAAATAGATTTATATTCTGTACTATTATAATTTACAGTTTTTTTGTATATACCCTCTTCTTGTTTCCAAAAGCCTGCATCAGTTGGAACTTTTGAAACTTGTTTTTTTGATGTATAACTTTGGGCTTTTTCAAATTCATAAGCCTTAATATCTTCTGTATAAAATTGTATTTTTTTCTCTAATTCACTATTCTTATTTCCTAATATGAAAATATAATTTTTTTCTTCTTTAGACGGTTTTCTAACAATATATGTACACTCTATAAAACTGATATTTTCTTGCATTAGTTCTGACTTATCTTCTTCATAATCAGCCATTTTATTGTATAATAATGAATATATCTTAGCAAAATATTCATTTTCTGAATCTAATATTATATATTGATTATATTTATTCTTATATATAATTCTACTAGGTAATGGAATTCTTGAATTTTCTATGTTTTGTGAATCTATTTCGTTTACTATTTTCTTTTCTATATTAAATATCTCACATATTCCAAATCCTATAGTTATCAATAATACTAGGCTTATAAGTATTTTAAGATTTCTTTTTGCCATTTTTAACCTTCCTCCATTTTTCTAGTTCGATTCATAATCTAAAATATCTCCTGGCTTACATTCTAATACTTCGCATATTTTTTCTAATGTTGAAAATCTTATTGCTTTAGCTTTATTTGTTTTTAAAATTGATAAATTAGCAGGTGTTATTCCAACTTTTTCGGCAAGTTCTCCTGATGATATTTTCCTTTTTGCCATTATTACATCTAAATTAACAATTATCATTTTTCTACATCCTTTCATATTGTCAAATCATTTTCTGACTTATATTCTGTTGCTTGTCTAAATAATTCTGCAAGTATGTATAATGCAATTGCAACTCCTAAAAATAGTATTGTCATAAATACTAATATGCAATTGATTTTGATATCACTGTTGTTTGATGCAAATTTGTAAATTGTCTCTATAAAAAATAGGCCTGTCATAATCCCAGCTGCTATGCTTGCTATATTCATTCTTTTTACTGTATTGTTACAAAATGGCTTTTCAATTTTTAATGAATCAAATAACTCAATAAATTGCTTTACTATTACTAACATTGTTATTCCATTTAAATATAACATTATTTCAAATATTGATATGCTCTTTAATATTATTGGTAGTATTATTAAAAATGCTATTCCTCCCCAAAAGCATATTTGAAGTATTATTTTTATTATATTTCCTAATCCGTTTTTACCTACTATTTTCATTTTGTTTTGCTTCCTTTCTTTCATGTGAGATTTTTTCTATTAAAATTATTATTAGATATCCAGCCACGTAGCATAATATGTCTTTTATGTCAAATGATGAACCTAACAACGTTTTTGCAATCTTATTGACTCCAAATAATATTTGAGCATAATTAAAATATTGTAATATTTCTACTATTACTGCCAATATTAAGACATATAGTGAGAGCAATTTTATTTTGTCTAGAAATATGCTTTTGGCAAATGTATATAAACATATTACTACTAGTACATCTCCTATATATGGCCTTATTATCTTGTCATGTGCGTATTTGGCTATTATTACTTCTAATATAAATGTTATTGCAAATATAGTTATATATTTTATTCTTTCTTTTTTCATGTCAAATACCACTCCATTCTCAAGGCTCAACCTTTTCTCTTTCTTGCCATAATATATCACTATATTTTTTGATTGTCAATATTTTTTTATTGTTTTTCGATAATTTCATTTATTAAACAAGAGCAAAACAGAATTAATCCATTTTGCTTCTCTCTTAATTGCTATATGAATCAAACATAGAAATGCAAGGATATTCATCATTTAAAGTATTAGCATCTAATCTGATATATAACATCAACCATTTTGAATTTTCAATTGTTTCTGCATTATAAGTATCTTGTCCATGAAAATTCAAATTATATTTTGTATTATTATTTACCTTAAGAGTCACCTCAAATTTATGTTCCTCATCATTTATCTCAGGATAATTTTCAGCTTTTATAATATCCGAAATCTCAAAAGTTACTAGTGCTTCATTATTTCCTAATTGTTTTACATCTTTTATTTCATCAACACTCGTTCTTAATATATCAACATCATCAGGTAAAGCTAAACTTTTTAGAAGTTCTTTTTTTAGTTCTTCTCCTGTTATATTTTTATAGATATAACAAGTTCTGTCATAACTTGTATTTATATAATAACCTTCTTTTAAATCACTAAATTTGCATTGTTCGCTAGTTCTTCCATTAATATACTTGATTTGCTCTTTATTTTCTAATATATATATATTATTTTCTTTATCAATGAATGTAATTTTATCATCTTTAATTTTTCTTATTATTCCATACTTATATATACTGCTATCATTTGATATAACTTGACTAGTTATATCTTCACCTCTTGTACTTTCACTAACATTATTTGTTGTTTCTTCTCCCATCTTACTTTTCAACTCTTCGTCTTCATCTATAAAGAACCACGAGAAAAACCAAATCCAGAAAATTATCACTATTGAAAATATTGCTATTCCTATATTTCTTACAATTTTATTTTTTATATTTATTCCTATTGCTAAAAATATTGTGCCTATTATGCATAGTGCAAATGTGATATTTATTAAAAACATATCTTCCTCCTTTCTAATCTGCAAATGAAGTAGGGTTCATATACTTAAATCCTGAAAGTATTTGATTAGCTGGAACAAATTCTTCTTTTGATATTTTTTCTCTTAATTTATTAATAGTATATTTATGTTCTCTCTCTGTCAAATAGTCAACCAGTCTGTATAACCTTGTTCCATTTGAAAATCTAAAAAATATATCCCTATTAAAATCTGTATCATATATGTAATCTTTATTATTTGTATAATCATCATAATCAAATATTATAAAATTTTCATTCGAGTTTGATATATCTTCTATTAAATATGGTGTAAATGCCCAATTATTAGGATCTTGATTAAATGAATAATACATCCTATCCAAAGCGACTTTTAGTATATGTTCATATTCTTTATTACTTTTATCAAATATATAAAATTCATTTGCTGTTCCTTGTTTTTTTATAATTATTCGTTCTGGTTTTTCTTTATAAACTGCACTCTTGAACTCCATATATTCTTCTCCGTAATTTTTTTCATCATCTTCTACTGCTTTTTTCTTTTTGAAATAATTTTTATTTAAAGCATAATATATCCCACATATTACAATTACTATAATCATTATAATAGTTATTATTTTTACTATTTTTTTCATACATTCACTCCCTTTTTACTTTACTCTAACATTCAAAAAACTATTTTCTAGACTTCTATAATTAGGAACCGCCACACACATTGCAGGATATTTAAACTCTTCTGTTACATCTAACCACCCACCAGTTCTAACATTTAAATATGACTTTCCATCTTCCTCTTCAATTCCATCAACTAAGATTGTATTATCTGTATTTGTTCTGACAATTATTATAGCATAGATATATTCAAATTCATACCACTTAATTTGTGGTGCATTATAATTATTTATCATTTTCAAATAATCACTATAATCTGTAATTGCTATACTATAAAATCCATTTCCAAGGTCATTCCATTTTGAAAAATCTATCTCTGGAGTATTTTTGGCTATTGCAAAATTTCTTTCATCATAATCTTGCCAATCAACTTGTGCTAGTCTCAAATTTGAATTTGGATTATTCTGTTGTTTTTTCTCATTTTCTCTGTATTCTTTAGTTTTATATGAATATGTAAAGAAATCACCATAAGTATTTGGAATAAGCTTTAATTCATCACTCATATCTTTTTCAGTATCTCTCAAGTTTCTTACTGCATAAATATTATCTCTTTCTAATTCTCTAGAAATTTTATATGATATACATGTTTGATTTTCGTCATACTCTACTCCATCAGGATAATGAATAAGGCTTATATATAAATTGTTATTATCTGTTTCTAGCTTGTCTACTGTTAAACCTACCATACTTGTATTTTCAATTGCAGTTATAACCATAAAATTATCTTTAAAATCAGATTCGGTCATATCAATAATATCTTTCCACATTGCTTTTTCTTTTTCATATTCATTATATGTATTTATTTTTTTATAATATATTTTGTCCATATATGTCATATCTTGTGTAAAGTCATAATCATCATAGTCACTATCACTTGTCGATTTGAATGATGGCTTAAATGTTCTAAATTCGTATTTAGGTGTTTCATCTTTTTGAATTGTCTCATCATTCGTTTTTGTAGAATTATATTGATTGCTTTGTGTAAAAAATAATAATATTCCTAAAACTATTACAATTAATGATATTACACATATTAAAATTTTGTTTTTACTAAATTTATCTGATAATTTTACCATTTTTATTCTTCTCTCCATATTTTTGTTATCATCTGTAACACACAATAATTTTGCTGTATATGGCTCTTCTTGAAATATCTGTAAAGAATTTATTAATGTCATTCCATATTCTTTTTTCTCGTTTTTTTGTAATTTTTCTAATACCATTTCATCTGTTGCAAGTTCTATATCTTGTCTTATTTTTTTGAAAAATATCCATACAAATGGGTTGAACCAATGTATTACTGTTATAATAAGTAACACATAATTAAATAATGAGTCTTTTCTTTTATAGTGTGATAATTCATGCATTATAATATATTTTTTCGTTTTTTCATCTTGACCTAAAAATTCTTGAGTTATAAGAATTTTGGGTTTAAATACTCCAATTATTGATGGTGTTTTTTTGAACTCTTGTAACATGATTTCTACATTGTTTTTTATATGTAGTTTTGCTTTACATTCTTCTAGCAAATTTTTTAGGTTTTTATCTATATATTTTTTTCCTTTTATATTCTTTTTTATATTTCGTTCTCCAAATATTATAAATACTAAGTTAATTAAAATTCCAGCAATCCACAAAAGTGGTAATATTAAATTTACACATATATTTTTATTTTCTTCTTGTTTTTTATCCTCTGTATTGTTCTGTATAATCGAATCAGTATTGTTTTCTGCCTTTTTTACTGTTATTTCTTCATCATTGGTTGTTTGATTATAACTCGAAATATTTTGAATTGGTTCTGCTAATCCGGATATGCTTATTATTTCTGTATTTTTATACTTATATGGAATTGTAAATTTAATTGGAACTACAAGTTCAACCATAAGTAATATCCAAATAATACATTTCCATTTTGGAGATATTTTTTTATCTAATATCTTTCGCACTAACAATATGAATGCACCAACAAATATCCCAATTATACTCATATATAATATTTTGTAAAATATTATATTTATATAGTTTAAAACAAAATTAATCATACATTTTCCCCTTTCAATTACTCCTCATCTTGTTCTAATATATCTATTAGTTTTTGTAATTCGTTTTTTGTTACTTTTTTGTTTTCTACAAAATTTAATAATAATTTTTCAGTATTTCCATTAAAAAATTTATTTAAAAAGCTATTGCTTTCTTTGGCTATAAACTTTTTCTCATTTATTTTTGGAATATATTCAACTTCTTTATTATTTACTTTTTGCGATTCTATTGCTCCCTTTTGTATTAACCTATGTATTAGTGTTTTTATTGTATTTTTGTTTCTTTCCTCATTTTTGCTTTTTTTACTTAATTCTTCAATTATTGTTGTTAAATTGCCTCTTTTATTTTTCCACAATACTTGCATTATTTCTAACTCAGCTTCTGTTATTTCATATTGTTCGTTCATGGCATTCCCTCCTAAATATTCTATAATCTTACCAAAATAAGGTTACATTTGTAATCTTATTATTAATTTACACATATAATCTAATTTTGTCAATACTTTTTGCACAGATTATTCCGCTTTTTTTTCGTGCACTGCACACGTGAGATCGCTTTTTTTTCGTGCATTGCACATCTGAGATCGCTTTTTTTTCGTGCACAATATGCTGTAACAAATGTTGAAAATTGTCATATTATATAGTAGTACTGGAGGTGCTAATTTATGGAACCACAAGTTGAAATATATTGTAAAAAAGAAACTAAAAAGAAAGACTGCTCATGTTTATGGCTAATATTTGCAGTAGTAGTATTTGCTTTAACATTCTTTATTGGTGCTCTTGTTGCAGCTCTTACTGACTTTGTTGCTATATTAGGCGTCGGTGCTGTCATATCATTAATAATCACTTTAGGGATTTTAGCTGTAATTTCATTAATAGCTTTAATATGCTGCAAAAAAAGCGATAAAAAGAAAAAATGTTGTTGTTGCTAACTTTATAGTTTTTATAAAATATTAAAATAACAATCTCTCTGCTTCGGCTGAGGGATTTTATATTTCATGAATTGCACGAAAAAAAAGCGATCTCAGATGTGCAATGCACGGAAAAAAAGCGATCTCAGATGTGCACTTGTAAATTTTCACAAAGTATAGTATAATAGCATAAATACTTTATAAAGGAAGAGTTACAATGAAAATTTTAAGTATAGATACTGCCAGTAATTTATGTACTGTTGCAATTTTAGAAGATAAAAGTTGTATAAAAGAAATAATAGTAAATGATGCAAGAAATCATTCTGAAAAAATAATGCCTGTTATCGAACAAGCTTTGCAAGAAGCTGGTCTTACTTTGCATGATATCGATTTAATTGTTTGTGATAAAGGACCCGGTTCTTTTACTGGAATTCGTATTGGAGTTGGTACGGTTCTTGCATTTCAAGATTCATTAAATATTCCATGTATTGGTATAAGTGCATTAGAATCTCTTGCTTACAATGTTAATCAAGATGGATTTATTTGTTCTTTAATAGATGCAAAAAAAGGTAATGTTTATTATGGATTGTTTGAACATAAAGAAAACCAAATCTTTCAAGTAGGAGCACTTGATTTTAAAAACATTAGTGATGCTATTTCAACATTAAGCTCTCAAATATATGCAAATACTCCTATTTATTTTGTTGGGGACGGTGCAATTCTTAATAAAGATTTAATTGAATCTGATATTCATAATTGCATATTCACAGACAAAAACAATTTGAATAGCTATTCACTTGGAATTGCAGGATATATTTCTTATATAAGTGGCCAAAAACCTTCTGTTATGCCTTTATATCTTAGAAAATCTCAAGCTGAAAGAGCTCTTGAAGAAAAGAAAAAAAAGGAGTGATGCATAATGGAAATTACTGAAATGACTTTAAAAGATTTGGAAGGTATGAAAGATACCTTATATTCTGATTTTGATAATTTTTGGAGTTATAATGTTTTAAAGCAAGAACTTGAGAATCCTAACACAACATATATTATAGCCAAAGAAGCAAATCAAGTTGTTGGCTTTGCAGGGATTTCTGTTTGCCTTGATGAAGCAACTCTTAACAACATTGTAGTAAAAAAGTCTTGTCGTGGTCGAGGTATTGGTGGAGAATTGCTTGAGTCTTTAATTGATATATGCTCCGAACTTAACTTAAAAACTTTTACATTAGAAGTTAATACAAAAAATGAACCAGCAATCCATTTGTATGAAAAATTTGGTTTTAAAAATTTAGGAATTAGAAAAAAATATTACAATAATACTCAAGATGCTTATATCATGACTAAATATGATAATTGAGTAGAGAATAATTCTTAATGAATTTTTCCTCTCTCTCCTTTAAAAACAGCTTTTCTTTAACTTTTGAAAAGCTGTCTTATTTTATACAAATTTTTCTATTTTTACTATAACTCTTCCACTTTTAGTTTGTCCAACTAATTCTTTAATGTAAAATCTGCCTTTTCCACGAATTGTAACCATATCTCCTGTTTTTATCTGTTTAGTTTTCTTAGTTTCACATTGAAAATTCACAAATACTCTTTCCATATTTATGATATCTAATGCTTTATTTCTTGAACATCTCGCAAGTTCTGATATAACATTGTCCATTCTTAAAGATGAAACAATTATCTCTCTTTCTTCTCTTCTAACTTCTACTGTTCTTAAATTAACAATTTCCTCAATTGTTATTTCAGATTTAGAAAATCTAGTAAGTTCACTTAAATTTTCTAGTAAAAATTTCGAAATATCTTTGTCAACAATTATATCTGCCCCATCATTATCTACAATTATATCACCGACTTTTTCTCTTTTTACTCCAAGTTTTATAACAGCTCCAAGATAATCTCTATGTCCAAGCTCCTCAGAAAAACGAAGAGCCTTGGGCTCTATTTTCAGGCAGTCAATAGGATAATCCCAGGAAAAACCAAGGCCTCCGGGGAAAAAAGCTGCCATCTGCCGTTCTGCATGCTCATAGCCACCGAAAAGCTTTACCTCTACGCCCATCTGATGAAGCTTAAGGGAAGCAAGCATATTTTGTTCGTTTAAGTTAAGAAAATCCGTAAAGGTGACAATATCTCTCTGATAAGAGAGATTTGCCAGTTCCCGGATTCTCTTGATAAAGAATTCGTCTTTTTCCATTGTTAATCAATATCCTGCTCTTACAGACGGTACCGGATTACTTCCAAGAATATTCTGAAGATCACCAGTGATATCTACAGAAGAGGGACCAAGTACGAAGATGTAGCTGGAAATCTTCTGAAGGGAACCATTCAGGGAATAACATGCGCCAGATGCAAAATCAATAATACGCTGTGCAAGTTCTACATCAATACCCTCCAGATTCAGAATTACAGTTGCATTGTCAAGAAGTGTGTCTGCAATCTCCCGGGTGTCCTCCATGGAAGCTGGTTTGATCACACAAACCTCCATAGAAGAAGCCTGATTCGCACGACGGCTGCTTCTCATCGGAGTGATTTTGGAAGAAGCTACAGGGCGTTGCTTCTCAGCTGGCTGTTTCACAGGAGCCTTGGCAGCAGTCTTTGGTGCTGCTGTATGTACAGGTTCTTCGTCAAAGGAAGTATCTTCGTCAGCCAAATCATCCTCTTTCTTACGACCGAATTTCTCGAAGAATTTCTTCTTAGGCTTGTCATCCATGGAATCGTCATCCAAGAAATCCCCCTCGTCATCATCCATCAGATCCTCATCTAAATAATTATCTTCATCATAATCGTCATCATTCAGTTTAATAGAATCTAATAATTTATCAAAAACGCTCATTTTCAATCTCCAATCTTAATCTTCTTGCCGTGTGGCATAATTTCGTTTACCAAAAATACCGGTTCCCACACGTACCATGGTTGAGCCTTCCTGGACAGCAACCTGATAATCTCCGGTCATACCCATACTCAGAACACTCATGTTAACATTATTAATGTTTTTTGCACTAATGTCAACACTTAATTTCTTCAATGTGCGAAAAACTTCACGATTTTCTTCTGGATTTTTCACAAATGGGGCAATGGTCATAAGTCCCATCACTTTTATATGGGAAAATATGCTGATTTTCTCAAGAAGAGGAAGCACCTCATTCGTCGTTAATCCGAATTTGCTTTCTTCCTCTGCTACATTAACTTCCAGCAGAATTGGCATAACAAGATCTTTCTTTGCAGCTTCCTGCTCAATGGTTTGGGCAAGGCGAAGGGAATCTACCGAGTGAATCATGGCAACCTTGTCAATAATATATTTTACTTTATTGCGCTGCAGATGACCGATCATGTGCCACTGGATATCTGATGGCAGCCGGTCATATTTATCCATGATCTCCTGAACTTTATTTTCTCCAAAAACACGCGCACCGGCATCATACGCCTCCTGAAGCATGGAGACCGGTTTGGTCTTACTTACTGCCACCAATGTGACTTCACCTGGGTCACGGGAAACAGCAGCACAGGCTTTTTCAATATTTGCATTTACCTGCTGTAAATTTTCAGCTAACATTTATAAGCCTCCTTAAAAATAGTATATGTTAAACTTAGTAGAGAATATCCTGTTCTTTTACCTGGGAGGAGTCTCTGGCAATACGGTCATAACGGGAAAGTCCGTAGGATGTATTACTGGAAATAATGGCATATTCTTCATTCTGATCCAGTATATCTACCTGACGGAATACCGCATACCCTTGATTGATGCAGTAAACGCCTTCCAGAGAATCTGTTTCGCCTACAATAAAGCGCTGGTTAGAGTCATCTTTTACAATAGCATCTCCTTCCTTAAAAGCGCTTCTATCCACGTAATAATTGTAAGCTTCATCAGCAGAATCATCATCTGATTCAATTTTAACTTTACCGTAGATTGTAGCATTGATAAAGGTTCTTACGTTATTTCCGCTGGAATCTTTGGAAATCTTGTTAAAGCCTACACTTCCGCTGTCAGGATCAGTCGTGGCATATTCTGCCGGAATTACGTAAAAATCCTTGGATTCAATGGCGGAAAGGGGAATCTTAAGACCGGTTACTGTATTGGTAACCAGCTCAATATCCAGAAAACGGTCAGATGCATAGCGGATCAGACCGCGGCTGAAGTCAATTTTTCCATATTTGTTACCATCGATTTTTATGATGGAAAAATCGCCGCTCTGTGTCATATCATCCTTGAGAAATTTCACACGAATGGTGGAACGTCCCTCCAGCTTGGCGGCCTGTTTGTCGCTTAATGGAATGATCAGGCTCCATAATTCGCTGGTAATATTTGTATAAATGTTATCTCCGGCCTGCACCTTTTCGGATGTCTTCAGATCCGTTTCATGGTAAGAAGTCTGGTCAAAATCTGCTGCTGTAATGTTCTCCACAGTCTTATTCTCATAGCCGTCCATAGAATAGAGGATAATGCCGTCTTCCTGGGCTTTACAGATATTCTGTCCACCGATGGTCACTACTTGTGAATCTGCATTCCCGTCAGTGGAAATTCCCTCATACTGAAGGATGCTTCCCTCCAGCTGGTTCTTAAAACTGTAGGTGTTGTTAAATTTACTTCCGGAAAATCCTTTGGAAAAGCTGAGCATAGAACTGCGGATCTTCTCCAGTTCATCAGCAGTCAATGCAGACTTGGTTTCTGCAATTTTTCCGGAACTTAATCCGTAAACAGCACCGTTGGCATTGATCTTACTTCCCTCCCGGGCATAATAATTCACATAACCGGAGGATTCTGCCTTAAAAACACTCTCTTCCCGAAGAGAAATACCAGTGTAGGTTTCGTTTCGTGACAAAGGACCTGTGGTAACCTGGTAAGATTCGATATGTGTGGAGGTTACAAGTAAAAAGGCAGTAAAAATCATATATAATAACAATACACCAAAAGCAACGGTGGCAATATTCAGTCCGAATATGTTCTTTAACTGGACAAAAAGTCCTGCCATTTTGCCAGGCTTGTTAGATTTCTTCTCGGACAAGCGGATTCCCCCTTTGTTTTTGAGTCGGGCTCTGAATTTTCATACCAAACAATTGTACCATTTTTTGCCGGTGAACACAAGGAAAAGAAAACGAAAAGTGTGTGAACAAAGCTGGAAGCTGTGAACAGCCTGCATATCAAAAAACGAACATATTTTCAGAATATCTGTTTGCTTAATTAAGAAAAATATGGTATGATAAGAAAAAGTTGAATGAATTTCGGAGGAAAACTCTTATGACATATGGTAAAATCAGCAAAAAACAGCAGGAAATTTTAGAATATATTAAAAGTGAGATTCTGAACCGCGGATTCCCGCCAGCAGTTCGTGAGATTTGTGAAGCTGTAAATCTGAAGTCTACATCATCTGTTCATGCCCATCTGGAAGCTCTTGAGAAGAACGGATACATCCGCCGCGATGCCACGAAGCCAAGAGCCATAGAGATCATTGATGACAATTTCAATCTTGTCCGCCGTGAAGTGGTCAATGTTCCGCTTGTAGGTACCGTAGCCGCCGGACAGCCTATTCTGGCTGTAGAGAATGTAGATGGCTACTTCCCCATCCCGGCAGAATTTATGCCCAATGAACAGAGCTTCATACTGAAGGTAAAAGGCGACAGTATGATCAATGCAGGAATCTTCGATGGTGATCAGGTTCTGGTAAAGCAGCAGCCAACTGCAGATAACGGCGACATTGTAGTTGCCCTGGTAGAGGACTCTGCCACAGTGAAGACCTTCTATAAGGAGAAGGGCTACTACCGCCTTCAGCCAGAGAATGACACTATGGATCCCATTATCATTACAGGAGAAATCCAGATTCTGGGTAAAGTATTTGGTGTCATGCGTTTTTACCAATAGTCATAAAAAATTTCCCCTTTAGCAAACAATTGCTGTTTCCAGACAATTTGTTTACCAAAGGGGACTTTTTTATTTCTCTAAAAACGCATCCATCTCCAGAACCTTTCCATCTCTCCAGATTCTCTCCAGATCATAGAAAAGTCTGTTTTCCTCATCAAACACATGCACGATCACATCGCCGTAATCCATCAGGATCCAGTTGGAACCACGGGTTCCTTCTACCTGTTTGGGCTCATAACCGGCTCTTCCGAGCTGTTCTTCTACATTATCGACGATTGCCTGTACCTGATTCAGGTTGTTTCCGCTTGCGATAATGAAATAATCAGCAATTACAGATACTTCGTGAATGTCGATTACTTTGATATCAATTGCTTTTTTGTCATCGATCGCCTTGCAGGCGATACGTACCATTTCCTGTTCTTTATTCATAGTTATCTCATCCTTTCCGGTCAGACAGAAAATCAGATGTTATCTGCTCTCCTGCCGTTCCTTATGTAAGGTGTCATAATAGGCGAATGCATCTTTTGTTGCAGAATCGACATCATCCGGATTTTTGTCAAGATAAGTCAGGGTATCCCGGAGAATTGCATACATACATTCATTCAGATCCTCGAAAGCAAGCTTACGGACTTCAGTCAGGTTCGGTGCTTTATTTCTCGCCGGTTCAATATAATCTGCAATATAAACAATCTTTTCGAGGGTACTCATCTCTGGCTTACCGGTAGTATGGAATGTGATGGAAGAAAGAATTTCTTCATCAGTGATTCCGTATTTTGCACGTGCAATATAAGCTCCGAGTTTGGCATGAAGAAGAAAAGGATGTTCCTTTTCAAATGGAGTAACCGGGATATTGTGTTCTGCACACATTTTTAGTTTCTTTTTATTTGGAATGCATTTTGCGCTGTCATGGAGCAGCCCTGCAGCCTGGGCATCTTTGAGGTCATATCCGTGGACCATTGCCAGCGAGGCGCAGGTAAACATAACACCGAGCGTATGCTCAAAACGATCTTCATCGAGATATTTGGAAAGTTTTTTCTGCATTTTTATAAAATCGTAATCAGCCATTCGTTTCGGATGCTCCTTCCGTAATATGATAAATATGGTGTTCATTGATATAGTCGGCAACTGCGTCTGGTACATAATAACGAAGGCTTTTGCCCTCCTGATGCCATTGGCGCAGCAGCTGACTGGAAATATCAATATTCATGGTGTCCAGCCGTACAAAATGACCATGATAAAGCTGTGTCAGACGTTCCATTTCTTCAGACAGCTCTTTTACGGGTGTATGGTCTCTCGTGGCAACTACGATCGTACATGCAGCACAGATTCTCTCGGGCTTCATCCAGGTGGTGAAACTGTATAGGGAATCTGCACCGATGATAAAGTAGTAATCGGTATC
>ERZ857785.2502-NODE-2502-length-15761-cov-3.401694_pt1 | contig 15761 bp, 10 predicted proteins | sample MGYA00519763_ERZ857785 | MGnify/ENA primary metagenome ERZ857785 (study PRJEB31778, sample SAMEA3449365) | human gut metagenome | biome: human gut; feature: human-associated habitat; material: faeces | place: United Kingdom | collected 2010/2012 ... | reverse complement strand
GGTCGGCCAAAAACTCAGGCTGTAGGAGCGGCTCGCCGCCGGACACCGTAATTCCGCCGCTGCGATAGAACTCGTGGTTGCTCTGGAACTCGTCCATCAGGTGCTCGACGGTCACCATGGTGCCGCCGTTAACCGACCAGGTATCGGGGTTGTGGCAATACGCACAGCGCATGGGGCAGCCCTGAACAAACACCACAAAGCGGATGCCGGGTCCATCGACCGTTCCCATCGTCTCAATCGAATGCACGCGGCCCAGGGCAAACGCAGAGTCCTCGGGACGAGCGTCCACACCCTCGAGTGTCATCTCAGCCATTCCCGCTACCTTGCCTCTCATTGGTTTTAGTTACATAAATGCCAGAGCCATTCTAGCCCATACGCATGATGGTGAAACGGTTTAGTGGTCAATTGGGTTGTTCTATTTGGCCCCACACAAAAGCGGCGGGAAGGTTATCACAACCCCCCGCCGCCGAGGCAATAGATATCGATAGGCACCAGGCCTTTACGCCTTAAGCGTGAGCACCGCGCCGAAAGCAGTCGGGCCGCAGTGGCTCGAGATGACGCCGCCGACCTGAGTCCAGGTAACGTCCTTAAAGCCAAGATCGTGTGCATAGACTTCCATGTCGTCGCGCAACTCCTCGGAAAGACCCACCGAATACGCCAGGCCAATATGCGAGTAGTCGATCTCGCCCTTCTCTACCATGTGATCAATAAAGGCACGGGCGCACTTAAGCATAGAACCGCGGAACTTCTTGGTCGCCACGAACTTGCCGCCCGTCACCTCAATGCAGGGCTTAATCTTGAGCAGATGGGCGCCTAGGAACGCGACGTTGGACAAGCGGCCACCTGCCTTAAGGAAGGCAAGGTCGGTAGGAACAAAGCCCAACAGTACGCGGTCCATGACGGAGTTCGTAAATGCAAAGATCTCGTCGACGGTGACATCGGGGTGAGCCTCGATGTATTTGGCGGTCTCGACGACAACGACCGACTGGCCCACCGAGACAAAGCGTGTGTCCATGGAGAACACGTAGTCGCGCCCCTGGGCCGCAATCTTAGAGGACTGATGCGAACAGGTCGTGGCCTCGGAATATGCAAGATGCAAAATAGTCGCGTCGGGTTGCTCGGCATGGATGCGGTCGTACACATGCGCAAAATCCGCTGGCGAACAGCCACTGGTCTTGGGCATCACGCCAAACTCGTTACAGCGCGAGTAAATCTCGAGCGGATCAATCGAGCCATCCTCGACGGTCTCGTCGCCAATCGTGACATGCATGGGCACGCGCACGATGCCGTAGCGTTCGCAGAGCTCTGGCGTCACATCCGAACCAGATTCAACCACGATTACGTACTTGCCCATTCTTATCACGACCCATCTCGACGTTGGTTTTTTAATATATGACGCACGTCCACCGTCCTGCTGTAGAACGGCCTCCAAGCGCCAAAGAGACGCCGTCCCTTGCACACAACAAAGGACAGCGTCTCCCTGGAAAACTCCGTGCTTATCTGAGATTCTACACGGTTTATTAAGGAGTGTTACTTATTCCGCAAACGGTCGCTATACGCGATAAGCGGTAGCTGGCCGCGGCAACTGCGACACATTCCGCCCAACAAGTCCAATCGTGCTCCATGCACGGTTAATGAGCGAGGCGGTAGAAATCCATCGACGCCGCACCCTCGGCGTGCAGCGCCATCGCCGGAACCGCCGACGAATAGGTACGGCTCGTAAGTGCTGCCTCGCCACCGTTGGCAAAAATCTCGACCATCGTAGTGTCCGAAAGCACGCGCAAATCGCGAAGCTCGCTGAGCTCGATCGACCTCTGGTTGCGCCCATAGCCTTCGTCACCCATGTCGAGGGTAAGCATCCCGTCCGTATAGCGTACAAAGACACCCTTGCGGATTTCGAGCTCGACCATCTTGGCTCCCTCACAGGAAACCACAAGATCAAACAGGCGGCCCGGCTCCTCAACGGTTTCACCGCCTACAGCACGAACGCAATTGCCGCGCATTCTCTCAATCTCGTGCGCCGGTTGCTGGCAGAGCTTGCCGCCGCGCATGCTCAACTCTCTCGGCACCGTCAACGCGCACTGCCACCCGCGCGCCACCGTCGGGCTTTCCGCCTTCGCATCGGGGCAACCCGACCATCCGATCATCAAACGCCGACCCGCAACGTCCTCAAAGGACTGCGGGGCATAGAAATCAAAACCGGCATCAACCATCGGAGGCATGCCCTGGCCGACGATCTTAAAGCTCGGCGCCCCCCAATCGGCCTCGATGGAGAACCACACGCACTGATGCGGATTGCGGTAACGCCAGCCATCGGCGGGCACGCCCTGCGGACAGCAAACGAGAATAAGCTCGCCATCGAGCTCAAACAGATCAGGACACTCCCACATAAAGCCAAACTTCTCGCCCAGCTCAATGCGCGTCGCATAGCCCCAGTCCTCTAGATCACGCGAGGTATAGACAAGCACGCACCCGCGATCGTCTTTCGTACGAGCGCCGAGAACCATGTAGTAGATACCGTCGTGTTCAAGGATCTTGGGGTCGCGCACGTGCGTACCGATATCGTCGGGGTAATCGACCGGCCCAACAGCTATGCGCTTCTCGCCCAATTCGTCGGGATTCTCGGCAACCATATGAATTTGGTTTTGCTCACGGCCCGTCAACACGTAGTCGTAATCATCACGGTCAAAATGTTTAACGTTGCCGGTATAGAAGTAGTGAATCTTGCCATCACGTACAAAGGCAGAACCAGAATACGCTCCACTCGAATCCAAATCGGAATCGGGGAACAGCACGGGGCCGTGATTCTCGTACGTCACAAAATCCTTTGTCGTCAGATGGTTCCAAAGCACTGGACCGCCATGCGCAGCATCGAACGGATCGTATTGATGATAGATGTGATACGTATCACCAATCTGAACCAAACCATTGGGGTCGTTAAGCCAGCCAAGCTCAGGCTCCACATGGAACAAAAGCCTATCGGGGTCGGATGCGATGCGAGCCACCGTCTCATCCTGTCCGGCACGCCACCGCTCATAGTCCGCGCATGTCACCTTATTTTTTTGATTAAACATCGCCGTTGACTTTCTCGTCTATGGGAAAGGACGCTCGACTCACACGAGCCGAACGCCCTTCCCCAAATGGACTTATCCGCACATTACGCTGAACGGCTCAACTAGAAGCTAACGTCGAAGCCAGCGCCAGCGCCCTCTTCATCGGTGGTCGGCACGCCCTTTGCCTTGTTGTAGGCAAAGATCAAGACGATCGGCACGATGAAGGCGATGAGATTGCCAGCCACATACCACACGAGCGTCTCGGGCGTAACGATGAGCAGGCCAAGCACGCCGGTCAGACCCTGACCGATGGCGCGCACCTCAAAGAGCTTCACGAAGGCACCGCCGCAGGCTGCACCGATGCAAGCGCAGATGAACGGGATGATCGAGTAGCGCATGTTTGCAGCAAAGATTGCGGGCTCGGAGATACCGACCAGCGTCGGGATAAAGGACGACATGCAGATGTTGCGCTCTTTGGAATGCTTCTTGTGAATGAGGTACATGCCGATGGCGCCGCCGCCCTGGGCGATGATGGAAACCGACCAGATTGCCTGGATGTAGTTGAAGCCAGTCGTGGCAACGAGGTTTGCCTCGATACCCTGGATGAACTGATGCGTACCGGTAACGACGAGCGGCTGCAGGAATGCGGCAAAGACAAAGGCACCGAAGACGCCCATCCTGTTGTACAGGATATCGATTACGCCGGCGAGGACGTCGCCGATCAGGTTGCCGAGCGGGCCGAACACGGTGAACAGGGCGACGTTAGCAAGAATCAGGGTAACGGTCGGGACAAAGACGAACGAAACGACCTCGGGGATGTACTTCTGGGCAATCTTCTCGACCTTGGCCATAAACCAGGCAGTCAGGATTGCAGGGAACACGCCGCCCTGGAAAGCAACCATGGGAATGGAGAGCGGACCGAAGTTCCAGTACTCAGCACCCGTCGGGTCCATAACGAACGTGTTGCGGTTCATAAGGCTCGGGTGAACCATGACGATACCGACGAGGATGCCCAGAATCGGGTTACCGCCAAAACGCTTCACCGCGCTGTACATAACCAGGACAGGCAGGTAGTCGAACGTGGTGGCGATAATGGCAAAGAAGCTTGCGAGGTTCTTGAGGAACTCGCTGTGATCGGCGAGGCTGCCCTCCATGCCAAAGAGGCCGTTGGCAACGATCAGCGACTTAAGGCCGATGATGATAGCAGCGCCGACGAAAGCGGGAATGATGGGGATAAAGATGTCCGAAAATACCTTGAGGACCGAGAAGAACTTGCCCTTCTTGTCCGCCTCGGCGCCCTTGACCTCGGAAGCGCTGATCTCCTTAACGCCCGTCAGAGCCATAAACTCATCGTAGACCTTGTTGACGGTACCGGTACCGAAGATGATCATGAGCTGGCCGCTGTTGTACAGCACGCCCTTGACGCCATCGATGTTCTCGAGCTCGGCCTTGTTGTACTTGCTCGTATCCTTGAGCACCAGACGCAGACGCGTAACGCAATGCGTGGCGCCCTCGATGTTCTCCAGACCGCCGACGTTATCGACGACTTGCTGAGACACTACTTTGTAGTCCATGTTCCTCTCCATTCCTTTACGAAATCATAAGACGTTTTGATGCCATTACAGAGACGCGATCGTTGCATTTGCGCACTTGAGCGTACCGTCGGTGACCGTCAGCGCCACACCCTGGCCCTGCTTATTGCAGAAGCGCGCGTTAAGCGCAACATCATCGACAAAGATGGTCGCGATATCGTCGTCAACGACCAGGCGCACATGATGAGTGCCCTCGCCCTTAAAGAACAACGGACGCTCGAGGCCCATGTTGTTGACCTGGAACCACGGATACTGGGGGGCCGCCGTAAACTCGAGCTTGCCCTCACGCAGGTTGGCGCGGAACTCATAGGCAAGACCGGACTCGGCGTCCTCGGCAAGCTTCACCGAGAAGCCGGCAGCGTCACCGGCGAGCTCGATGTCGGCATCGAGCATATAGGTGGAACCGGCATCCGCGGCGAGCACCTGCTCGACCTTGCCCGACTCGCAGGAAAGCTCAAAGGCCTCGACTGCCTTAGCCTCGCCAAAGGCGCCAAGCATGCTGTCGGGGAGCTTGGTGCCGAGCGTTCCGTCGGCACGCTGAACGATCTCGAGGGGCATAAAGGTGCCACCCCATAGGTAAGAGCTGGGGTCGCCGCCCTCGTCACGCGTAGGAACCCAACCAAAGAGAACGCGACGCTCGCCATCGAATGCGGTGCGAGCGGCGTAGTACGCGCGGCCGTCGAAGGAGTCGTCAGCGGGGGTAATCCAAGGACCGTTGATGGACTTGGACATGCGGTAACGGGTCTTGTTGCCGTCGCTGTACTCGGAAAAGACGAGGTACCACCAGTCGCCCATCTTAAAGAGATCAGGCATCTCAAACATGGTGTACAGGCCCGGGTTCCACCAGTCGCCCTGGAACTCCCAGTTGGTCAGATCCTTGGAGGTGAACTTGACCAGGCGGCCGGTCATCAGACGCTTGTCCTCGCCCACACGCGTGCCGAGGATGAGCATGTACTCTTCGTTCTCCTCATCCCAAAGCACAAAGGGATCGCGCCAGTTGCGGTCATCGTAACCCTCCTGGGGCGGAAGCAGCGTCTCGGCGATGTTCTTCTCCCACTTGACGGCGTCGTCGCTCGTTGCGTGAAGAAGAACCTGCTTCATCAAACGTGCGCGGACCTTATCGCGATTGCAACCAGTGTAGAGCGCATGGTACTTGTCGCCCACCTTAAACACCGTGCCGGCATAAATGTACTGGTCGACTTCCTCGTCGCCGCCACGCTCAAGGCTCTCGCCAAAGTCCTTGTAGTTGACGAAATCCTTGGTCGTAGCGAGTGCCCAGCCAAACGGCTCTCCGAAAGGTTCGGGGTTACGCGTGTCACGCTGATGATAGAGATAGAACGTGCCGTCCTCGCCGTACGGCATGATGTCGCCTACCCAAATTCCCTCAGGCTGGTAATACACCTTGTGCATCCGAGACTTCCTTTCCACGACATACTAACTCGGTACAATGGCAAGATATGTCAATCGTTTTCATATGTCAAACGTTTTCACACCAATACGTCTTTTCGCAGTTCCAGTCGTCGGCAAACGGTTGACATATGCCGGTGAACGGTCATCAGAGGCGTTTGAGGAATTCTTTTGGCACGGGATGAACTACGCGGTTTTGCCCTCAATGAGTTCAACGGGGAGCTTGATATTCGATTCGGGATTATCGCCGTTAATAAGAGCGATGATGGATTGCGCCGCGAGCTCTCCGATGCGATCGATATCTTGACGTACGGTTGTTAAGTCAGGCATAAACGTCATAGTTCGGCGGGCACCATCCGCGCCCACGACCTTAATATCGTCTGGAGCGCTCAAGCCGCGCTGCTTCATCACGTTGAGACAGATGGCCGCCATCGTATCGTCTCCCGCAAAGATGCCGTCAATATCGGGATTCTCATCGAGGATCTTCGCAACGACCGCGCCCTTTTCGTCGTCGGGCTTAACGAACTCAACCTCACGGACAAGCGCGGACAAACCGGCCTGCTCAACAACATCGAGGTAGGCATCGGTACGCTTATTGGCAGGCATGCGCATGCGGCTATTGCTGCGCAGGCACAGGATACGCCTGCAGCCGTCATCAATCAGACGGCGCGTGGCGAGCTCGCCAATGCCATAGCTGTCACTTGCAATCTGGACAGAGCCCTCGCCAAGATCGCAGTCGATGCCAACCAGGCTCAAGCCCATCTCGGCATATGCCTCGGCACCGATATTGAGGGAGTTGACGATGACGCCGTCGACCATATTGCGGCGGAGCATGTCAATATAGGAACGCTCAAGATCGGGTCGATTGGCGCTGTTGCACAGCAACATCTTAAAGCCGTTTTCCGCTAACGTGCGCTCGACCGCCTGCACAACCTGAGCATGGAACGGGCTGCTCACAAAGGGAACGATCATACCGATAAGATTCAGGCGACCGTTGAGCATGGCACGGGCGATATCGTTGGGCGTATAGTTGATGCGCTCCATCGCGGCATGGACCTTATCGCGGGTCTCTTGGCTAATATAGCCGCGATTATTAAGCACGCGAGATACCGTAGTAGGCGAAACCCCCGCCACCGCCGCAACTTCCTTGATGCCAGGCTTAGCCGTATCCTTAGAACGAGCACTCTCGCGAGCCATAGCACCCTCCCCCATCAACATGTCATACGTTTACATACGAACAAAGCATACCCCAACAACAGCGGGAAGACGGTAACAGCACAAGTAAGTAAACGACTCATCCAAATAATTAGGAGAGTTCCGCCTAAAGGGTGACTCCAAAGGACCCCACATGGCCGGTTTTGGGTTATTTCCCAAAACATCCCGCAGGACGCAAAGAGGCTCCGCCGCGCAACGCGCGCAGCGGAGCCTCTTTGCATGTCAGAGGACGTTTTGGGAAATAACCCAAAACCGGCCCCAGTAATCCTACAGGAGTTGAACCCTTTAGAACTTGTCGTGGAAGGTACGCGCAATGACCTCGTCCTGCTGCTCCTTGGTGAGCGTGTGGAAGTTCACGGCATAGCCGGAAACGCGGATGGTCAGCTGCGGGTACTTCTCGGGGTGAGCCTGAGCGTCGAGCAACGTCTCACGGTTGAAGACGTTGATGTTCAGGTGGTGGCCACCCTTCTCGGCGTAAGCGTCGAGCATGTGGACCAGGTTATCGGCCTGAGTCTCGGAAACTTCAGAAACCTTCATAATGTGTCTCCTTCGATCGATAGGCGCCGGCCGAAACCGGCGCACTAATCAGTAATCGTTATTGTTAGTATAGCACTAACAATAGTTACTCGCCCAGCTGATCAAGGTCGATATCGCCAAAGAACACCTGGTCCTCCTTGCCGAGCGCACTCGGGATGATGGAGAAGGTGTTGGAGATGCCGTCCTGAGCATCGCGGAACGGGAGCTTGGAAACCGAAGACAGCGAAGCGATGGCGCCATGGCTATCGCGCTTGTGCATGGGGTTAGCACCCGGGGCGAACGGCTGGCCAGCCTTGCGGCCGTCGGGCGTGGAGCCGGTCTTCTTACCGTACACGACGTTGGAGGTAATGGTCAGAACCGAGGTCGTGGGCACGGAGTTGCGGTAGGTGTCGTTCATGCGGATGTACTCCATGAACTGGTGCACAACGTCGTGAGCGATCTGGTCGACGCGGTCGTCGTCGTTACCGTACTTGGGGAACTCGCCCTCGGTCTCGAAGTCGACGATGATGCCGTTCTCGTCACGGACGGGGTGGACCTTGGCGTACTTGATGGCGGACAGGGAGTCAGCCACGACGGAAAGGCCAGCGATGCCCGTAGCGAACCAGCGGTGCACGTGCTTGTCGTGCAGAGCCATCTGGATGCGCTCGTAGCAGTACTTGTCGTGCATGTAGTGAATGATGTTCAGCGAGTTGACGTACACGCCAGCGAGCCACTTCATCATGTCGTTGTACTTGGCCACAACGTCGTCGTAATCGAGCGTATCGCCCTCGACGGCGCGATACTTGGGGCCGACCTGCTTCTTGGAGACCTCGTCAACACCGCCGTTGAGTGCATACAGCAGGCACTTGGCCAGGTTGGCGCGGGCGCCGAAGAACTGCATCTCCTTGCCGATGCGCATGGAGGACACGCAGCAGGCAATGCCATAGTCGTCGCCGTGATAGACGCGCATGAGGTCGTCGTTCTCGTACTGGATCGAGGAGCTGGCGACAGAAGTCTTGGCGCAGAACTTCTTGAAGTTCTCGGGCAGACGGGTCGACCACAGAACGGTCATGTTGGGCTCGGGGCTGGTGCCCATGTTCTCGAGCGTGTGCAGGTAGCGGTAGCTCATCTTGGTAACGAGCGTACGGCCGTCAACACCCATGCCGCCGATGGACTCGGTGACCCACTGCGGATCGCCGGTGAACAGGGCCTGGTACTCGGGGGTACGGGCAAACTTGACCATGCGGAGCTTCATGATGAAGTGATCCACGAACTCCTGGATCTGCTCCTCGGTGAAGGTGCCGTTGGCAAGGTCGCGCTCAGCGTAGATGTCGATGAACGTAGAGGTACGGCCGATGGACATAGCGGCGCCGTTCTGCTCCTTGACGGCAGCAAGGTAGGCGAAGTACATCCACTGGATGGCCTCCTGCGTGTTGGTAGCAGGGTTGGAAATATCGAAACCATAGGTCTCGGCCATCATCTTGAGCTCGCCGAGGGCGCGGATCTGCTCCTGCAGCTCCTCGCGATCGCGGATGTTGTCGGCGGTCATGACCGTCGGAGTGGAAGCCTTCTGGGCCTCCTTGTCCTTGATCAGGTAGTCGACGCCGTACAGGGCAACACGACGGTAGTCGCCGATGATGCGGCCGCGGCCATAGCCATCGGGCAGACCGGTGATGATGTGAGCCGAGCGGCAAGCACGCATCTCGGGGGTGTAAACATCGAAGACGCCAGCGTTGTGGGTCTTGCGCTCGAAGGTGTAGCGCTCGACAACGTTCTCGTCGACCTTGTAGCCGTGCTGGCTGGCAGCCTGGCAAGCGATGCGGATACCACCGTTGACGTGCAGCGCGCGCTTGAGCGGCTTGTCGGTCTGGAGGCCAACAATGGTCTCCTTGTCGCGATGGGCATTATCGATGTAGCCAGCGGGGTGGCTCACGATACCCGTGACGGTCTTGGTGTCCATATCGAGGACACCACCCTGCTCGCGCTCCTTAAGCAGCAGGTCGAGAACCTCGCCCCACAGCTCCTTGGTACGCTCGGTCGGACCTACGAGGAACGACTCATCGCCCTCGTAGGGGGTGTAGTTCTTCTGGATGAAGTCTCGGACGTCAACCTCTCCCGTCCAGATACCTTCCTTGAAGCCTTCCCATGCCTCCTGCATTGTGTAACCACGCTCCTAGTTACGTATAATGCGGCGCTCTCTCACACCGCTGCTTATTGAATTCTTGAATTTTCGGCTTGCACTACCAGCTTCTTCCGTTCTTCACCACACGTTGGTGCAGGAAAAACGTTTGTCCACCTTGGAACTACAACCCAAAACCCAAGATTTCACCCGTCTGAGAAGGATAACATAGCCACCCTCTCCATCTGGGCTGTTATATGTTTCTTTTTTTATATCATAAGGGCGTTTTTTACAAACCCGCAGGAAATGCGAGCGCGAACAACTACCGTTCACCGATTTGTTTGGTATTTTTCCTTGCCTTTGTACGACGTTCGCTCTAGCTGTTATGCCAGCTTTAGCAGGGTAAAGTGTCTCAGAGACCCTACAGAAACTGTAGGGCGGCCACAGGATCCCCCGTGGTCGCCCTGTGGCGTAGCTAGTTTTTAGCTTTGATTGCCGCTTGGCATTAGGCGGCTGCGGCGGCCTTGTCGGTCGTTGCCTTGCTATCGCCGTTGCCCTGGCCCTCAAAATGCTTGTAGCACCAGCTGGTGACCAGTGGGGTCAAAATAGCCGTCACGATTGCGCAGGCAGCAACCTGTGCCGTAGCCGTCGCGAGCACGACGCCGCCGTACATGGCCCCGTTGACGCTTGCCATGGCAGCAGGCGTGGCCACATTGGCTCCGGCGCAGCTCGAAATGGCCGCACCTGCGACACCCGTACCACCCGTGAGCTTATCGACCGCGATGACGGGAATTGCAAAGACCACCGAGCAGATCACGCCGAGCAGAATACCGGGGAGACCGCCATTAATGAGCTGGCCAAAGGTCATGGTCGAGCCCATGGCAAAGAAGACGAGCACGATGATGGCGGAAAGTGCCGGGGCCATCATCTTCTTAAAGCTCGGGAAGAGGTTACCCAGAATAATGCCGACGACGATCGGCAGGATGGCGCCCCCGAGCGACCAGCCGATCGGAGCCTGACCGGCGGCGCCAAGGACAATCATCGTGACCGGAGGGCCGACAACGAGCGTGGTGATGGCGACGGCGCCACGCTCGGCCTCATTGCCCATGGTGCCCATCAGGCCAGCGTACATAGCGTTGTTGGCGCCGGTGCAAGCCGCCAGCATCACCATGGCAGAGATGCCAAACAGGTTGTCGTTGAATACATAAAGAATGAGCAGCGACACGGCAACGACCACGATCTGCTTGACGGCGATGATAATGGCACCGCGGGCGGCGGCGGCAGGAGCGCTCTTAAACGAAATCGTCGTACCGACGATGAGCAAAAAAGCGCCCACGAGCGGGCCTGCACCCTGCTGGGTCATGCCAAGCGTAAAGCTGCCGAGCGTTTTGAACAGGTCGGGGAATAGTGTGTTGAGCAGGCAGCCCAGCAAAAGCGGCACCAAAATATTGGCACCCGGGATGGAGGACATCTTAAAGAACGGCTCCTTTGCCGTCGGCGCCTCCACCGCAGTCGATTCACTCATATATATCTCCTTTGGATGCATGCGAATCGTAGCCGCACGCGCCTATGTCAGAAAGAAGGCGACGGTCCCGAGTCGCAGGAGCCGTCGCCGAATAATCGTCGTGGGGTATTACCCGTCCAGGACGATGCCGCCGTCGCAGTCGCCGATCTCGCCGTTCACGAAGCTGGCGAGGTCGGAAGCGAAGAACAGCACCATCTGCGCAGGCTCGCTGGCCTGGGCGGCGCGGCCCAGAGGAATACCGTTGATGATGCGCTGAGAGTTCTCGTCAGAGAGAATCGAGGTCATATCGGTCAACGTGAGCGACGGGCACACGGCGTTGCAGCGAACGCCAAACTTGCCGCCTTCCTTGGCGACTGCCTTGGTTAGACCGTTAACACCTGCTTTGGAGCTGGCGTAGGCAGCGGTGCCGAGCAGGCCGCCACCAATCTTGCCCGCAACAGAGCTCACGTTGACGATAGTGCCGGCATGGGCCGCCTTAAAGTGCGGGTACACGGCGTTCATCATAGTGAAGGTACCGTTGAGGTTGATGTCGATGGTGCGACGCCACTCGGTGTCATCGATCTCGTCGAACTTCTTGGTGCTGATGACGCCAGCGCAGTTGATCAGGATGTTGGTTTGCGGCAGGTCCGTAAAAATCTGCTCGACGGTCTCGCGCGCCTTGGGCGCATCGGCGACATCGAGCTGATAGAACTTGTTGCCCTCGCCAAGCTCGGCCACAGCGGCCTCGCCCTTAGCAGCGTTCCTTGCGATGAGCGCGACATGTCCGCCGCCCGCGACGATGCCCTTGGCGATCTCGAGGCCAATGCCCTGAGTGCCGCCCGTGACAATCGCGGTCTTGCCCGTGAAGTCAAATGCCATGACTCCATTCCCCCTTATGTAAGGTGTCTCCTTGCGGGAAGTTGGAGCATCGCACGTGGCGCTTATATGAGTCCCAGTCGTCATGGTGGTGACAACCCCTCGCCTAACCGCGGGCATGATAGTTCTTTGAAACGCTTCAGCAATTGAATGATTTTAAGTCTTTATGAGCTCTTAATATTGCCCACTGTATGAGGCCCGCGTATGGGGGTATCATCTTTCACCGAAAATAGTTTCTAGTGTTAGGGGTTTTCGGTGGAAGATACCGATTTCCGTGAGCTTGGGCGTCAGCTCCTTACCGAGTTCGGCAGCATGCATCAGCGCATTTCGCGCTTTGCGGACAAAGCCCTCGGCGGCGAGATGGCCGTCATGCGCGCCCTCATACTCGCCGGCGGTTCGCTCACGCCGAGCGAACTCGCTGATCGTGCCTGGGTCTCGAGTGCCCGCATCGCTAATATCCTACGCGCTCTCGAAGCCAAGGGCTGGGTCGAGCGCGAGCACTCAAAGACCGACCGTCGTCGCGTACACGTCATAGTGACCGACAAGGGATTCCATGATCTCGAAATCAAACGTCGGGAATTCGAGAACCGCACTGCGGCTTTCCTCGAGCAGCTCGGCGAAACAGATACCCAAGAGATGGTGCGTCTTCTAAGGCGTGCCAACGAAATTATCGACCGCAATCAAGAAAGGAGAGATGCCGAGTGAGGATTCTCAAGCTCTTTAAAAAGCATATCCTGGCACTGTTCGCAGCTATCGTACTTATCGTAATCAGTTGCAACGCCGATCTGGCACTGCCTACCTACATGAGCGATATCGTCGACGTGGGCGTGCAGCAAGGCGGCATCGCCTCGCCCGTGCCCGACACCATTCGCGCCGAATCGCTCGACGACCTCGAACTCTTTATGAGCGCCAAGGACGCCAAGGCTGTGGAGGCCGTGTTTAGCAAGGCTGACAAAAACGACATTCGAACGTACGAGGGCACCGAGGAAGAGCGTGCCGATGGAGGCAAGATTGCCGACATTATGAGCCTGCCCGAGACTGTTGTCCTTTCGCTCAACCAGGGCATCGACGCCAACTCCATGGGCGACATGATGGGCTCGTCCAGCGAATCCGACGCCAGCACCACCCAGACTATGCCCTCCCCCGAGCAAATGGCAGCGATGACGCCCGAGCAGCTCGCCGAGATGCAGCAGAAAGCCGCGGCGGCGCAGAACATGCAAAAGCAGATTGATGCCGACGGCGGTAAGATCACCATGAAGAGCCTGCGCCTGGGTGTCGAGGGCGGTCTGGTAGACCAAAGCAAGCTCGTCGAGGGCGCCAACCAAATGGCGGACAAAATGGGCTCCATGTCGGGCTCCATCGTCACCCAGCGCGCCGTGAGCTATGTACAGGACGAGTACAAGGCACAGGGCATCGACCCCGCCGACGTGCAGAACGCCTACCTGAGCCGCATGGCGACCACGATGTTTGGGCTGTGCCTGGTGTCGCTCGTCGCCACCATTCTGACCGGTGCCGTGGCGTCGCGCACCGCCTGCTCCATCGCCCGCGACCTGCGTCGCGAGACCTTCAACAAGGTTATGCACTTCTCGCCGGCCGAGGTGGGCAAGTTTAGCCAGGCCTCGCTCATCACCCGCTGCACCAACGATATTCAGCAGATCCAGATGGCCGCAACCCTGTTTATCCGCATGTGCCTGATGGCCCCCGTCATGGGCATCGTCGCCGTCATGCGCGTCCTGGCCAACCACACCGGTCTGGAGTGGACCATCGCCGTGGCCATCATCGCGGTTTCGGCCGTTGTCGGCGTGCTCATGGGCCTCACCATGCCCAAGTTCAAAAAGATGCAGAGCTTTGTGGACCGCGTGAACCTTACCGCCCGCGAGCTGCTCGACGGCCTGATGCCCATCCGCTCGTTCAACCGCGAGGAGCACGAGCTCGAGCGTTTTGACAAGGCTTCGCTCGACCTGATGACCACGCAGCTCTACACCAACCGAGCCATGAGCTTTATGATGCCGCTCATGATGCTCGTCATGAACTGCATCACCGTGCTTATCGTCTGGTTTGGCGCGCAGGGCGTGTCCGACGGCGTGATGCAGGTCGGCAACATGATGGCGTTCATCTCCTACACCATGCAGATCGTCATGGCGTTTATGATCCTCACCATGGTTTCGGTCATCCTGCCCCGTGCCGAGGTCGCAGCCGAGCGCGTGGAAGAGGTCATCACCTGTCCCACGAGCATCAACGACCCTGTCTCACCCAAATTGCCTGCTGCCAGCGCGCCGCGCGGTGAGCTCACCTTCCGTGACGTGAGCTTCCAGTATCCCGATGCCCGCGCCGACGTCATTAGCGGCGTAAACTTCACCACGCACGCCGGCCAGATGCTCGGCATCATTGGTTCCACGGGCTCGGGCAAGTCCACGCTTGTACAGTTGATTCCGCGCCTGTACGACGTCACGGGCGGCAGCATTTCGCTCGACGGCATCGACGTGCGCGACATGACCCTCTCTGAGCTGCGCCGCCGCATCGGTTATATTCCGCAGCAGGGTCGTCTGTTCTCGGGTACCGTCGAGAGCAACCTCAAGTTTGCCGGCGACATGGTGAGTGACGAGGATATGCGCCAGGCAGCACACGTCGCCCAAGCGGAGGACTTTATCGCCGAGCGCGAGGACGGGTACGACTCCCCCATTAGCCAGGGCGGCTCCAATGTCTCGGGCGGTCAGCGCCAGCGTCTGGCCATCGCCCGCGCGTTGGCCAAAAAGCCCGAGGTCGTGGTGTTCGATGATTCGTTTAGCGCCCTCGACTACAAGACCGACGCGCGCCTGCGCGAAGAGCTGGCCAAAAACGTCACCGACGCCGCGCTCGTGGTCGTGGCCCAGCGCATCGCGACCATCATGCACGCCGACCAGATCATCGTGCTCGACGACGGCCACGTAGTGGGCACCGGCACGCACGAGGAGCTGCTGCGCAGCTGCCCGGCGTACCTGGAGATCGCGCAGTCGCAGCTTTCCGCCGAGGAGCTGGGGCTTACCCAAGAAGAGATTGCAGCCGTTATGGAAAGAGGCGAGCGCTAATGGCAGACGAGACCAAGACTCAAATTCCCAAGCCCACTCGTCAGCGTGGTCCCATGGGCCGCATGGGTGGCATGCGTCGCGGCGAAAAGGCCAAGGACTTTAAGGGCACCATGAGGCAGCTGCTCGGGTATATCGGCCAGCACAAGATTGCCGTGTTTGCCGCCGTCGCCTTTGCCGTGTGCTCGGTCATCTTTAACATTGTGGGGCCCAAGGTGCTCGGCCAGGTTACCACCAAACTGTTCGAGGGCTTGGTTGCCAAGGTCAACGGCACCGGCGATGTCGACTTTAACTGGATCGCCAAGACGCTCGGCTTTTTGCTCTGCCTGTATCTGGCGAGCTCTGTTTGCAGCCTCATCCAGGGCTGGCTCATGACCGGCCTTTCCCAGAAAGTCTGCTACGACTTCCGCAAGC
>ERZ857785.2501-NODE-2501-length-15775-cov-4.248155_pt1 | contig 15775 bp, 19 predicted proteins | sample MGYA00519763_ERZ857785 | MGnify/ENA primary metagenome ERZ857785 (study PRJEB31778, sample SAMEA3449365) | human gut metagenome | biome: human gut; feature: human-associated habitat; material: faeces | place: United Kingdom | collected 2010/2012 ... | reverse complement strand
CTGGCAATATTCATTGCCAGGTGCTTCCCTTTTTTCATAACTTTCTACATAAGTATTTCATATCCTCCGTGATATCAACGTCTTCTAGCAATGCCTTTTCATCTATCACTGCAAATCCTATTTCAATAATACATGTGATTATAAAGATCCCAATCAAAAGCTTGTATTCTATTTCTATTTCTGAAATAATTGTTTGCTCAGTAATCTGCTCTGCCAAAAATATTAGTCCAAGCGTAGTTATATTGGTTAGTACAATAAGCACATATTTTCCTTTCATTCGTTTTTGAGTCGCCAAATAGACTGCGCATGTGAGCATTGTTACTACTGCAAAGAAGAGCAAGTCACTAATCCCTCTAGTTATAAAAACTGCCACTGATGCTTCCATTGTACCAAAACTTTTTACCCCTATGTGGTATAATACTGTTGTGATGAATGAGACAACTATCGAAACTGCGATAGCAAATATCTTTTTCATTATTGCTTCCTCCATGGTTTCTTGTGTTATTTCGATCAGTACTATTTAGTTATGAATTAACCTCCTTATTTAAAGATTTTGTTGTTTAGCTATTAATTTAATATAGACATTATACTTCATTTAATGCCATTTTTCAATATATACTGTTTATGTTTCAACTCCTCTTTATTCTCTTAGTTTTTTAAATAAATCATTATATATTTTATCTTTATGTAATTTAGTGACAAATGTAATATTATGTTTATTATAAGTTAATTCGTAAGAAGTATTTTCATTAATGTCTGGACAACTTAGCACTTTTGTTTCAAACCAATTTTTATTTATTATATAAGCAATTACTGATATATCCCATATTACTCTTGATGTTTGAATTCCATGATATTCATCATTGTAAAATCTCTCAATTAAATAATTACTTAAATCTGATTTATTTTCTAAATATTTTTTTAAAGTATTAATGTCAATTCTTAATTCTGAAACAACATTTTTGCAAGGAAGTATTGTCATTTTTACTTTTGATTCTAATACTATCTTTACCGCTTCTATGTCTTGGTTAAAATTATATTCAATATTATCTTTATAGCCTAATTCATTGCCACCCAGCCATACAATTTCTATTTTGTTTATTATATCAGGTTCTTTTTTTATTGCTAATGCAATATTGGTAATAGCTCCAATTCCTAATATATAAGTTTTGTTATTTTTTAAGGCAATTTCTATAATTTTGTTTACGGCATCGTTGTTTTCATTATATCCATTTTGAATGTAGTCCATTGAGCCTTTAAACACTTTATTATTTGTATCAAAATTTAACCAATTGCATATTTTTAAAATTTCATTATAACTTAACTCTTGTCCATCTCTTACTTTTACATCTCTTTTTGTATGAGAATATGGTGCAACTGTTATTGCCTCAATATTAAATAAGTCTTTTGATTTTATTAAATATGATAATGCAAATTGATCATCACATTCATTATAAGTATCGGTATCTAGTATTACATTAATTTTATCTTTTTTATAATTTGATATTACATTGTCTATATCTATTCCTATCTTCATGTATATCCTCCGAACTTTTACTAATTTTAAACTATAAAAATTATACTATATAAATGCAGTTTTTCCCATATGCCTATTAAAATTTAATAACAATACATATATATTATTTTTAGAAAGAGAACTTGGATCGTAACTTGTTGTTTATTCGCTCCATTAAAATTAACTTACGAACTTGATTTTATACAAAGATTAAAAAGTTCTCTTGTCATAAAAGAGAACTTTTTTCATATTTAAATTAGGATTTCATTTTATAATAATTTGTAACATCTGTACTTCTTCTATAAACATTACATACTTTTGACAATTCAGATATTATAATATCTTCATCCTTAATTGGATTATAAAATAACTCATTTTTATTCGAAAAATGTACTGTCTCATTTGCTATATCACTTGTAAAAATGCTTCCTACAACAACATCTTTTATATTATAATGTTCTATGTAGTTTTTATATAAATCTAAATCCCTAATTGTTATATTGTGTAAAATTGGTTTCATGTATAATACTACAGGAATATTTAAACTTTTCAGTATTTCAAAATTTTCAAATCTTTTTTCAATTAATTCTGTATTCTTTTCAATAACACTCTGTTTAGAAATTGTCGTAGAGCTAACAAAAATAATTAATTGTCCATAGTATTTTATATAAGGAATTAATATAGAAAGTTCTTCACTATAAATTTTCTTTTTAGTAGATAGTTGAATTTGATTACCTTTCTTTAGAAAGTATTCAATTATTTTTAATGTTTCCTTTTTATTATGATCATCCCAGCATTCCGAAAAACATCCTAGAGTAATCAATGTATCTTTAGTTAAGTTTAAATTACTTTTTTCTATCATTTCTATGATATTATTTGCAGATATTGTTTTATAGTTATTATCTTTATTTCCATAGCCTAGTTTTGGCAAATAGCAATATGAACACTCCCCAGAACAACCTAAACTTGTATTAATAAATAGTCTTTTATTGTCTTTAGCAAATAAATAATTGTTATCTATCATAATAAACCTCCTAAAACTATGCTAATATATGCTATTTTGTTTCTAGTCTATTATGTCTCTTACAATTTCTCCTGCGATCATAAGTCCAGCTACAGATGGAACAAATGATATACTCCCCGGTACTTGGTTTCTGGCAGAGCATTTTCTTTTCGTTCCTGGTGGGCAAATGCAATTAGTTTTACAGCTAGATTCAGATTCATTATCTGGCTTTATTGGTTCTTCTGTTGAATATATTACTTTTAAGCTTTCTATCTTTCTTTTTCTTAGCTCTTTTCTCATTACTTTTGCTAATGGGCATGTATTAGTTTTGTATATATCTGTTATCGTTAATTTTGATGGATCTAGTTTATTCCCTGTTCCCATAGCTGAAATTATTGGAATACCTAATTCTTTGCAATTTTTAACTAATTCTATTTTTGCTGTAACTGTGTCTATACAATCTGCTACATAACTTAAGTCTGAAGTAATTATTTGATTTTCAGAGTTTGGCATATAAAATTCTTGTACTGTTTCTACTTTTGCATCTGGATTTATCTCCAATATTCTTTCTTTCATTACATCTACTTTGTATTTTCCTATTGTCTTTCTTGTTGCAATTATTTGTCTATTTAAATTTGTTAGGCAAACTTTATCATCATCTACTAAGATAAAGTTCTCTATTCCTGCTCTTACCAGCCCTTCTGCCACAAAAGATCCAACTCCACCTATTCCGAATATTGCTACTTTAGCATTTTTTAATTTTTCTATTCCTTCTTTTCCTATTAATAATTCTGTTCTTGAAAATTGATTTAGCATTAATATTCCTCTTTTTATTATTCTATTTCTATATTTCTGCCTATCGCATCATACATTGTTTTAAATTCATAGCCATTTTCTTTTAAATATGAAATTATTTCTGGCAATGTTTCATACGTCAAAATTTTATCTGCGGCATCGTGCATTAAAAGTACTATACTTGTTTTTCCTTGTATTGTATCATAAAAATTTTTTAATATTTTTTCTTTTGTTCTTGCTCCTGCTGCATCATTTGTAAGAGCATTCCAGTCTACACTTCCAATCCCTTTTTCTTCAAGTTGTCTTTCCGCTTCTTTCTTTAGATCATTGTACGTACCACCAACAGACCCTCCTGGAAATCTAAATACTAAACTATTAAATTTATCATTTCCAACTGCCTTTTTTATTGCTTCATTTGTTATGTTATATTCATTCATTACCGAATCTATGCTAGAATAAATGCTGCTATATTTGTGTGTATATCCATGATTTCCAATAAAATGGCCTTCTTCATATTCCCTTTTTACTAACGCAGGATTGCTTTCTACTCTAGTCCCTAAAACAAAAAATGATGCCTTTATATTCTCCTGTTTTAATAAATCTAATATATATGGTGTAACTTGTTTCGTTGGACCATCATCAAATGTTAAAAATACTCTTTTAGGTTCACTATGCCTATATATTTTGTTTACTTTTTCTATTTCTTCTTGATTTAATGGTCCAAATTGCTTTTCTATTCTTTGTTTTCTTTCTTCTTCTTCCTTTATCTTTTGATTTTCTTCATCGTTTTTTCTCTTTAAGATTTCCTCTGCATATTTATTATCAGCCATTTTTATTATGTTAATATTGATTATTTTGCACATTACTGTTATAAATAAGACTACCAATATAATGCCCATTGTTGTTATCATTACATGTATCTTGTTTATCTTCTTGCTTTTTATTTTATACATTTAACTATCTTCTTTCATTCTTTGCTTTTTATCGTTATTATTTTACCACATTTATAGTCTTTAATTCAATAGTTTTGTCTTATTTACTGTGGCAGGCGCCCAGCAATATTCATTGCTAGGCGCCTGCCTAATTATTCATAGCTTTCTATAATATTTCGTTCACATCCTTTATATTTTCTGTACCAATTAGTTCTTTTAATGCCTTTTCTTTCATCTTATTTAAGCCTATCTCATTTAATTCTACGATGATTGCAATAATTATTAGAACCATAATCTTCATTTCGTTTTGCGAAGTAATCGTCTTTTCAATGATTTCTTCAATTATAAATATCATGCATAGTGATCCAAAATTTGTTGCTGCATCAATTATGTTATATAGCCTCATTGATTTCTTTTTAATAGCCCAATACACTGATGTGCATGTGTACATTGCCATTCCAGCAAAGAAAAAGTCACTGATTCCTCTAATCACAAGGACGGATGTTGGTACATCTGCTACGCCTAAACATTTCACACCAATGTGGTATAAAATTGTTGCAATTATTGTAATGACTATTGAGAACGTGATGCCTAGTTTTTTCATTGTTGATTCCTCCATCGTTGCTTACATTGTTTTGGTCGTTATATTTAGTTATGAATTAACCTCCTTTATCTGAAGATCTATTATTAATTTAATACAACTATTATACTACCTTTATTGTATTTTTTCAAGATGTTACGTTTTTCATTGGCTTTTTTATATTAATGTGAATTTTTCTATAAAATATATGCGTGATACTGTTTTGCTACAGGTTATACTTACAATTAAATTTTAGTATTGATATTATTTGTTTTTATGTTATAATATACATATATGCGGGTATAATTTAATGGCTAGAATGTCATGCTTCCGACCTGATTGTCCGGGTTCGATTCCCGGTACCCGCTCCATAAGGTAAAATCGTCGCACCAATGTGACGTTAATGATTAAATCAATCTGAAAAGATTGATTTTTTTGTGCGTTATTGCAAAGAAAGGTGTGATGTGATATAATTAGAATAATTAAAAAGAAAATCAATATGAGTGATGAACTCAAAACCAAAATTAATTGGTCTTGCAAATTTAACAATAGACCCTATCAGATTATAGAGGGTCATCTAAGAATTGTTGAGCATACGAATTTAGCGTATGTCGAACCTCATAAGGTTATTATAAATAACCAATTATATCTGTTCTTTAATGAACAAAAATACTTTTATGTCGGGAACTTAAAGAAGAAAATCCCAATTGCTGATTTATCAGAGTACATAGCAAGGCATTAATCGAGAGTTTATATACTCCCATAATATTGGTTTATTTTGTCGTGTAAATAATCAATGTGTAAATTAAGGTGTCTTGTTATGTGACACCTTTTTTGGTGCCTTTCATTAAAAGAAAAGGAGGAAAAGATTATGAATAATTATAAAATTACAGCTGAAGAAATCATATTAAATGAATTAATTTATACTGAAAATGTGTGAGTACGTACTCACATATTGTGTCTAGCCAGCACTGAATTTGTACTCCCATACAAATTCTATATGGGAATTCCCATACCCTTAAATTTTTAGAAAGGAGATTTCAAATTATGAGAATAAGAAATAATAAAGTTAATGTATTTTTAAGTGATGATGAGAAGTTTATTTTAAAAAGAGATTCTTCACAATTAAATTTATCTCAGTCTGAATATATTAGAAATTTAATTATAGGATATGAGATTAAATTTCCAGAAGTTAAAGAAGAACAAAAACCTAAAAAAGATGAATATATTATAGAAAATATTGTTAAAGCACTAGAAGAAAATATTAATTGCTTAATCAAAGTAAAAAATAAATTTCATCATCTTGGATATTTTGAAGATGAACGAGCAATCGGAACTAAAATTGAATGTTTAAAATTGCAAAATACTACACTAAAAAATATACTTGCTGAAAATTATAAAGACAATGCCAACTAAGCATTGTCTTTATTAATATTTTTTTTTGATATTACTTTTCCTGTTTTTTCTACATTATAATTTAATTTAAAAAATATACTTACCGAGATAAACTGATATACTGATGAACATACTTGTCCGATACCTGTACAAAATGGTGTTTTTAAAAGAGACATCATCATTCTCAAAACAGAAGCACATATTTTATTAGATGTTATTTTAAAAGCAGACCATTCTAATTGTAAATAACAAGTTTTAATTCTGTATATAGGATAAATTATGAAATTTACAATTTCAAATCCAAAATAAATCATCGTAATTTTAAAATTCAAATCATAAAATCCATATAAACAAACAAACATAACTAAACTGGTTATAAATAATATACCTAATAATTTATAAGCATTATTCCTATGATACTTATAATTGAATTCATTTTTACTAATATCAATTGTTGCTGCAGTAACTATTGCATCAGCAGTATCCCATTGTGTATCTGTTATAAGGGCTACAAATGTAAGTGCAATTGTAAATTGTTCACCATACTCCAAAGCATTACTTAAACCAAATAAAAAAATTAAGAAAAATGCAATGTTATTGAACAATTCTACTGAATCATATTTAATACACTTAAAAACATTTAATTGCAATTTGAATTTATTGCTATTTTTTATATAAATATATAAAGTAAATAATGATAATGGAATTAGTGTTGTAGTAATTATAGCGATTTGATTTTTTGTTATTAAAGATGTTCCAATTAATAATATAAAATTTAATAAATTAAATATTAGTGAATATTTATTTGCTAACGTATTTTTTTCTTCATAATATAATTTGTTTAACACCATTGCAAATTCTAAACAAATAAATAATTGTAATACAGAATAGATGGTGAACACTTTATATGTATCGATATCCATGTTCATAAAATTTATATAATTATCTATATTAAATAATAATATTGCAAAAATAATTACCGAAACAATAGTTCCTATAATCATACCTGACATTACAGCATTTTTATTTTTATCTTTTTCCTTACAAATATTAGCACCAGTAGAAAATAATGATTTTAATATATAATATATAAATTGTATTGGATAAGTTAAGGTAAAAATATTAACTAAGTTTTTGTCAACTATTATACCTAATAAAAGCCATGAAATTATTGGTATAAAAGACAATAAAGATAAGTCAAAACTAATTTTTAATAATCTCTTCATTTTCTAATCCTTCATAATTATTCGGTAAAAGAACTAGGGTGATAAGAATCTATACCCAAAGTTTCTGCTTTTCTTAAAACATCAATTCTATCATCTACAAATGCTACTTGTTTTATATCAATGTTATAATGTTTACAATATTCAATTATAACTTCTGGTTTTAATAATGTAGAACATATAAAAAATACATTTTCTCTTTTTATATTTGGATAATGTTCAGATAACCATTTATATTTTTGCTCTATTTCAGTATTAGTTGTAATCGCACCTAAAACAAATATTTTATTACTATCTAAATTTTCTACAACTCTTTGCATTGTTTTAAGTGGCCTAGCCTTATAAAACAAATCATTAAACAATAAATCTTCAAGTGATTGACATCCAAGTTCAGAACATCCTCCACCATATAATCTATCTTTATATCTATATTCGGATAATGTTCCATCAACATCAAAAAAAACATATTTTTCTTTTAACTTTTCAATCATAATTATTACTCCTAACATATACTATTTATATCAATTTAAAAACTAAATTAATTATACTATACTTTGACATTTTTTTCTATACTCCCTTGAAAATATTTAGGAAAATGATATAATGAATTTATCAGAGAGATTTAATCAAATCTTATAGTCTTAATTTCGCATACGTGTATAGTTAAGGCTCCATTTGAAATCAACTTACGGACTTAAAAGTTCGTGAGCTTTTATTTTATATAAATGCTTTTCAAAAAAGAGGAAAAATTGTAAAAATAATTTTTTCCTCTTTTTGTTACTTACTCCAAGTCATTGTATATTCTATTTCATTTGTATCTTTGTCTATATTTTCGCTTGTAATTATAAAATTGTTTTTTTCATAAAACTTAATAGCATTTGCATTTTTCTTATATACATTTAATGTTAGGTTATCTTTATTTTCTTTTATTCTATCTAGTAAAGATGTTCCTATTCCACTATGCTGATTATTTATATCCACAAAAATTCCTTCAACATAATTATTATTTACACCTACAAATCCTACAACCTGTTCATCTAAGATATAAACATATATATCTGCTTTTGGTAAAATATCTTTGACATATTCATAATTATCTTTCCAATACTCTTTTGCAATAAAATTATGAGTTCTTATATTTTCATTTACCCATATTTCCATTACTGCATTTATATCATTTTTTTCAAACTTTCTTATCATATAGCACTCCTATTAATTGTAATTTGTCAATTACTCATATCTTTCTTCTGTTTGATAAATTCTATGTTATTTTTTTCTAAATCTTCAATAGTTATATCTCCATATTCTAAAGATGATTTTACAGTTTCTTGATAACCATTAGAATATATAACTATTACATATTTACTTTTTTCGCAAGGAAAATAATATATATATTCTTTATCTTCATAAAATTGTTCTAATGCAGTATTACATGTAATATTTTCTTCTTTTGTTTTATCTATTATCTTTAAGTGTGTAAAAGTTTGACCATTTTTATCTATATACTTATTTTCACTTATAAAAACAACTCCAATAATACAGATAATTGGTATTAAAATAATAATAATCTTTTTTATTAAATCTTTATAATCAATTTTATTTTTTTCTAAAAGGACTATGTTTCTTAAAAATTTGTTTATAGATGATATTCGCAATATTACAAACATAATTAATGAACCTAATACATTTAGAATCACATCATCAATATCACAGCAACCAGATATTGTAATAAATTGCAATAGTTCAATACCCACAACTATACAAATCATTGTTAGTAAAAAGTTTTTTAATTTCTTTTGTTTTTCAAATAATATTGGTAAGAAAAAGGCAAAAGGCATTAAAGCAACTGCATTTCCTAGAATATTATATATAAATATATATGGTGCAATATCTCCACTAATAAATTTTGTAATGTAACCAAAAATTGTTTTAAATGGAATTAAATTAAATGAGTTAGACATATAGTTTTTAAACAACTCACTATTCCAATTTAATATATTAAAATCTCCTCTAAAAAAATAATCATCAAATAAAGTAAGTGTTGATAACAATATAATATATAAAATAAACCATATACCTATATTTATTTTTAAAACTTTATTCTTATATTTTTCATCTATATATTTAGTTAAAGCTAATCCACCAAAATACATAATAAGACAACTTAATAGTAATAATACTATTCTTCCAGTTGGACTTAAACGTAATAATTCATTAAACTCTAAACTAAAATAATATATTAAAATAATTATAGCAATCAAATATAATACCATACTTGCCATTAAACTTATTTTTTTCTTCATATATCAACACTTCTTTCTCAACGATAACTTTCTAATTATTGTTTGCATTATAACACAAAGGACAGATAATTTTCAACTAATTACCTGCCCTATCTATTGTAATTTGTTACTATACAATCATAAATATAAATCCAGGTAAAAGTATTCCAATAAAAGTAATTGATAACCATTTTCCAACCTTTGTAAACAAATTATCTTTATATTTAATAGATAATATTAGTGCTGGTATTAAAAATATAAATGAATAAAAAATAGTGTAATGTGTTCCAGTCGCATTAGCCATATTAGACCAAGTAGGTATGTTCAATGTTGCTAAAATGTGATCTCCTACACAAACTCCAAAAATATTAAAAGCCCAAACGAAAGCAATAATTACTAGTAACAATGACAATGAACCTATACCAATTTTTTTATTTTTCATTACAAATACCTCCTCGATAAATTACTATTTATCATCATTCTCTATCAAATTTTTTTCATCAATTAAAACCCATCTATATTCTTTTCCTTGAAGTTTGGTTCTAACACCTGAAGTTTTTGTTCCTGCTAAATTGTTTAAATATTCTTCTAGATTTTTTCTTTTTCTGATAAATCTTGAACTGGATATTTTGTTTTGTAAAATTTATTATATATTGTTGAATATTCATCATCTTTATTTATTTTTATGCAACTTTGCATTAATCTTTGTATAATACTATCATCAACATTACGAACTATATTCTTAATTTTTGCATTTTTAGTTGTAAAAATTTTCATAAAGATTTCCCCCTATTATAATTTAATAGTTTGTATAATTTTATAACTCCTCCAAGATATACTACAGCAAAAATTAGTAGAATAACCATAATGTAAAACATATCTACTTTTAGTAATATTAAACTTACTAAAGTAGCCCATATACATCTTGCAATTTTACTGAACAAATTGAATTTCAATATTGCGGTTTGCTGAGTCTCTTTGTTGCAATTATTTAACAATTCATTTTTTAAAACATTCTGAATTGGATCTCTTGCCCATAATAATAAGCAAAATCCTAAACTCATTATTATGATTCCAATAATATTTGATGAAAATAAACTTCCAATTATCAAAAATGCTATTGAGGCAATCAAACTAGTATTTAAAACTATGATAAATTTATTTTTTAGCTTTCTATATATTTTACTGAAAAACATATTTGATAATACTCTTGATATTCTAGATAAGCTAATAATAATTGATAAATATATTGCTGTTTTGTTTACATCCATGAAGTTTTGTAAAGTATATTGAATAAATATTTTTCCGTTTTCTTGCGCTGTTTCTAATGTGCTATATAGTAATCCATATAATAAAATAATTAAAAATATTACTTCTGTCCATTTGAATGATTTGTTGTTGTTATTTACTTGTGTACTTTCTTCTTGTAATTCTGGCTCATATAGAAAACTTGAAGCTATTATATTTATGAAACATATAGTGCAGCAAAGTATCATTGGTAAATAATTATTAATATTAAATATAAAACCTGCTATAAAAGAAATTAACATTGTTGATACTGCATATATAATACTGCTTTTGCTCTGAATTTCAATGAATGAGTCTTCTTGTTTTAAATATTTTAAATTTCTCTTTAGAATAACACAGTCCATTCCTTTGAACAAAAGTGATATATGATATAGTACCTCTCCAATTACTATTATTGTAAATGAATTACCACATGTTATTATTATTGCTGCTATGAATAATAATATTAACCCTAGTCTAACAGATTTAACATTTCCGTTTTTTTTATAATTTTTAAAATAATATTTTGAGCTAATATTGCGGCAAAGCTTGAAATTGCTGTTAATAAACTAACTTGTGATGCCGAAAGCTGCTTTACTGTTATTAAAAATATAGTATTTATAGCTGCCCAAAATAACAGATCAGATGAAAATCCTGATAAGTATGGATATATTTTATTGCATAAGTTTATTCTTTTATTAATGTCTTTCATTGTTATATATTTATTCCTTTCATGATTATCTTAAATTCTCATCTTTCTGGTTCATTATTTGAATTAATGTTTTGTCCTAATTCAGGTATATCGCTTCTATTTCTCATAGGAGTTCTATTATCATCTTGTGTAGTTACTCTTATTGAATCTAAAAATTGATTTTCTCTTGGTCTTCCTATTGTTTCGCATTTCATAATTTTTTCTGTTGGCATTAATTCACTTAATTTATTTAAATCAAATGAAAAATTTATCAAACTTTTTGATTCCCATAGGCTTAGATATTCTTGCTTTAAATCCATAGTAAATTTGTTGCTAAGTCTAGCTCTATCTAATGCATCAGCATCTCTTAATACAGACATAAATAGATAACAATCAGCTATTTTATCCTCTGGAATATTGTATTTACTCATTATTTTATGCTTTTGATCTGGTTTTGCTTCATGTGCTTCAACTACTGCATATAGCATATTTCTTTCTTCTGTCGTGTACTCTTCTCCATTTAAGTGCTTTAAATCCATCTTTTTTAGTTTACTTACACTTCTTTTTGCGTGTGGTCCAACATCCATTATTCTTCCAATGTCATGATAATAACATGCTGTAAGTAACAATTCACTGTCTCTTTCATCATAGTTTATTCCTACTCTTTCCATAATTTCTGAAGCAAGCATTGCTACTCTTCTACTATGATTTATGCCATGTTTTTTACTTTTGTATATACATGATTTATCTATATGGTCTTCTAATCTTTGAGATAATTGAAAGTAACTGCTGTTCATCATTTCATCCATAGTGCTTGGAAAATCTTTTTGATATCTACCTTCTTTATTAAGACTTATTATCCAATTTTTGTATGATTTACTTAATTCTGGTCTATCTGTTTCAATATCACCTTCTGCAATTCCTTGAACAATCCTCTTTATTTGTGCATTAGGAGCTTCTTCTATTTGATTTGTTTTACTTCTTGATAATCTTTTTACAAATCCCGTTATTCCACTAAATATCATGTGCATTGATCTTTTATTTTCTGCATTAAATACGTGTTGTGCCGTTGACAAAAAGTCTAGATATTTAACATAGCCTAATTGCTTTTTCGCCGATTCTATTGCTTCTAAACATTCTTTGCTTGGTTTATATCCTCTTTTAAATTTCTTAGGCAAATGAATTATCTTCCCTCCAATATCAAATTCATCTGTCAAACTTTCTGCTTGCTCTATTTCTTCTTTTGTTAGTTCTCTTAGTCCTAACCTCTTATTTCCATTTTTATCTTTTATTAGATCTATAACCATTGATACTTTTTCAGCTTGGTCTGGTCTAAATACCATTCCACCTTCTTTTACTATTACTCCATCTTGAAATCTAACTTGAAGGCCTGTCAATTGCTCTTTTGTTGGTGATAGTTTTACAGCACATAAAATATTTTCAGGATGCAATAATGGATTAATATCAGGTGAACCTAAATTTTTTACATAATTAGATATTTCAGGAATTCCTGCAAACATATATGCTGCTGGAATTCCATACGATGTAAGTATTCCTCCACTTCTTATGTATCCACTTTCTAGAATTTTATCAGCAGCATTATTGTTTGTAAAATGATATAATTTATTTTTGTCTATATATTCGGCTACTTCTGGTGTAAGCTTTCCTTTTATTATTTTTAGAAATGATGCACTAAATCCTGTCGGAAATATCATTATTAAATCAAGCATTGACATGATTTTTTATCTCCTTGTCCTAAATATATACCTAGTTTATCATATTGGATATGTTTAATTCAATAGAATTTATTTTATTTTTCATTCTGTATTGAATTTTAATTATTCATATAATATAATTCGTTTTAGTTGTTTTTTATAAATAATTATTTTTAATAGAGAGGATTTTTACTATGAAAATTGAAATAATTGCATCAACTAAGGTTGGATATTCTATGTCAAAAGAAGAAGCTTTAGACTTTTCTGGCAAATCTGCTGGTATCTGTTATTTACCAGACACTGTTGAAACTTTATTTGCTGAAAGTCCAGAGAAGACTCAAAGACGTGTTAATGGAAATATAAAATCAGGCCATCACAGTGTATTTGGTCATCCTACATACAATTTATGTTTTGAAGGTATTCCTAAGATTCTTGCTATGGTTTTGAATAATGAGAAAATCTATAACACCTCTGAGAAATCAGCACGTTATACCCATATGACTCCTTCTGTCCAAGAAAATACTTTATATGAAAAGTGGATACATATTTTTGAAGATGTTATATCTTCTAAATATCCTGAATTTGATTCAAAACGTATTTTAAAATTGGCTCAAGAAAATGCTAGATATCTTATTAGTGTATTTACTCCAGCTACTGTTATGGAATATACAGTAAACTTTGGACAATTAAATTATATAATAAATTGGGCTAAAGATTATATTAATAATGCCGATGATAGTGCTTTTTCTTTAAAATTGAAAGACGTTTTTAAAGAATTTTTAGATGCTATGCCTGACTTAGAAGTTGATGGTTTGGATTCTAGAATAAAAAATCGCAGTTTTTCTTTATTTTCTACAAGGCCTAATAGATATGAAGAATTTGGTGAAAATTATTGCACTTCATATTTGGCTAGCTTTGCACAATTAGCACAGGCTCAAAGACATAGAACATTATCATACGAAATGAGTTTATTAGATACTCCTGAGTATTATATTCCACCAATTATTAGAGGAACTGATTTAGAAAATTCTTGGCTTGAGGATATATCTTCATTATCTCAGTATTTTCCTCAAGGAATGCTTGTTAAAGTTAATGAACGCGGAACAATTGAAAATTTTGTTTTAAAATGTACTGAACGTTTATGTGGTTCTGCCCAATTGGAAATTATGGAACAAACTTCTGAAATTATGAATAAGTATTTAGCTGCGACAGTTGACAAACCTGAACTCCATAATTATCTACTACCATATTCTAAAGGTGCTCGTTGTACATTCCCTGGTTGGAAATGTAATTCTCCTTGTATATTTGGTGGAAAAAATGCTATGAATAGATTAATTTAATATAAATTTTGTAAAACATCTGTTACTTAAAATAGTGAGGTTATTTAGAGGCTGTTGAAAAAGCAGCCTCTATTTATTATATATATTTTTATTTCATTATTCGATCTTATCAATAAAACTTTGATCTACTGAATCAGCTACTTCTTTAGATATGTATCCCGCATCTACCATTGATGCTAATACTTTTCTTTGTCTACTTTTGCAATATTCTTTATTAGCTGTTGGAGCATATACACTTGGTGCATTTGGTATTCCTGCCATCATGGTTGATTCAGCAAGATTCATGTCTTTAGGTTCTTTTTTTAAATATCCATTACATGCTTCTTTTATCCCATAATATCCATTGCCAAAATATATTGTGTTTGCATATATTTCTAGTATTTCTTCTTTGCTATATTTTTTTTCTATTTCTATTGCAGTAAACATTTCTGCTACCTTGCGCTTTACTACATTTGTTTCGCTAATATAATACAAGTTTTTTGCTACTTGTTGTGTTATTGTACTTCCGCCTTCTTGGAAGCTTTTATTCTTTATATTTATTAAAATTGCTCTTGCAATTCCTATTGGATCAATCGCTCCATGAGAAAAAAATCTTCTATCTTCAACTGCAACTATTGCATTTAGATAGTCTTGTGGCAGATCTTCTTTTTTTACATATGTATAGTCTTGGCGTATTTCTTGTATCTTTGATTCTATGGATTCTTTTTTCATTGTTTCAGCATAATATTGATATCCATAAATTCCAACAGCCACAGATATGATTATAATACTACTGATTATCCATAAGATTAGCTTTTTTATTATTTTCACTATAATTCTCCATTTTACCTTATATTTTAAATTACTCTGTTAATTAATATTCTTCTACTTTTATATGTACTTTTTCAATTTCTCCATACTTCTTTTCAACAGTAACCTTTGATACTTGATTATCATCTTTAAATACATATTGGTTCATTGCATCTAATATTGATTTAGCTATGTTGTCTACATCTGGTTTTTTAGTTGGACTTATA
>ERZ857785.2496-NODE-2496-length-15807-cov-23.728733_pt1 | contig 15807 bp, 9 predicted proteins | sample MGYA00519763_ERZ857785 | MGnify/ENA primary metagenome ERZ857785 (study PRJEB31778, sample SAMEA3449365) | human gut metagenome | biome: human gut; feature: human-associated habitat; material: faeces | place: United Kingdom | collected 2010/2012 ... | reverse complement strand
CGCACAAGCCCAACACCGCCGTGCCGCAGGCCTACTACAACTACAAGCAGGGCATCCGCCGCCTGACCACCGAGACGGGCGCGGGGCAGTGGGGCGCGGCGATCGCATTCGCGGCCAAGCACTTCGGCATAGACCTGCAGGTTTACATGGTCAAGGTCAGCTACGACCAGAAACCCTACCGGCGGCTGATGATGAACACTTGGGGCGCCGAGTGCATCGCATCGCCCAGCACGCTCACGGCATCGGGCCGTGCGGCGCTGGAACGCGACCCGAACTGTTCGGGAAGCCTCGGACTGGCCATTTCGGAGGCGATCGAAGTGGCGCTGCAACACCCCGAAGATACGCGGTACTGTCTGGGAAGCGTGCTGAACCACGTCATCCTGCATCAGACCGTGATCGGACAGGAAGCCGTGGCACAGATGGAGATGGCCGACGCCGAGCCGGACGTGGTGATCGGATGCTTCGGCGGCGGCAGCAACTTCGCGGGACTGGGATTCCCGTTCCTGCGCAAGAACCTCACGGAAGGCAAAAAAATCCGGATCGTGGCGGTCGAGCCGTCGAGCTGCCCGAAACTCACGCGCGGCAGTTTCCAGTACGACTTCGGCGACGTGGCGGGATTCACGCCCCTGCTGCCGATGTATACGCTGGGGCACGATTTCCAGCCGTCGGACATCCACGCGGGCGGACTGCGTTACCACGGCGCGGGGTCGATCGTCAGCCAGCTGCTCAAAGACGGACTCGTCGAAGCGCAGTCGCTGCCGCAGACCGAGACCCTCGCCGCAGGCATTCTCTTCGCCAAGACCGAGGGCATCATCCCGGCGCCGGAATCGACGCACGCCATCGCCGCGGCCATCCGCGAAGCCATGCAGGCCAAAGAGGAGGGGACGCCCAAGACGATTCTGTTCAACCTCTCAGGCAACGGCGTGATCGACCTCTACGCCTACGAACAGTATCTGGCGGGAGCGCTGAAAGACTATGCGCCGGGGGATGCGGAAATCGCAAAGACGGTCAGCCGGCTGGAGCAGCTGATATGACCGGAGCCGACGATACCGCAAATAAAAAAGACAGCCCGCAATGGGCTGTCTTTTTATTTTGACACCGGCGGTTTCGGAACCGGCTTCCGGTCTGCGCCCAAACGGAAGGGTGTGCATGCAAATCCCGCGCTTCGACACGGCCGTCATTACCTCGACCCCAGCCAGAGGAAGAACATGCCGACGAGGATAAAGGCCAGGTCGACGGCCTTCGAGCGCAGGTTGCGCTCGCGGAACAGCACCGCGCCGCAGAGAAACGACACCACGACCGAGCCGCGGCGGACCATCGAGACCACGGAGATCATGGCGTCCGGATCGCGCAGGGCGAACAGGTAGGCGAAGTCGGCCAGCGAAAGGAACACCGAGATCAGCGGAATGGCCCAGCTCCAATGGAACGGGGTGGTGGCGTGCCGCCGGGGCCACCAGAGGATGCCGACCACGACGGACATCATCCCGAGCTGGTAGAGGTTATACCAGCTCTGCACGAAAACCGGGTCGAGGCGCGCCATGATATATTTGTCGTACAGCCCGCTGACGGCGCCCGTCACGGCCGCCAGGGCGATGAACAGAATCCAGAGGTTATGGGTGAAGACGACCCCTTCGCGGCGGCTCGAACGGCTCAGCAAGAAGAGCGACACGAGGGCCAGCGCAACGCCGGTCCACTGGTAGGCGTTGAGACGCTCGCCGAAGATCACGAACGCCCCGACGAGCACCATAACGGGGCGCGTGGCGTTGATCGGCCCGACGATGGTGATCGGGAGGTGCTTCATGCCGAAGTAACCGAAAATCCACGAAGTGAGCACGATGGCCGATTTCAGAACGACCAGGGCGTGGGCCTCCCACGTGCCGGAAGCCGTCGCCAGCAGGGTATGGTCGAACCATCCGAGGCCGAACTCCGCCGAGAGGATCGCGGGCAGGAAGAACAGCGTCGAAAAGAGCGTGTTGAGCAACAGCACGGGCAGCACGGCGTTGCCGGTGAGGGCCTTTTTCTTGGCCGCATCGTAGAAGCCGAGCAGCGCCGCCGAGGTGAATGCCAAAGTGAGCCACATAGCGATGAGGAAAGGCGGCCGGAGCCGCCTTTATCTATTTGATTTCGTCGCTGTAAACGGCGCCGGGAAGATCGTGGAGGTTGTAGCGCGAAGCCATCGACATGCCGTAGGCCCCGGCCGACTTGATGGTCAGCAGGTCGCCCCGGTGCGTGCGGCGCAGGGTGACGTTCTCGTCGAAAACGTCCGTCGATTCGCAGGCTGTGCCGACAACCGTGTATTTCTCGCGCACCTCGTCGTCCTTGGCCGTGATGTTCTCGATGTTGTGGTACGAACCGTACATCGCCGGGCGGACCAGCTCGGTCATCGAAGCGTCGACGATCACCAGCTTGCGGCCCGTGGCGGTGGTCTTGTTGAACAGCACCGTCGTGATCAGCTCGCCGCATTCGGCGACGATCGAACGCCCGAACTCGAAGTGCACCTCGCGGTCGCCGATGCGCAGGTGGTTGTGGACGATCGAGAACAGCGACGCGAAGTTGGGGATCGGCTCGTTCTCGGGAACGTCGTAGTTGACGCCCAGACCGCCGCCCACGTCGACGAAACGGAACTTGCAGCCCAGTTTTTCGAGGTTCTCGACGATGACGTTGACCTTGTTGCACATGTTCTCGAAGACATGCAGCTCGCGGATCTGCGATCCGATGTGCAGGTGCAGTCCGATGATGTTGACGTTTTTGAGCGACCGGATCTCTGCGGCGTGCTCAAGCACTTCCTCGTAGGAGATGCCGAACTTGCTGTCCGCCTGGCCCGTGTCGATGCAATGGTTGGTCTTGGGGTCGATGTCGGGGTTGATGCGCAGCGCGATGTCGGTCACCTTGCCCGCCTCGGCCGAAAGGGCATCGACCAGCTCCAGCTCCTGAATCGACTCGCAGTTGATGGCCAGAATGTTCTGCTCGATGGCGTATTTCAGCTCCTTGTCGCGTTTGCCCACGCCCGCATAGACGATGCCCTTGGGGTCGAATCCGGCCTCGACGGCCTTGCGCAGCTCGTTGCCCGAGGCGCAGTCGATGCCCAGCCCGTATTCGCGGATGACCGCCAGCAGATGGTCGTCGTAGTTGGCCTTGATGGCGTAGTGGACCTTGTAGCCGTATTTCTTCGACTCGTAGACGACGCTTTCGAGGGTCTGGCGCAACAGCGCCATGTCATAGAGGTAGAACGGGGTCTCGTAGCCCCGGAGTTTGGATGCGATTTGTCTGCTTAACATCTTTAACCTAACTTGTTGAAGTCGCAAATATAAGCAATTTGTGCCATTCCGGCAAACGGAAGCCCTCCGATATATTCAAAAATTTATGTATATTTGCCGAAGATTTTACCCTTATATATGAAAAACATCCGAAATTTCTGCATCATAGCCCACATCGACCACGGCAAATCGACACTCGCAGACCGTCTGCTGGAGAAGACCAACACGCTCAACCAGCGCGAAATGCAGTCGCAGGTGCTCGACGACATGGACCTCGAACGCGAAAAGGGAATCACCATCAAGAGCCACGCCATCCAGATGGAGTACACGGCCCGCGACGGACAGCGGTACACGCTCAACCTGATCGACACCCCGGGACACGTCGACTTCTCGTACGAAGTGTCGCGCGCAATCGCCTCGTGCGAAGGGGCGCTGCTGGTGGTCGACGCCACGCAGGGCATTCAGGCGCAGACGATTTCGAACCTCTACCTCGCCGTGGGGCACGACCTGGAGATCATCCCCGTGCTGAACAAGATCGACATGGATTCGGCGATGATCGACGAGGTGAAGGATCAGGTGATCGACCTCATAGGATGCAGGGAGGAGGATATTCTGCTGGCATCGGGCAAGACGGGACTGGGCGTCGAAGAGGTGTTGGAAGCGATCGTAAACCGCATTCCCGCTCCCACGGGCGACGAGAGCGCGCCGTTGCAGGCGCTGATCTTCGACTCGGTGTTCAACCCCTTCCGCGGAATCATCGCCTATTTCCGCGTCTTCAACGGCACGCTGCGCAAGGGCGACCACGTGAAGTTCTTCAACACGGGCAGCGAGTACGACGCCGACGAAATAGGCGTGCTGAAACTCAAGATGCAGCCCCGGCAGGAGATCAGGGCCGGGGACGTGGGGTATATCTGCTCGGGGATCAAGACCTCGTCGGACGTGAAGGTCGGCGACACGATCACCTCGGTGACCAACCCCGCCAAAGAGGCCATCGCCGGATTCGAGGACGTGAAGCCGATGGTCTTCGCGGGCGTCTACCCAGTGGAGGCCGACCAGTACGAGGACCTGCGCGCGTCGCTCGAAAAATTGCAGCTCAACGACGCTTCGCTCACGTTCGAGCCGGAAAGCTCGCTGGCGCTCGGATTCGGGTTCCGCTGCGGATTCCTCGGGCTGCTGCACATGGAGATCATTCAGGAGCGGCTGTACCGCGAATTCGACATGGACGTCATCACGACCGTGCCCAACGTGTCGTACCGCATCACCACGACGCAGGGCGACGTGGTCGAGGTGCACAACCCCTCGGGACTGCCCGAGGTGACGAAGATCGACAAGATCGAGGAACCCTACATCCTCGCGCAGATCATCACCAAGTCGGAGTTTCTGGGCAACGTCATCAAACTCTGCATCGACAAGCGCGGGGTGATGAAGAACCAGACATTCATCACGCAGGACCGCGTGGAGGTCAACTTCGACATGCCCCTCTCGGAGATCGTCTTCGACTTCTACGACAAGCTCAAGAGCATCTCGAAAGGATACGCCTCGTTCGACTACCACCGCACGGGATTCCAGCCCTCGAAACTCGTCAAGCTCGACATCCTGCTCAACGGGGAGCCGGTCGACGCCCTCTCGTCGCTCACCTACACGGACCACGCCTACGATTTCGGACGCAAGATGTGCGAAAAGCTCAAGGAGCTGATCCCCCGCCAGCAGTTCGACATCGCCATACAGGCCGCCGTCGGCGCCAAGATCATCGCACGCGAAACGGTCAAGGCCGTGCGCAAGGACGTGACGGCGAAGTGCTACGGCGGAGATATTTCGCGTAAGCGCAAGCTGCTCGAAAAACAGAAGAAGGGCAAGAAGCGCATGCGCCAGATCGGTAACGTCGAAGTTCCCCAGTCGGCATTCCTCGCCGTGCTGAAAATGGATTAAGAACCATGAAAAAGACCATCATCGACCTCTTCGAGGCCTCCGTGCGGAAATACGGGGCCAAGACCTTCCTGCTCGAAAAACGCCATCACAAATTCGAGCCTACGACCTATGCCGAGACCCGCGAGCAGGCGCTCGAAGCCGGAGCCGGACTCGCCGCGCTCGGCATCCGCCCCGGAGACAAGGTGGCGATACTGGCCGAAGGCAGCAACGCATGGATCATTTCCGAACTGGGGCTGTTCTACGCCGGGGCGGTCAGCGTGCCCCTGTCGGTGAAACTCGAAGAGTCGAACGACCTCCTCTTCCGCATGCGGCACGCCGAGGTCAAGGCCGTTTTCGTGTCGAAACACCAGCTGCCCAAGATCCGCCGCATCCGCGCCGGACTGCCGCAGCTGGAGCAGGTGATCGTCCTCGGACACATTCCGCTGGAATCCGGGGAGACGGCCTACGGGACGCTCAAGCGTCTGGGCCGCGAATACCTCGCCAAGAACAAGGAGAAGTTCATGGAGATCGGGCAGGCGATCCGGAATGACGATTACGCCACGATCACCTACACCTCGGGCACGACGTCGGACCCCAAAGGCGTGATCCTGACCCACCGCAACTACACGGCCAACGTCGAGCAGGCGTTGTCGCGGGTCGACATTCCGCCGCATTTCCGCACGCTGATCATCCTGCCGCTCGACCACTGTTTCGCCCACGTCGTGGGTTTCTACATCATGATCGCCTGCGGAGCCTCGGTGGCCACGGTGCAGATCGGAGCGACGCCGATGGAGACGCTCAAGAACATCCCGCAGAACATCCGCGAGGTGCAGCCGCACTTCCTGCTGTCGGTCCCGGCGCTGGCCAAGAACTTCCGGAAAAACATCGAAAGCTCCATACGGGCCAAGGGGAGACTCACCGAGGCGCTTTTCAACCTCGCGCTCCGCACGGCATACGCATACAACAGCGACGGGTATGGCAGGGGCAGCGGATGGCGCATCGTGCTGGCCCCCGTCGTCGGGATTTTCGACGCGCTGCTGTTCCGCAAGGTGCGGCAGGCGTTCGGAGGCCATCTCGAATTCTTCGTCGGGGGCGGTGCGCTGCTCGACGCGGAGTTGCAGCGGTTTTTCTACGCCATCGGAATCCCGATGTTCCAGGGATACGGACTTTCGGAGGCGACGCCCGTGATTTCGACCAACTCGCCCAAACATCACTGGCACCGGTTCGGATCGTCGGGCAAGATACTCATTCCGCTGGACCTGAAGATCCTCGACGAGGAGGGCCGCGAGGTTCCCCGCGGGCAGAAGGGCGAAATCGTCGTCCGCGGCGAGAACGTCATGGCCGGCTACTGGAAGAATCCCGGGGCCACGGCCGAAACCGTGCGCGACGGGTGGCTCCACACGGGCGACATGGGTTACGTCTCGGAGGATGATTTCCTCTATGTGCTGGGACGTTTCAAGAGCCTGCTGATCGCTTCGGACGGCGAAAAATACAGCCCCGAAGGAATGGAGGAGGCGATCGTGGATAAATCGCCCTACATCGACCAGATCATCGTGCACAACAACCAAAGCCCGTTTACGGGGGCGATCGTGGTTCCCAACCGCGAGGCGCTGCGCCGCGAGCTGGAGGCCCGCAGGACGCCCGAAGCGGAGCGCGCAAACGTCGCAGCGGAGATTCTCGGCGCCGAGATCGACCGTTACCGCGCCGGAGGAACCTATGCCGGGGAGTTTCCGGAACGGTGGCTGCCTGCGGGACTGGCCATTGTCGACGAGGCTTTCACGGAGCAGAACGGATTGGTGAACAGCACGATGAAGGTCGTGCGCGGGAAGGTCGAGGAGCATTTCCGAAACCGGCTCGACTACCTCTATTCGGCCGAGGGCCGCAGTCTGAAAAACCCCGAAAACCTCGCGTCGCTGAAAAAAATCGTGGGGTAGGCGCATTTTTCAGCCGCCGAAAACTTGACAAATAAAAAAAACGGAGTAACTTTGTACTCCGTAATGCGGAAATAGCTCAGTCGGTAGAGCATCAGCTTCCCAAGCTGAGGGTCGCGGGTTCGAATCCCGTTTTCCGCTCGAAGAGGTCCTTGCAGACCTCTTTTTTCGTTGGTGGCGGTAGGGAGGGGGGGGGCAGGGCGAGCTTCGAACCCACATCCGGCAGATAACGGAAATGCTCCGGCGAATGGCAGGATACCTATATCTGCATGGCGGAATGCCCCGACCACCCCCGACCGCTACCGGACTGCCGTCCCGCCCTCGCCGGTGACAGGCTCCGTCCAAACGGAGAACCGCCGGACGCAGGCTCTGCGGGCCGCCTCCTGACAGGCTTCGGCCTCCTGGGGCGTCAGCTCGTGAGGGGTTCCCGCCAGACGGCAGCCGTTCCCGGCGACGTTCGTCCCGAAGGCCGGGGCCACGAGCGTCTGGAACCATGCGCAGGCCGCAGTGTAACGTCCGGTCCCGGGATTCAGGTGGTATCCGTCGCGCGTCAGGTCCAGCGAGTCGCACAGCGCCGTGTTGCGCAGGTCCTGAATCGCCGTGCCCGACGGGACGACCACTTCGACGGAGGTCTCCCGCATGAGTTGTTCAACCGAAGAGACGATTCCCCGGTACATCAGTTGCTGGTTCTTCTCGTATCGTCCGAAATCCCGGTGCTGCGAATTGCGGGCATAGGCCCATGTCTGTTGCCAGGCGATGCAGGCTCCGGCATTGGGGCAACACCATCGCACGATCTCGACCAGCCGGCCGAACCAGGGCTGATAGGTCGGATAGATGCCCGATTTGCCCGACGCCTGTTGCAGTACCACGACGTCCCACCGTTCGTCGGCGATTCCGTCCAACAGGGTCGCTTTCTTCGAAACGGTCTCCCAGCGGTTGGACGTCGACTTGTAATAGATATACGCAGGGGCGTTGCCGGCATATTCCCGGCAATGGCGTTCGAGCGAACACCCTGCTATGTAGAGACGCCCCAGCACGACGTTCCGGATGCCGGCAGCCTCCAGCAGCTCGGGCAGATACATCATGCCGTCGTCGGTGAAGCTGTTGCCGATGCCGAGGATGCGCAGCGTATCGGGCTGCTGCGGGATGGGGTAGTTGGGGAACTTTTGGGCGAACAGGCTGACGCAGACGAGCGACAGCCCTACGGTCAGCAAAAGGCGCAATGTGCGTTTCATAATCATATGGTCGGTTTATCGGGTTTGTTGCAAATGGGTGATGCGCAGCAGCCGGTCGAATTCGGACCGGGACAGCGTCGTTGCGACCCGCACCGTTTTGCTGACGCCCGGTACGAGGTCGAAATAGTTGTCCTCGAAATGTTCGTCGCCGTCGAGAGCGAGCCAGACGGCGCGGACGAAACGGTCGCTCGAGAGCGTAATTTCATAACCGTCCGCCGCAGGTCCGACGCTCCAGCGGATGTCGGCTTCGGGCAGCTCAAGCTCTTTTTGAGAGACGAAATATCCGATGTTGGCGTAGCGACGTCCGTCGGTCGTGAATTCCGCGACGACGATCGCCCGATTGCGGGCGCAACCGTGCAAGAGTCCGGAAATGTCGGCCGAATAGACGTTCCGACTGGCATTGGGTGCGACGGTTAGGCTGCGGGTGTTTTCCGAGAGGAGGGCGCCGTCCATGTCCATGACCGTTATCCGGAGTTTGCCCCGGACCGTTTTGCGGCGGTCCGACACAAGGCGGACATTCAGCGTGTTTCCCTCGGCAAGGGGCGATACGAGGATGTCGTCGAAGGCCGGGCGGGCGAAATAATGTTGCGCCTTCCAGCGGCCGTACCAGTCGCGGCTGGCCCACGAAGCCACGGGCCAGCAGTCGTTGTGCTGCCAGAAGAGCGATCCCCAGCAGTAGGGTTTGTCGCGCCGGTGCGCCTCGATGGCGGTCTTGATGGCGTCGCCCTGCAAAACGTGGCTCATGTAAAGGAACGTGCGGAAATCGCGTGCGGGCCAGTATTCGTCTTCGAGGTATTGGCGGATGCGCATGTTGGCGAAATCGCCGCCGCGCTGGTGGGCCATCATCACCTCCGATTCGATGTCCCAGTCGCGCTCTTCGGGGGCGAAACGCAGGACGGAGGCGTATTCGGGGAACGACTGGAAGCCGTATTCGCTGAAGAAGCGGCTGCGCGTGGCGTTGTAGTCGGCGATCGGTGCGCGGCTGTGCCACACTTTCCAGAAATGCGTATCGCCTTCGCTGTTTTCGCTCGTGCCTTCGTGACGCGACCAGGGCGACGAGGGGTGGTAAGGCGTGCCGGGCGAGCAGGCGGCGACGGCTTCGGGCAGCACTTCGTAGTATTGGCGGCGGAGCTGGTCGCCGATGATCCGGTCCCATTCGGGATGTCCCTGCTTGGCGTACCGGGTGTTCCATCCCCAGCCGAACCACGCTTCGTTGCACTCGTTGTTGCCGCACCATACGGCGATCGAGGGGTGGTTGCGCAGACGGCGGATGTTGTCTTCGGCTTCGAGCCGGACGTTTTCGAGCCATGCCCCCTCGGCGGGATAGACGCTGCATGCGAACATGAAATCCTGCCATACGAGGATGCCCCGTTCATCGCACAGTTCGTAGAAAACATCGTCTTCATAGACACCTCCGCCCCAGACGCGCAGCATGTTCATGTTCACGGCCGCGGCGTCGTCGATCGTCTTCTCGTAGACGGCGCGCGTGACGCGCGGCAGGAAGACGTCGCAGGGGATGTAGTTGGCTCCTTTGGCGAAGAGCGGCTCGCCGTTGAGTTCGAAGTAGAAGGTCGTGCCGTCGGCGACCTTGTCGCGCACGAGGCGCAGCGAGCGCAGCCCGATGCGGGTGGTCCGGCTGTCGGAGGCGTCGCCCGCCGCGACCGAAGCCCGGAATTCGTAGAGATGAGGTTCGCCCAGTTCGCGGGTCCACCAGAGTTTCGGAGAGGCAATGTCGAGCGGGACGGTTACCTTGTTGATTCCGGAGCGCAGCGGCGCCGTGACCGAGGCTTCGATGCCTTCGCCGGGGGATGCAACGGTGACTACGGCTTCCGCCAGGTCACGGACGGAGGCGATTTCCACCTCGACCTCGACCCGGGCGCGCCTGGCCGTAACCTCCTGCTGGCGGTAGAAGACATCGCTGATGCGGGCGCCGCTCCAGCCCTCCAGATAGACCGGACGCCAGATGCCCGAGGTCACCAGGCGCGGACCCCAGTCCCAGCCGTAGTGGTAACCCGCCTTGCGGGCGAAGACGCTGACGCGTTTGTCGAAAAGCCCGCCGTTGGCCGACTGATCGTTGACGGCCTCGTAACGGTAGGGCAGCGAGTCGTATTTGGGCAGGTCGACCTTGATCGGCGAGTGGAAATAGACTTTCAGGGTGTTTTCGCCCGGACGGAGCAGCCGTTTGACCTCCGTGCGCCAGCGGCGGAACATGTTGTCGGCGGCGAGCACCTTCTCGTCGTTGAGGTAGACGTCGGCATAGGTGTCGAGCCCTTCGAAGACCAGTTCGATCCGCTCGCGGGCGAGCAGGCCGGCGTCGGCCTCGAAATGCGTTTCGTAGATCCAGTCTTCCTTGTCGACCCACTGTACGCCGCGCTCGTTGAGGCGGAAATAGGGGTCTTCGATGATCCGGTTGGCCATCAGGTCGGTGTGCACCGTGCCGGGGACCGTGGCCGGATACCAGTTGTTGAGCCGCGCCTGACGGAACTGCCAGTCGTCGTGCAGGTGTTGACGGACGGGGGCTGCGGCTGCGGCGAGGGCCATGCAGAGGGACATAGCGGTAAGGATTGGTTTGAAGTTTTTCATAAGATGAAGGGTAGATCAGTATTTGATGAGCATCTGGGAGATGTATTCGCGGTATTCGATCGGGGTCATGTTTTTCTTTTTGGTGAAGATGCGGATGAAATTCGACTTGTTGTTGAAGCCGCAGGCGTAGCAGATCTCCGAGGCGCTGAGCGTCGTGTTGGCAAGCAGCTGGCAGGCCTTGGAGATGCGCATGTTGTTGACGAAGGTGATGTAGGAGATGTTCGTGCGCTTCTTGAAAAAGTGCGAAAAGGCCGATTCCGACATGTTGACCAACCCGGCCACGTCGGTGAGCCGGATGTTCTGGCAGAGGTTTTTCTCGATGTAGTCGCAGACTTTGGCGATGCGGCGCGATTTGGAGGTGTGGACAATGTTCTTCGAGTCGCAGAGATTGCTCATAAGCACCTTGCGGTTGGCCGTGGCCAGCGCGTTGAGAATGTCCAGAAAAGCGGTCGCCGACTGAAATCCCTGCATGCGCGTGAGTTCAAGAATCCGGTCCCGGACGCTCAACTGTTCGGGACCTGTGAACGAAAGCCCCTGCCGGGAGTCGAGCAGCAGTTGCCGGATGGGGAGAAACAGGCGTTTGTTGACGATCGGGAAGTCGATCAGGTCGCCCGAGAACTGGATGGTGATGACGTGGTTGGTTTTCAGGGGCGATTTCCACACGTGCGGCACATAGGGACCGGTCATCACCAGGTCCAGCGGGCCGAAATCCTCGGTGGAATCGCCCACGATGCGCGATCCCCGGGTGTTCATCACCAGATTGATCTCGTATTCCGGATGGCAGTGGATCGGATAGTCGAAATGCGCGTTGGGGTGGTTGAGGATGATGAAAAGGTCCTCGTTCGTGATCGGGGTGATCTCCTGCTGTATCTCTTTCATGTCCGGTAAGGGTTTCAGGTCCGGTACAAAAATAGGAATAATTCAGAAAGCTCCATGAATAATTCAAAAAAGTATACTTGTTTAACCGACTTATACAATCCGGTAAATTTTCGGGTACATATCTTTGCATTAGTAAAAAAATCCTAAAACGACTTACATGAATTCGATTGCGATTAATTTTGTCGACTGCGCGATTATCGTCCTTTACCTTATATTTATAATATGGTGGGGATTGCGCAACGGCAAGAGTTCCGACGCCGGGTCCTATTTTCTGGCCGGCCGCACGATGCCGTGGTGGATCGTGGGTCTGTCGCTTTTCGCCGCGAGCATCTCCAGTACGACGCTCATCGGCCAGTCGGGCGACGCCTACCACACCGGAGTGGCCGTGTTCAACTACAACCTCACAGGTGTCGTGGTGATGGTGTTTTTCGCCACGTTCCTGCTGCCGCTCTACATCCGTTCGGGGATATTCACGATTCCCGAGTTTCTCGAACGACGCTTCGACAAGCGGTCGCGCTACTACTTTTCCGGAATCTGCATCGTGGGCAACATCTTTCTCGATGCGGCCGGGGCGCTGTATGCCGCCGCGCTGATCATCAAGTTGTTGTTCCCGGAGGCGGACTTACAGCTCATCATCATCATCTTCGCCGTGCTGGCGGCTTCGTACACCATTCCGGGCGGTCTTTCGTCGGCGATCAACGCCGAACTGATCCAGGCGGTGATTCTGATCGTCGGGTCGGTGATCCTGACGGGAGCCTGCTTCGCCAACGGCGGGTTCGACTACCTCGCGTCGCTGTTCGAAAGCGGCGACATGAGCGTCAGACTGATTCGCCCGCTGACCGATACGGCCACGCCCTGGCTGGGGCTGATCGTCGGCATGCCGGTGCTGGGCATCTATTTCTGGGCCAACAACCAGACGCTCGTACAGCGCGTGCTGAGCGCGCGGAGCGTCGACGAGGGCCGCAAAGGGGTGATGTTCGCCGGAGCGCTGACGCTGGCCACCCTGTTCATCATCGTCTTTCCGGGCGTTATCGCCCGCCATCTCTTCCCGGGCATCGAGAAACCCGACATGATCTATCCGACGATGGTGCTGCGCCTGCTGCCCACGGGGTTACTGGGGATCATGCTTTCGGCGCTGCTCGCCGCGCTGACGTCGACGCTGAGCGCCATTCTGAACTCCACGTCGACGCTCTTCACGATGGATTTCTACGCCAAGATCGACAAGCGGGCCGACGAACGCAAGCTGGTGCGCGTCCGCGCCCTTGCCGGCCGTCAGAAACCCTTCGATCAGCGGCAGGCACTCCGCGGCGGTCCGCGCCCCGGCGCAGAGCCGCTCCACGGGACAGATGCCGTCTCCGGCGCGGTTGATGATGTGGGGCACGGCGACCGTGTAACTTACCGGAATCCCGGCTCCGTTCAGCAGTTCCAGCGCCGCGTGGCTCACCACGTCGGCGAAGAGTTCCCTCACACGGCCCGCGGCCATCAGCGCCGCAGCGCCCTTTCCGACCACCTTGTCGGCCACGAACGCGCCGTCGAGCAGTTCCGGCTCCTCGTGCAGCAGCCTCCAGAGGTCCCGGACGCCCCGTTCGCGGAATATCCGGATCGTGTCGCCGTTGCGCACGACGCACGAGCATCTCTCGGCGAAGAGCAGGTCTATGGCCTGCCGGTCCTTGTTTGCGTTGTCTGTTCCCATTTTTTCCCGAATTTGCGGTCAATAGCCGAATCGTTCCGCCGCGCGGCGCATCGACGCTACGATCTCCACGCCGAACGGGCAGCGCGTTTCGCATGCGCCGCACCCGATGCACTCCGATGCGTGGTGCGTGAGCGCGGCGTAATGTTCGCGCACGGTTTCCGGGATTTCGCCCTGCGCCACGGCGAGGTTGTGGAATTTATGGACCGTCGCGATGTCTATTCCCGCCGAACAGGGGGCGCAATGGCCGCAGTACATGCAATGCCCTTCCCAGGTAAACCGCTCCATGCCGGCCATTGCGGAGGCATAGTCCCTTTCGGCGGGCGATGCGCCGCACCAGTCGAGTGCGGCCCGGATTTCGTCCTGCGTCCTGCATCCGACCATCACGGAAGCCACGCCCGGCCGCGTCAGGGCGTATTCGATACACTGCACCGGCGTCATGGCCTTCCCGAACGGGGAATTCTCCGCATTCAGCAGGTCGCCGCCGCCGTAGACCTTCATGGCGTCGATGCCCACGCCCGTCCTTTCGCACAGTTCGTAGAGCCGTTCGCGGTCGGGGTCGATGTTGCGCAGCGCGCCGGCGTAACTCTCCTCGGCCCACAGGGCCTCGACGTCGTCGCCGGCCGGTTGCAGGTCGTAGCAGGGGTTTACCGAGAACATCAGCACGTCCACCAGTCCCGTTTCGACGGCCATCCGGGCCACCGCGGGGTTGTGGCTGCTGATGCCGATATGGCGGATTCGCCCCTCCTCCCGGAGCCTTTGCGCGATTCGGATGATCTCCCCGCCGAAGACGCGGTGAAAATCCGCCTCGGCGTCGACGTAGTGGATCATGCCGATGTCGAGACAGTCCGTCCGCAGCTGTTGCAGCTGAAGGTCGAACGACGCGAGGGTTTTCTCCGGGTCGCGGGTGCGCAGGTACTGCCCGTTCTCCCAGGTCGTGCAGAGGTGTCCCTGAATGACGAAGTCCCCGCGGCGGCCTTCGAGCGCCGCGCCGATGTTCGTCCGCAGTTCGGGGTTCGGCGAGTAGATGTCGACGAAGTTGACGCCGTGTCCGATGGCGAAGTCGAAATCGGCGCACACCTCTTCCGGCGTTTTGTGGATGAAGCCCTCGCAGCCGAGTGCGACGGCGCTCACGCGCAGGCCCGTTCTGCCCAAAATTCTGTATTCCATGATCGTCCTCGATTTTCCGTTTCGCCGGGTTCCGGATTCCGGAACCTTCCGTTCACGATGCAAAGATAGTCCGAAAACAGGATTCCCGAAGTAACCGGATTACGGATATTTCTACCTGAATTACTGATTCGGCGCTCCGGAAACGAACCGCCCGCCGGTCTTTCGACGGCGGGCGGCTTTGTCTTGCGCGGATGCGTTTATCGGTATATCTCGTTCAGCAGGCGGGCCAGGCGGTGTCCGCCGCGCAGGAACTGCCGTTCGACGACGGGCGTGTACTTGAAGAGGTAGTCGTACGAAATATCGGTCCCTTCGGGGGTGAAGCCGTAAATCTCCTTGCAGATTTCGTGCGTCTCCTTCACCCAGTCGGCCGGCTCTCCGGCGGCGATCTGCGCAGCCTCTTCGTCCGTCAGCCGGTCGATCTGCTGCTGCCACTCGCTGTAACTCCATTTGTGGACCGCCTCGGGAATGTTCGTATCCCAGACCGAATGCAGGTTCGTGTCGCGTCCGAAGAAACGCACGGGCCGCTTGTTGCCGCCCAGGTCGCTCAACCGTCCGAGGTGCATCGGGCAGTGCATGTCCCCGACCAGGTGAATCAGCATCTTGAGCGAGAGCGTCTCCTCCTCGGGTGTGAGGCGTCCCGACTTGAGTTTCTCCGTGAGTCGGGTCACCGCCGTCAGCACGTCGCCCCCGGGATTCCGGGACATGCTCTCCAGCGTCTCGCCTTCGTCGATATTGAGGTAGTGCCAGGTTTTCGAATAGGCGTATTCGGGCCAGTAGCTGGCGAAGTCGAGCCAGTTGGCGATATACACGGGCGAGTAGCCGTCGAGCGCCTTGCGGACCTTCTCTGCCGCTTCGGGCGTCAGACGGCATTCGGCGATATACGCCGTCACGTCGTGCCCCTTCTGTCCCCATGCGAACGCCCCGCGGGCGAAAAGAAGACATAAACTCGTCAGAATCAGCCTTTTCATCTGTACCCGGTGTTTGCGCTCCGTGCGGTTAGTGGTTCATCGTGGCGAGGAACTCCTCGTTGGTGTCGGTGAGTCCCATCTGTTTCTGGAGGAACTCCATGGCTTCGACGGGCGTCATGTCCGAGAGGTACTTGCGCAGCACCCACGTGCGGTTCATCACGTCGCGCGGCAGCAGCAGGTCTTCGC
>ERZ857785.2494-NODE-2494-length-15812-cov-2.783398_pt1 | contig 15812 bp, 15 predicted proteins | sample MGYA00519763_ERZ857785 | MGnify/ENA primary metagenome ERZ857785 (study PRJEB31778, sample SAMEA3449365) | human gut metagenome | biome: human gut; feature: human-associated habitat; material: faeces | place: United Kingdom | collected 2010/2012 ... | reverse complement strand
TCAGCGCAAAGTCGGCATGCCACGCCGCCGGAACGCCGATGTACTGCTCGATGTTCTGCTCGGCGGTGATGGGGGTGCCGCAGGCGATGGAGCCCACCAGCGGCACCATGGCCATGGCGGGCAGCGGCTCAAAGCCCGGCGGCGGGCAAGGCACGTCCAGCCCCAGCAGATAGGCCGGGGTGGTCTCCAGTGCCGCGGCCAGCTCTTCCAGCTTTGCCTGCGGGATGTCGTTGACCCCTTTTTCCAGCTTGGTGATGGAGGATTTGGAGCGGTATCCCATGCGCTGGGCCAGCTGCTCCTGCGAGAGGCCCAGTTCTTCGCGCCGCAGCCGGACGCGGGTGGAAAGTTCGGACATAGACGCCTCCGTTCAAAAACGAATGGTTGTGCGGTGAAATGGGTGCTTCTGGAGGCAGTATACCAGAAAAGTGGGCGAAAATCAACTTTTTTCGCGCGATTTTTAAAAATCGGTTGACAGACAATCAACTTGCGACTATACTACAACCAAAGATTGTTGAACGACGTGAAACCGACAAAAAAGGAGCGGAGAACATGGCCAATACCAGACTGATCGAAGAATACATCCGCGACAGCGGCTACAAGCTGCGGCATGTGGCCCGCGCGCTGAACATCAGCGAGAGCGCGCTGCACAGCAAACTGCAGGGGCAGACCCAGTTCAAACTGAACGAAGCCGAAAATCTGTCGGCGATGCTGGGAATGACGATGTCGGAGCGGGATGCCTGCTTTTTTGACACCCAGAACCGCTATGAGCGCAGCCTGGCCGCTGCAGAAAGGAGAAAGCCGAAATGACAAAACAACAGCGTGATGCCACCCGCAGCGCCCTGCTGGCCTATGGCCGGCGGCAGTGGGCGCGGTCGCCGGTGAACCGCCGGTGGGAAAAGGCCATTGAGGACAGCATGGCCTATTACAAGGAAGCGGATCCCATCCGGGCCGATCTGCTGCAGCTGCGCTATTTGCAGCACCGCAAGGAGGCCGACGTGCTGGAACAACTGCACATCGGCCGCACGACCTACCAGAAAGCGGAACTGGACCTGCTGAGCACCATTGCGGTGTATGCCGCCCAGAATGGTGCCTTCAACTGAAGAGATGCTGATAAAATCCCATTGATTTCCGCAGCAGGAAGTCGGTGGGATTTTTGCGTCGGAAGAAAACTGCCGCGACCCGGCCAATGGAGCGGATCCATAAAAACATGCCTCGTAATATCCAAAAAATACAATAAAATGTTGAAAACGACTGAAATAGTTGCTATAATGACGATGCGGATAAAAAGAGAACATGATATAGCATAATAATCCGCTTCCTGCATTTGCGGGATTGCTCCAATGATTTAGCACAATGAGGGATTTTCCCCGCATTTGCGGGGGTAACAGAAGAAAAACAGAGTAAAAATCGCTGAAAAAACGTGAAAGTCCTGTTTATGGGACGGCATATCGGTTATTCTTTGCTTATCAGAAAATCACCGGCTGCCAATGGGAACGATGCTTTGGAGGTGGAACGATGAAACGACCGGAACGATCCTGCAAGGTACGGCGTTTTGCAGGCAAAACAGACCCGGACAACAGCAGTTTGTGGCTGCCGCTCTGGATGCACCTGTGGGACACAGCAGGCATTATGCGGTTTCTGGTGCAGCAGTGGCTGCCGGAAAGTGTGCGGCGGAATCTGGACCTGGACGAGGAACTGCTGACCCGGACTGTCGTTTTTCTGGGGTGGGTCCACGATATCGGGAAAATCACGCTGGCCTTTGCCGGCCCGATCATGAGCCTGCTGCCGGAGGCAAAACAGCGGTTGGAGGAGGATACCGAGCTCCGCTGGAACGAGCAGAAAAAGAAATTTTCCCACCATGCGCTGGCCGGGGAGGCGATCCTGCGGGAGCTGGGCTGCCCGGAAGGGTTGGCCTCGGTCGTGGGGGCACACCACGGCAAGCCGCAGGAGGCAAATAATGTTCTGGACCAGCTGGAGGATGGAGTGTACGAAACAAATTACTGGCCCAAAGGACGGAAAACATTCTGGTGGAGCTGCTGGCAGGAACTGTTCGATCACGCCCTGCAGGAAAGCGGATTTTCTGACGTGAAAGAGCTGCCGGAGCTGTCGGTCCCGACGGAACTCCTTCTGACCGGCCTGCTCATCATGGCGGACTGGATCGCCAGCAATCCCCGGTATTTCCCGCTGATCCCGGTAGAGGAACTGGGCGACGAGAGCCTTTATCCGGCCCGCGTGGAACGGGCATGGCAGAAATTCGCGCCGACCCTTCCCTGGGAAGTGCAGGAGGCCGCGGCGGACCCGGCGGAGTTCCGGGAGCGGTTCGGCTTTTTTCCGAACGAAGTGCAGCAGGCTATGCTGGAGGCTGTGAACAACGCACAGGAACCGGGCATTTTTATTCTGGAAGCCCAGATGGGCGTGGGCAAAACCGAGGCCGCGCTGGCAGCGGCGGAGGTTCTGGCACAGCGCTGCGGGGAGGGCGGCATCTTCTTTGGTCTGCCGACCCAGGCCACCGCCAACGGTATTTTTGGGCGGCTGCTGAACTGGGCGCAGAAACAGTCGGACGGGCTGGAACACTCCATCCGGCTGGCGCACGGCATGGCGCAGCTGAATGCGGACTATTTGAAATTGCAGCAGGAGCCGGTGCCGGTGGAGGATGACGCCGTCGACCCGGAGGAACGGGTGATGGTGCACCAGTGGTTTCAGGGCAGCAAACAGGCGCTTCTGGCCAACTTTGTCATTGGCACGGTGGATCAGCTGCTGATGGCGGCCTTGCAGCAGAAGCATGTGATGCTGCGGCATCTCGGCCTGGCGGGCAAGGTGGTGGTGATCGACGAGTGTCATGCTTACGACGCCTACATGAACTGTTATCTGGACCGGGCACTGAACTGGCTGGGAGAGTACCGGGTGCCGGTGATCCTGCTTTCGGCCACACTGCCCGCCAAGCGGCGCACCGAACTTGTGACCGCATATCTCAACCGGAAAACGCTGCCGGATGCACCCTGGAAAACCTGCCGCGGCTACCCGCTGCTGACCTGGACCGATGGAAAACAGGTGCAGCAAACCGGCATTCCGCTGCACACACCGCCGCGCCGGGTGACGATGGAATCCCTGACGGAGGAACATCTGCCGGAAATGCTGCAGAACGCGCTGCGGGAGGGTGGCTGTGCAGGCGTGATCGTCAACACGGTGCGGAAAGCGCAGGACCTTGCGGCCCGCCTGCGAGAAGAGCTGCCGGAATTTGAAGTGCTTGTGTTCCACGCACAATTCCTGATGCCTGACCGCGCCGAAAAGGAACAACGCCTGATGGAGCGCATCGGCAAGCGCTCGACCCCAGCGCAGCGCGACCGGCTGATCGTGGTGGGTACGCAGGTGCTCGAGCAGTCACTGGATATCGATTTCGATTACATGATTACGGAACTGTGCCCGATGGACCTGCTGCTGCAGCGCATCGGACGGCTGCACCGGCATCCGGGCCGGGCGCGTCCGCAGCCGGTGCAGGAAGCCCGCTGTGCAGTGCTGGACACCGGGACCGAGGAATTTGACGAGGGCAGTGCAGCCATCTATGGCGAATGGCTGCTCGGACGTACCCGGAAGCTGCTGCCGAAGGAACTGCAGCTGCCCGGAGATATCGCCCGGCTGGTGCAGGACACCTATGGCTGGGAGCCGGACTGTCTGCCCGCAGACCCGCAGAGCACGGCGGCACGGGGAACGTATGAGCTGGAACAGGCCAAGAAGCAGCGCAGCGCCAAGGCCTTTGCCATTTTGTCGCCGAGAGCATGCGGTGATGCGCTGGACGACTGGATGAATGAGGTCGGGGCGACCAGCGATGCCGGTGCCCGTGCCGCTGTGCGCGACGGCGACCCGTCCATTGAGGTGCTGGTCATGATGCAGGACAGCAGCGGCAATGTCCGCTTCCTGCCCGGAGAGGGAGAAGCGGCCGGGCCCTGTGTGGCGGTGGACCAGCCCCCGCAGCCGGAAGAAGCCTTGCAGATCGCGCGGCAGAGGCTGCGTCTGCCGGGGTACTTCAGCAAGCGATGGAGTGTGCAGCAAACCATTGACGCGCTGGAAGCCGAGACCCGGAAGCATTTTGCAGCATGGCGGCTCTCCCCGCTGCTGCGCGGGGAACTGGTCCTGCTGCTGGACGAGCGCCGCACGGCACACCTTGCCGGGCAGGTGCTGCACTACGACCGTGAGAACGGCCTGACCTATCAGAAGGAGGATGAGGATGGAGACGATGGAGTTTAACCTGCTGCAGGAACGGTGGGTCCGAGTGCGGACACAGGACTGCACTGTGCAGGAAGTCTCGCTGACCGACGCACTGCTCCATGCACATGCGTATGTGGACCTTGCGGGCGAGATGCCCACACAGGACGCCGCCATGCTGCGGCTGCTGCTGGCGGTGCTGCACACCGTGTTCTCCCGCGTGGATGGGAACGGTGTACCGGCACCGTTTGAAGGACCCCGGGATGCTCTGCAGCGCTGGGGCGAATTGTGGCAGTTGGGGCACTTCCCGGAACAGCCGATCCGGGATTATCTGGACAAATGGCAGGACCGTTTCTGGCTGTTCCACCCGGAGCGCCCCTTCTGGCAGGTGCCGGAAGCGAAGATCGGCAGTCCATTCGGAGCGAAAAAGCTGAACGGAGAAGTGTTTGAAAGCGAGAATAAAACCAGCCTGTTTTCTGCCTGTGCGGGAACAGGAAAGGAAAGCATGGACTACCCGCAGGCTGCACGATGGCTTGTGTCTTTAAACAATTATGACGATGCGGCGGCTAAGAAAAAAGCAAAAGACCGGCCGCTGCCGTCGATGGGGCCGGGGTGGCTCGGCCGGATCGGTGTGATCTATGTAAAAGGCAGCAATCTGTTTGAAACACTGATGCGGAACCTGATGTTCCTGCAAGATGGCGGAGAGCTCTGGGAACCGGATGTTCCGTGTTGGGAGCTTGAGGATGCAAGAAGCGGCGAACGAACTGAGGTGGCATGCCCGGATAACTTTGCGGAGCTGATGACGACGCAGTTTCGACGGATCCTTCTGGAGCGGAAGGAAAACAAAGTTGTGGGCTATACGGTCTTGGGAGGAGACTTCTTTGATTCCAAGAATGCATTTGCAGAACCGATGACGCTCTGGAATAAAAAAGAGGACAAAAAGACAGGGCTGGTGTATTACGATCCGCGGAAACATGAGATGGGAAAACAGCTCTGGCGGGAGTTTTCCGCTATCAGTGATAGGGGCGGCCATAAACCCGGCGTGATCTGGTGGAATACCTATTTGCAGGGCCGGAAATTGCTGAGCAGAAAAGAAATTCTACAGGTTTGTGCAGTTGGGGTGGAATACGGAGCGCAAAGTGCCTCCATGAAAGATTGTTACACGGATGCGATTTCGATGAATCTTGAACTGCTAAATGAATTGGGCCGTACATGGCAGATCTGTGTTGACGATGAGGTGAACAACTGTGAGCAGGCTGCATGGATCGTGGGTCGTCTGGCACAGAACCTGGCCCTTGCGGCAGGGGACAAGAACGACACCGGTGCCGAAGCCGCCCGCGCGCAGTTCTATTTTGCGGTAGACCAGCCGTTCCGGCGGTGGCTGCAGAGCATTGACCCGGAGACGGATGAACCGGTCGAGAAGGCGGCCGAGTGGCAGGAGCAGGCATACCGGCTTGCGGCAGAATTGGGCAAGCAGATGGTGGAGCAAGCGGGAGCTGCCGCCTTTGTGGGCCGCCGCATCCCGGAGGCAAAGAACAAGGATAAGAGCTGCCTGTATACGGCACCCAAAGCCTATAACAGCTTTCTATATTACCTGCGGAAGCTGTACCCGAAACAGAATGAAGGAGGGACAGAATGAAAACCAATGAGGTGAAAGCCTGCGTGACACAGCAGCTGCGTCGGCTGCAAGTTCTGCCGGAGCCGCAGAGACGGGCCGAGCTTGCCGAGCTGCGCCGGGGCGTGGGGCGTCAGCCCGGAGACCTGCCTGCGTTGTGGGGCGCTCTGCTGGCCGACATGCCGGAGCAGCTGCAGGGCAGCAATGGCCCGTCAAAGGCGGAATGGGCCGTCTATACGGCGTTGACCCTGTTTGCCCTGCATCAGCAGGGGGAAGCCGGTGTTTCCATGAACCAGCCGGGCAGAACACTGGGCGGTGCAGTGCGGCAGCTGGCCGAAAAAACGGCTGCCGGGCAGGACTGGACCGAGAGCAGCGTGCTCCGGCGGTTCAATGCGCTGGCAACGGCGGATTCCATGCCGGAAGTCTCGCACCACCTGCGCGGGATGATCCAGCTGCTGCGGCGGGAAGGGATCCCGCTGGATTATCCGCAGCTGGCCGAGGATCTGTATCAATACCAGTTTGTGGACGGTGCGCCGAATGTCCGTTTGCGGTGGGGCCGGGACCTTTATGCGAGCCCCACGGAGAAAACCAAAGAGAACGAAAAGGAGAATTGAGATGGATACCAAACGCCTGTATGTTGATTTTCATGTTCTGCAGACCGTGCCGCCCAGCTGCGTCAACCGCGACGACACCGGCAGCCCCAAGACCGCTGTCTATGGCGGGGCCGTCCGTGCCCGGGTGTCCTCGCAGGCGTGGAAGCACGCCATGCGCGTGATGTTCACTGAGGAAATGAGTGGCGAGGTGGAGATTGGCAAGCGCACGTTAAGGGCAATTGACCTTGTAGCGGATGAACTGGCTGAACTGCTTCCCGGACAGGATCGGAAAAAACTGGAAAAGATGTCCCAGGATGCGTTGAAAATGGCTGGAATTACCTTCAAAAAAAGCGATAAAAAGGATGGGGAAAAGAGCGATAACACCTCTGCATTGCTGTTGATTGGAAAGGCACAGGCCATGGCGCTGGCAAAACTGGCTGCAGAAAACTGCAAGGACGATAGTGCCTATGAGGATGCGTTGAATGAAAATCCGACCGTGGACATGGTGCTGTTTGGCCGGATGGTTGCCAAGGCACCTTCGCTGAATTATGACGCTGCCGCACAGGTGGCCCACAGCATCTCTACCCACACCGTGCAGAACGAGTTCGACTATTTCACCGCCGTGGACGACTGTGCCCCGGAGGACAACGCCGGTGCCGGGCATCTGGGCACGGTGGAATACAACTCTGCCACCCTGTACCGCTATGCGACGGTCAATGTTCTGGAGCTGGTGCGCACGCTGGGCGCAGAGCAGGCGGCACAGACGGTCCGGGCGTTCGGTGAGGCGTTCATCCGCTCCATGCCCACCGGCAAGCAGAACAGCTTTGCCAACCGCACCCTGCCGGATGCCGTTTACGTCACCCTGCGGCAGGACCAGCCGGTGAACCTCTGCGGTGCCTTTGAAAAGCCGGTGCGCAAGAGCGAAGAAGGCTATGCAGAACCGTCCAAGATGGCGCTGAAACAGTATGCAAAGGAACTCTACAATACCTTTGCAGAGGCACCGGAGCAGAGCTTTACGGTGGGTACCGGGCTGGAAGAACTGGCACAGCCCATGCCGCTGAACACCATGCTGGTGGTACTGGAAAAGGCCGTAGAGGAGAAGCTGTCCGGGAATGAGGTGTGACCATGGCGACCTTATTGCTTCGGCTGGCTGCACCCCTGCAGGCCTGGGGTTCGGACTCCAAGTTTGAGACCCGCAAGACCGACCGGGAACCCACCAAGAGCGGCGTGGTCGGCCTGTTGGCGGCGGCGCTGGGGCTGCGCCGGGACGACACGGAGGGCCTTGCCCGGCTGAACGGCCTGCGCTTTGCCGTGCGGGCAGACCAGGAGGGCAGCCTGCTGGTGGATTTTCACACCGCCAAAAGCCGGGACACCTCCTATGTGACCTACCGCCACTATCTGCAGGACGCCGTTTTTCTGGCAGGGCTGGAAAGCGGGGACGAAGCTCTGCTGCGGGAGCTGGAAGCGGCTCTGCGGCACCCGGTCTACCCACTGTATCTGGGGCGGCGCTCCTGCCCGCCCACCCTGCCGCTCTGTCTGGGCATCCGGCAGGGGAGCCTGCTGGACGTCCTCCGGACGGAACCCATGCAGGGACGAAAACCGGAAATAGGGAAGCTGCGCATCGTGGCCGACGCCGACCCGGCAGACCCTGCAGCAGTGCCCCGGCAGGATCTGCCGGTGTCCTTCAGCCCGGTGCACCGGCAGTACGGGTTCCGCCCGGTGCGGGAATGGCGGCTGGACCGGCCGGAAATGCCGGAACCGACGGAGCACGACCCCATGGCGGAATTGCAGAATTGAGGTGAGATGCAATGTATTTGTCCCGCACAGAACTTGACCCCGCCCGCCGCAGTACCATGATCGCGCTGACTTCTCCACAGAAGTTCCACGGCGCGGTGGAAAACTCGTTCTCCGGCGAACGACGCCGCAGGCTGTGGCGGCTGGACAGCCTGAACGGAAAACTGTATCTGCTGCTGCTCAGCGAGGAGCTCCCCGACCTGACCGGACTGTGTGCGCAGTTCGGGACGGGAGCCGCGCCGGAAACGCGCCGCTACGAGCCGCTGCTGGAACGGGTGACCCCGGGCAGCTGCTGGCAGTTCCGTCTGACGGCAAATCCGACCCGCACCCGGAAAGACCCGGCGGACCCGCTGGCGCGGGGTGCCCTGAAGCCCTGCTATCTGGAAGCGGAGCAGGAACAGTGGCTGCTGGAGCAGGCCGGGAAGCACGGCTTTGCCCTGACGGAGGGCGCTTTTCAGGTGACCCGGAAACAGACCTGTCACTTCCGGAAGAACGGAAAGCGGCCGGTCACATTGCTGGCGGTGACCTATGAGGGCATCCTGCAGGTGACCGACCCGGAAGCGTTCCGGGAGATGCTGTGTCAGGGCATTGGCCGCGGCAAAGCCTACGGCCTTGGCCTGATGACCATCCTGCACGGAGGAAGCAGCCATGGATGATGTGCCGGGCATGATCCGCCCTGATCTGCAGGTGCTGCCGCAGGTCCGGGACCGGATGACCTTTCTGTACCTGGAACACTGCACGCTGGGCCGTCAGGACGGTGCCATCACCGTAACGGATGAAAAGGGTATCGTTCAGATCCCGGCGGCGGGCATTTCGGTGCTGCTGCTCGGCCCCGGCACCCGTGTGACCCACCGTGCATGCCTGCCTGTACGGGCTGGCCCATGCGGTCATTGTGGCGCTGGGGTGTGCGCCGGGGCTGGGATTCGTGCACGTCGGGCATGAGTGCTCTTTCGTGTACGACATTGCCGACCTGTACAAGGCGGAGGTGACCATCCCGATCGCATTTGAGGTGGCGGCGCAGGCCCCGGAGGACCTGCCTGCCGTCGTGCGCCGCCGCGTCCGGGATGCTATGGTGGAGCATCATATTCTGGAACGGATGGTCCACGACATCCGTTGGCTGCTGCTGACCGAGGAGGAACAGCTTTTCCCCGCATACGCGGGGGTGATCCCATCATGCTTCAAAGTTTCCTTTACAGGATTGTCTTTTCCCCGCATACGCGGGGGTGATCCCTGTACAACTTCACAGATAATGAATACTGGTACCTTTTCCCCGCATACGCGGGGGTGATCCCAAAAAATGGCGCAGAAAAAATCCGCGCCATTCCTTTTCCCCGCATACGCGGGGGTGATCCCTACAATTTGGCCACCCAGTCCTGCGAGACCCGCTTTTCCCCGCATACGCGGGGGTGATCCCTTCATATTGGCTCACAAGCTGAACGCCGGATGCTTTTCCCCGCATACGCGGGGGTGATCCCGTAAGAGACCAGACCGAAGAAGCATTGAAAGACTTTTCCCCGCATACGCGGGGGTGATCCTTCCATGGTGCAGTTGACGGAAGATTGCAACGGCTTTTCCCCGCATACGCGGGGGTGATCCCATCGGTGGTGCATTCGGCGGTTGGGGCCAGACCTTTTCCCCGCACACGCGGGTGTGATCCCAGACGACGAAACCTTCGGCTATCAGGAAGCGTCTTTTCCCCGCATACGCGGGGGTGACCTCAAGGGCAAGCGGCGCATGGTGTTCCTGCCGGGGAGACTGGTGACGGACCGGAAAGCCGCGGCGGATGAAAAATCAGGTTGTACAAATTCGATGGAAAAAGTTTGTGCAAGACTCCATGTTGTAATATATGAAATTTTGTATTATCATAAATCTGCAAGCGATCTGTCTTTTGTGAGGAGGGGCGGAACGCCCAAAATACGCTTCTTTCCTGTGGAATTTCCCACGGTCCACCTGATGCGGATTGAAAGATAGGTCGAGAAGGGAAGAGCAACCATGATGAACACAAGTCTGCTCCAGAAGTCTGGTCTGGCAACGCTGCAGGTCGCGCAGATCCTGGCAGGGCTGGAACCGGGAGACCGGATCCCCACGGTGACGGAACTGAGCGAACAATGCGAGATGGCACGGGGAAATATCCAGATCGCGCTGAACAACCTGAAACAGAATCATGTGATCCGTCTGGAATCCCATGGGCAGAACGGCACCATTGCAACAGAGATCGACTATGTGGCAATGGCGCAGTATTGCAGCAATACGGGTCTGACCTGCGTGATGCCTATGCCGTATGGCCTGCGCTATGAAGGTCTGGCCAGCGGACTGTATGAGGAACTGAACCAGAAAGGGGTCACGGGTGCGATCGCATTCATGCGCGGTTCCGGCTACCGGCTGAACTGTGTGGAAGAAGGGCGCTTTCATCTGTGCGTCATGAGCCAGCTTGCATTTGAACACTATGCGCAGGAGGGCAAGGACATCCAGCTGATCGCGGCCTTTGGCCCGCAGAGCTATGTGGAACAGCATCGGGTCTTTGTCCGCCCGGACTTCAAGGGCGACTGGCAGAACTGCAAGGTGGGCGTGGATGCCTCCTCGGTGGACCAGGAGATGCTGACCCGGTTCTGTTTTGCCGATAAGCCAGTGCAATATGTGCCCATCATCTATAGTCAACTGGTGCCGTTTCTGCACAGCGGCGTCATTGATGCCGGCGTCTGGAGCGCCGATATGCTGCCGGAGGGGCTGAGCTATTATCCGATGCCCCGGCTGGATGAGCAGGAAAAAGATACCGTGGCCGTGCTTGCCTGCCGGAAAAGTGATAACATCACCGCGCAGCTGGTGCGCAAGATCCTGTCGGTGGAGCGTGTGGACCACATCCAGCAGCAGGTGATGCGCAAGCAGATCATTCCGCGCTATTAAGCAAAGGTGCGGTCAAACAGAAGTCACATCTGCATGGAGGACATGCGGATGTTTCTTTCGGGATGAAAATACAAAATATTGTATAAAACATTTTCTTCCGAAAACCGATACAGGATGTCTGATTTTTTTGCAGAAAGAAAAGGAGATCTCCCATGAAAAAGATCACTCGGCGCAACTTCCTGATCGCATCCGGCAAAACCGTTGGCACACTGGCAGCTGCCTCTGCCTTTATGGGGTGTGCCAGCCCGGAGCAGGCGGAGAACTGCTTCCCCCGGTCTGCAATGCCCGTCCGGACCGATGACCGCCTGACGGCCATCGACAACATTGTGGAAAACTACATGGGACAGGGATATTTCCCCGGCGCAACGATCGTGGTGGCACGCGGCGGCAAGATCGTGTATGAAAAGGCATACGGCTACGCAATGCTCAACGACATGGGCGTGCGGCTGGACGATCCCCGCCCCATGCAGATGGATACCATGTTCGACATGGCATCCTGCACCAAGATCATGGCCACGACACAGTCCATCATGAAGCTGTACAGCGAGGGCAAGATCGACCTGAACGCCACGGTAGCAAGCTACATTCCGGAGTTTGCCAAGAACGGGAAGGAAAACGTCACCGTGCATCAGCTGCTGACTCACACCTCCGGTCTGCCGCAGTGGAAGGCGATGTTCCTCTACATCGAGAAGGACAAGGCCAAGGTGCTGGATTACATCTGCAACTGTGAGCTGATGTTCGCCCCCGGCGAGGAAAAGTACAGCGACCTGGGCTTCCAGATGCTGGGCTTCCTGGTGGAGCGGATCACCGGGCGCTCGATGGACGAATACGTCAAGAACGAGATCTACAAGCCTCTGGGGCTGAAGCGCACCACCTATCTGCCGCTGGCCAACGGCTTTACCACCGAGGATGTGGCAGCCACCTCCTTCGGCAACCCGTATGAGTATGCCATGGTGGACGAGATCGACTACCCGGGCTTTGGCTACGACTGTACCGCCGATCTGGACGCGTTCCGCACCTTCACCGGCTGGCGCAACTACACCCTGCAGGGCGAGTGCAACGACGGCAATGCATGGATGGCAAACGGCGGCGTGGCCGGTCACGCGGGCCTGTACTCCGACGCGGAAGATCTGGCCGTGCTGTGCCAGGCCATGCTGAACGGCGGCATCTACAAGGGCGTCCGCCTTTACAAGAAGGAAGTCATCGACGAGTTCACCAGCGAGCAGAACGGCAAGCCGTCCCGCGGGCTGGGCTTTGAGCGCGGCTCCTCGTTCATGGGCCGCGGCGACCGCCACTACGACGCCTTTGGCCACGCAGGCTTTACCGGCACCCATGTGGTCATGAACAAGACCAACAAGACCGCCGTCGTTTTCCTGACCAACAAGCAGAACGTCGGCTTCAAGCCGGACTCCACCTCGTACTACAGCCCCTATAGCTGCTGCGGCGAGATCTGTGAGCTGGTCTGGAACATTTTTGGAACCGAAGCTCCGGCTGAGACGCTGGCCGACAAGATCGGCACCTGGCTGTAAGCAAAACAAAAAATCATTGGGAGATGTCAGAGATGGATTTTGAACCGAGATTAACGATCCTGCACCAGGCAGGGATGCTGTCCGAGGAGGATTGCCGGAAGGTACAGGATGTGATCCGCTTTTTTCAGGAGAAATACGGTCTGACATTGACCGAAGAAAACGCCTCCGCCATGATCACGCACCTGTGCGCTGCGCTGGGGCGCATCCACCGCGGAGAGCCGGTGGAGCCGCTGGACGAGGAGGTCTACGAAGAGACCAGCCAGGAGCCTACCTTCCCCAAGGCACTGGAAGCAACGCAGGCGCTGGTGCGGGAGATCCTGCCGGACCTGCCGGAGGACGAGCAGAAGTTCCTGACCATGCACATCGGGGTCGTGCTGGCACAATCGTGACAGCATTTGCATAAAACCCACATCAGAAAGGAGGGCTAGCTTATGAAAATCGTAGTAGGCGGCCAGATCGACAAGCAGAAGGTTTATGACACCATCAAGGGTGTTGTAGGCGACCGTGCCTCGGTGGAGATCAAGGATGACATTGCGGCGGCAATGGCGGTCAAGACCGGGCAGGCAGATTACTACTTCGGCGCCTGCAAGACGGGCGGCGGCGGTGCGCTGGCAATGGCCATTGCCCTGCTGGGCATGAACCAGTGCGCAACGGTGTCCATGCCGGGCAAAATGCTGAGCGAGGACGAGATCCTGGCACAGGTCAAGGCCGGCAAGAAGGCATACGGCTTTACGGATCAGCACATCGAAAAGGTCGTGCCGATCATTCTCAAGGGTCTGGGCTTCTGATCCGGATCGTCAAATAAGGAGGATTACATATGGAAACCATTCTGCGCTACGTTATCATCGCGGCAGTTGGTGCGTTGGCATCGATCCTGGCAAACCAGAGCATCGCCGTGTTCAACGACGGCCTGCGCCCGGTCCTGCCGGAGTATCTGGAAAAGCGCATGGACCGCAAGGCTCTGGCAGCCACCAGCTTTGCCATCGGCTTTGGTCTGGTCATCGGCTACGGCCTGCCCACGTCCATTGCCGCAAGCATCATCCTGATCCACTGCATCCTGCTCACCACCGACATCATTGGCACCTGGTGCCCGGACACCAAAAAGGGCATGATCGTTTCCGGCGTCATCGGCGCTGTGTACGGCGTGGCCCTGCTGTTTGGCCTGCAGGTGATCATCGACCTGTTCAACCTGCTGCCGGTCAACTTCCTGGGCAGCCTGGGCCAGGTCTCTGCCGGTATCACGCTGGCCTTCGCCATCTTCCCGGCTGTGACGGTTGCCCTGCAGTTCGGCGCTGCCAAGGGCATCATCACCGCCGTTGTGACCCTGCTGGTCCGTCAGATCGTTGAGACCTACGGCAAGATCGCACTGGACGCCGAGCACACGATCAGCCTGAACAAGGACGGTATGGCCCTGCTGGCCGGTATGATCATCATGCTGGTGTTCGCTGCCATGGATAAGGAAGGCAACGACCAGAACTCCAACGAAATGCTGACCCAGATCTTTGCCGACAAGGTCGCACGCATCCGCAAGTATATGCCGGTTCTGGCCCTCATGGGCGGCCTGATCGCAGCAGGCACCAGCATGAGCATCATGGCCGGTGACCCCATCAGCCTGGGCCTGCTGGCCGAGGGTGACCGCGTCAACGCAGGTCTGACCGCTCTGGCCCGTGCCATCGGCTTTATCCCGCTGGTTGCCACCACCGCCATCACCACCGGCGTCTACGCTCCGGCCGGCATGACCTTCGTCTTTGTGATCGGTCTGCTGATCCACAACCCCTTTATCGCCCTGATCGCCGGTGCAGCCTGCATCTGCGTGGAGATCCTGCTGCTGAACGTCATCGCAAAGGGTCTGGACAAGTTCCCCGGCATCAAGCGCTGCGGCGACAACATCCGTACCGCTATGAGCTACGTCATCGACATCGCCCTGCTGATCGGCGGCATCCTGGCTGCTCAGGCAATCATGCCCACGACGGGTCTGTTCATCATCGTGGCATTCTGGTGCATCAACAAGTGCAGCAAGAAGCCTCTGGTCTCCATGGCGGTCGGTCCTCTGGGCGCGATCCTGGTCGGCCTGATCGCAAACGTGCTGTTCCTGCTGTCTCTGTACACCCCGGATAAAATGAGCGCCTCCCGGCCTGCGCCGGGAGGCGGCTCTGGTTAAGAAACAATACAGGAGGCGAATCCTTTTGAAACTGCCTGAAAAGATTCTGTATGCGCACGAGCATACGACGATCGACCTGTCCGGCCCGAAGAAGAACATCGACTGCAGGCTGGATGATTTTGACGCGACCGCGGCGGAATACCGGCGGCTGGCGGAACACGGTGTGGTCGGCATCATCGACCAGACCAACCGCGGGATGGGCCGGAACGTGGCCTATGTGCAGAAAATGGCTGCACAGGCGGGGGTGGAGATCACCCACGCGACGGGCTACTACAAGGAACCCTTTCTCCCGCCGGAGTGCTATACGCTGACCGAACAGCAGCTGTGTGACATCATGGTGAAGGAACTGACCGAGGGCATTGAAGGCACCGGTGTCCGGGCGACCGTCATCGGCGAGATCGGCACCTCGAAGGACATCACCGAGACGGAGGCCAAGGTGTTCCGTGCGGCATCCCGCGCCCATGCAGAAACGGGGGCACCCATCTGCACCCACACAACGCTGGGCACGCGCGGCCTGGAGCAGCTGGAGATCTTCAAGAGCTTTGGCGTTGACCTGAGCCGGGTGGTGCTGAGCCACATCGACCTGTCGGCCGATCTGGATTACATGAAGCGCCTGCTGGATCAGGGGGTCAACATTGCGTTCGACACCATCGGCAAGTGCAACTACCAGCCCGATGTCTCCCGTGCAGACTGGCTCAGCCGCCTTTGTGCGGAAGGGTACGACACGCAGATCGTCATGAGCATGGACATCCCCCGCCGCAGCAACTTTGCAGACCGGGGCGGTGTGGGCTACAGCTACCTGCTGGACACCTTTGCTCCGCTGGCAAGCGAGGCAGGCGTGCCGGACCGCGCATGGGAGAACCTGCTGTACCGCAATGCACTGCGCATCTACAAAGGACAGAAATAACAAGGATTCGAGGAATTGACAATGAAAACCTATCCCCTGCATTCTATCTCGCTGGAACAGGCAAAACAGCTCCAGTTCAAGGTCATTGACGCAGTGCCCCGCAATT
>ERZ857785.2490-NODE-2490-length-15843-cov-5.851216_pt1 | contig 15843 bp, 8 predicted proteins | sample MGYA00519763_ERZ857785 | MGnify/ENA primary metagenome ERZ857785 (study PRJEB31778, sample SAMEA3449365) | human gut metagenome | biome: human gut; feature: human-associated habitat; material: faeces | place: United Kingdom | collected 2010/2012 ... | reverse complement strand
TTTTGAGATAGCCGTAGGCGTAGTCGCCCTCGATTTCGAGCGTGCAGGACTTGACGCCCACCTCGTCGCCCGCCTGGTAGTCGAGCGTCTTGACCTTGTAGCCGTGGGCCTCGCACCAGCGGGTGTACATGCGCAGCAGCATCGACGCCCAGTCGAGCGCCTCGGTACCGCCGGCTCCGGCGTTGATGTCCAGAATAGCGCCCATCTTGTCCTCGTCGCGGCGCAACATGTTGCGCAGTTCGAGCGCTTCGATGTGGGCGATTGTCTGCGCATAGTGCGCATCCATCTCCTCCTCGGAGATCACCCCCTCTTTCAGGAAATCGGGCATCAGTTCCAGATCCTCGACCTCCTTGCGGATCGTGTCGTAATCGGTGATCCAGCTCTTGATCGACGCCACCCGGCGCAACTGCTCCTGCGCACGCGCCGCATCGTCCCAGAAGTCGGGTTCCTGCGTCTTCTCCTCCTCGTTCTGCAAATCCATGCGCTTGCGTTCGATGTCGAGACACTTCTCCAACGTATCCCGACGGCTCGCCGCCTCCTTGATCTGTTCTGCCAATACCATAAAATTTCCGGCTTGAAATCGATAGGGGACAAAGATACGAATAAGTGAGAGCAATGTCAAATTTATTTGAACATTGCCGAACGCGAGTATCTTCGGCGAAGCCAAAGATACGAAAAGTCGAGCGCAGAAGCAAGCGCCAGCTTGATTGTGCCGAGACGGAGTATCTAAGACGAAGTCAAAGATACGAAAAGTCGAGCGCAATGCAAATATATTGACTTTTGCCGAGACAAAAACGAGTTGCGGACAAGTCGCAACCCGGCAGCCCGGCAGGAGGGCCGACAAACCATGGTACGAGACCGGAAAAAACCGATGAAAATTTCGGGAATCAGCCGGACGGGCCGCCCCTTCGCATCCTCCGGAAAGCTCCGCGACACCCGAATGAAACGGGGTGACGAGATCGGCCGGAAGGCCATTTCTTTCACCTCTCCCGACGATTTTTCGGAAAAAAGCGTATCTTTGGGTTTCGAACGGACAACGAGCAACGATGATTTTTCAGTCCAAATACGATCTCGACGACAACCGCGCAGTCATCCGCCGGCTCCACCGCGGCGACATGGCCTGCTTCGAAGCCTGCTATAAATTCTATTACCGCGGCCTGTGCAGTTTCGCGTCGCGTTGGGTGCCGGTCTCGACGGCCGAGGACATCGTGCAGGACGCGATGCTCTACATCTGGGAAAACCGCGACAAACTGCTCGAAGAGCTGTCGCTCAAAGGGTTGCTCTTTATGATCGTCCGCAACAAGGCGTTCGACCGCATCGCCCACCGGCAGGTCCGGCAGCGCGTCCACCAGCAGTTGAGCGAGCGCTTCGCCGAACGTTTCGAATCCCCCGACTTCTATCTCGGTTCCGAGTTGTCGCGTCTGTACGACGAAGCGCTCGCCCGTCTGCCCGAACAGACGCGCCGCATCTTCGAGATGAGCCGCCGGATGGGGATGACGCACCAGCAGATCGCCGCCGAACTCGGCGTCTCCCCGCAAACGGTCAACTACCATATCTCGCAGGCGCTGCGCACACTCGGCGTAGCCCTCAAAGATTACCTGCCGCTGCTGCTCTGGCTGCTCTCGCTCTCCGGACGCAACGATCTGGTCTGACCGTACCGCAACCGGTTTTCCGGTTTCGACGAAAGAAAACTGTCTTTTCCCCTTAGTAACTTTTCATGTCGGGACGTATTATTATCAAAACCCCGACATCCATGATCGAAATCGACGATACGCTGTTGATCGAATTTCTGGGAGGAAAACTCGACGCCACGACCTCGGCCGAGGTCGAACGATGGTACGACGCCTCCGACGAGAACCGCCGCAGGCTGGAACGGCTCTACCTCGTTTTCTTCACGGGCGAACGCCTGTCGGCCGCAGCCGCGGTCGATCCCAATCTCTCCTGGCAGACGCTGCGTCGGCGCATCGAGGCGCGCAGGCGCCCCGCACCGACGAAACGGCTGCGCACCGTCGTCCGCTATGCGGCCGTCTTCGCCGTCGGACTCCTCACCGCAGGTTCGCTGCTGTTTCCCTACCGGTCTGCGGACGACCGCACCTGTACGGTCACGACCGAAGAGCGGGCCTGCTCGATCCGTCTCTCCGACGGTTCGAACGTACGACTGATGCCCCACTCGCAGCTGCGCTACGCATCCGATTTCGGCAGCGAGGGCCGCACGGTGCATCTGACGGGGGAAGCTTTCTTCGACATCCGCAAAATGGCCGACGCACCGTTTACCGTTGACGCCGGAAAGGAGACCCGCACCGTCGTGCGGGGTACGAAATTCAACATGAAAGCCTACGACGACTGTTCGGACATCGAGACGACGCTCATCGAAGGCGTCGTCGACTTCCACGCGGGCGACCGCACGGTGACGCTGAGCCCCGGACAAAAGATCTCGTACAATCCGGCCAACCGCAAACTGATGCTGCGCGAAGTCAACGTCGATGCGGAACTCGATGCGCAACTGCGTTCATTCCAGTACGTCCAGCTGTCGAAGGTCGTCGAAAGCATCGGCACCCACTACGGCTGCGACATCGCTTTCGGCCGCGAAGCGCTCGGAGAGATCCTCTTCACCGGCACGCTCGACTACAACATGCCGCTGCGCCATGTCCTCGAAATCGTGACGCTCTCGACCGATACACGCTTCACCCGGAACGGCGACAAAATCACCATCTTATGAATAACTGTCCGAGATAGAAAAGACGCGGCCGCCGGCACACGGCGTGCGTCACGATCTTAACTAACTTAACCTAAACCATTCGTCTATGAAACAGAATTTTCGCGGTTCATGGCATGTCCGGGCATTGCTGCTTCTCTGCCTGACATTCCAAATCCCGTGGGGGGGGGAATTATCCCACGCCGCACAGACGGCGCAACAAAACACGATCCGCATCGGGAACGTGACCAACCTGAAAGAACTGATCCGACAGATCGAAGCGCAGACCTCTTACAAGGTCTCCTACCAAGGTAATCTGGCCGACAACATCACGATCAAGGCCGATCCGTCGAAACACAACGTCGAGGAGCTGCTCGCCGATGCACTCCGCGGCACGGGTATCAGCTACGTGATCCGCTACAACACGATCATCCTTACGCAGGAGCAGCCGCGCGCCGAGGCTGCGCAGCAGGCGTCGCAGACGCGTCACATCGCGGGCCGCGTGATCGATGCCGAGACCAAGGAGCCGATCATCGGCGCGACGGTCTGGGTCAAGGATTCGGCGCTGGGAACGAACACCAACGTCGACGGAGCTTTCGACTACACCTTCACGGGACACTACGGCTACATCGCCGTCTCCTACATCGGCTACCAGACACAGGAGTTCCCCGTCACCAACCTTCCCAAGGTGATCGAACTCTCGGCCGGCAACGAACTCGACGAAGTGGTCGTCGTGGGATACGGCACGCAGAAGAAAGCCAGCGTCGTGGGGTCGATCGCCTCGGTCTCGGTCAACGACATCCGGATGCCGACGGCCAAAATCTCCAACAACCTGGCCGGCCAGCTGGCCGGCGTGATCTCGGTGCAGCGTTCGGGCGAACCGGGCGCCAGCTCGACCTTCTGGATCCGCGGCATCTCGACCTTCGGCAGCAGCACGACGCCGCTGGTGCTCGTCGACGGCATCGAACGTGATCTGGATCTGGTCGACATCGAGGACATCAAGGACTTCTCGATCCTCAAAGACGCCGCCGCGACGGCCATCTACGGCGTGCGCGGCGCCAACGGCGTGATCCTCATCACCACGCGCGAGGGTATCGTCGGCAAACCCCAGATCAACATCCGCTTCGAAGCCGGCATGGTGCAGCCTACCAAAGTCCCCGACATGCTCGACGCCGTGCAGTTCGCCGAACTGTGGAACGCCGCCGCAGGCAGCGAGGTCTATACGCCCGAAGTCATCCAGAAATACCGCGACGGCTCCGATCCCGACCTCTACCCCAACGTAGACTGGGTGGACTACCTCTACAAGGATCTCTCGTTCAACGAGCGCGTCAACGTCAACGTGACGGGCGGCGGCAGCACGGCCAAATACTACATTTCGGGCGGTTTCTACAACGAAGACGGTCTGTTCGCCCGCGACAACATGAAGGAGTACAACACGTCGGTCTTCTACCGCAAGTTCAACTTCCGCTCCAACGTCGAGGTGCAGCTCCACAAATATACCAAGCTCAACGTCAACCTGGCCACCACCTTCGAGCGCAAGAACGAACCGGGAACGGCGGCGTCGACGATTTGGGACTATGCGGTCAAATCGGCTCCCAACGTCTTTCCGGCCGTCTACTCCAACGGCCTGCTGCCCGGCCCCGGCGCCAACAACGGCGAGAACCCCTACGTGCTGCTGACGCAGACCGGTTACCGCGAGAAGTTCTACAACACGGCGCAGTCGCTCTTCTCGCTCACGCAGGACCTCGGCGACTGGGTAACCAAAGGACTCACCGTCACCGTCAAAGGCTCGTTCGACGCCAAGAACTACAACCATCTGGCACGCACCAAGACACCCTCGCAGTACATGGCCAGCGGCCGAGACGAGTTCGGCGACCTGATCTTGCAGCAGACGGTCGTCGGCACCGACAACCTGACCTACGCCGAATCGCACAGCGGCTACCGTTCGGTCTACCTCGAAGCGTCGGTCAACTGGGCGCGCTCCTTCGGCAAGCACGACCTCTCGGCGCTTTTCCTCTACCAGCAGTCGCAGCGCAACGACGTAGGTATCGACAAGTCGGAGCCCGAACTGGCCCTTCCCTACCGGCACCAGGGTATCGCCGGACGTATCACGTACAGCTACGACAACCGCTATTTCATCGAAGGCAACTTCGGTTACAACGGCTCGGAAAACTTCTCGCCGGGCAAACGGTTCGGATTCTTTCCGTCGGTAGCGGCCGGCTACGTGATCTCCAACGAGAAGTTCTTCGAACCGGTGCGGGGCGTGATCGACCTGCTCAAAATCAAGGCCTCCTACGGTATCGTGGGCAACGACAAGATCGGCACGGGCGACAACGTGCGCCGCTTCATCTACAACGGCACGGTCAACTCCGGCAGCAGCTACTATTTCGGAACCAGACCGCACAGCTCCTCTTCGATCCAAATGGGCGACTGGCCCAACCCCAACGTGGGCTGGGAAGAGGCGCACAAACTCAACGTGGGCGTCGACCTGTCGCTGTTCAGCAAGCTGAAAATCTCGGCCGACTATTTCAAAGAGAAACGCGAGGGCATCTTCCTCCAACGGCAGTCGATCCCCGTCTACGTCGGTCTGAGCACCCAGCCGTGGGTGAACATCGGCAAGATGCGCAACAGCGGCGTCGACGCTTCGCTGGAATACCACCAGACGATCGGCCAAGACCTGCATCTGACCGTGCGCGGTAACTTCACCTACGCCCGCAACATGATCGTCGATCAGGATCAACCCGACTACAAATACCTCTACATGAACCGCACGGGGCAGGCACGCTACCAGACGTTCGGCCTTGTAGCGGCCGGCCTGTTCCGCGACCAGGCCGACATCGACGCATGGCCGAAGCAGTCGTTCGGCGACGTCGAACCGGGCGACATCAAGTACCTCGACCTCAACGGCGACGGCGTGGTCGACTCCTACGACGTCAAGCCCATCGGCTACACCAACGTTCCGGAGATCGTCTACGGATTCGGCTTCTCGCTGCAATGGAAGGCGTTCGACTTCTCGGCCTTCTTCCAGGGCGTCGGCCACGTAAGCTTCTCGACACGTACCGATCAGACGCTCGGCTTCAACGCCCGCAACAGCCGCGAGGCCAACCTCTTCTCCGATGTCTACGATAACTACTGGACGCCCGAACGGCTCGACGCCAAATATCCGCGTCTGTATATCGGTACGAATAACAACAACAATCAGACCTCGACCTTCTGGATGGCCAACGGCCGCTACATGCGCCTGAAAAACCTCGAAATCGGCTATACGCTGCCCAAGCGCATCTCCCAGAAGATGGCCATGCAGAACATGCGCGTCTATCTCTCCGGCGTGAACCTGTTCACGTTCAGTCCCTTCAAACTGTGGGACCCCGACTTGCAGACCGGCGCCACGAACTATCCCAACAACCGCATCATCAACATCGGCCTTACGATCGGCTTCTAAACCAACGACAACGACTATGAAAAACATATTGAAAACATTCGGATTGCTGTTATTGTCCGGCACCGCGTTCGTAGCCTGCGACGACTATCTCGACCGCCAGCCCGACGAACAGTTGACGCCGGACCAGATCTTCCTGAAAGCCTCGACGACGGAACAATACCTGACCAACGTCTACGCTTACCAACCCAATTACAGCGACCCTTCGGGACAGACGCTGCCGTGGGCGCCCTGCGCCGATGAATCGTCGATCGCCTACACCGGCCGTTCGTACACGCAGATTAACTACGACACGTGGGATCCCTCCATCAATCTTCAACGCAGTTACACCTACAACAACATCTACAAGGGTATCCGCGAAGCCAGCTATTTCATGCAGCACGTCTACGAATACGAATGCCCCGAAATAGGCGACACCGACAAGGGATACATGTACAACGAAGCCCGCTTCCTGCGCGCCTACTACTATTCGCTGCTGATGTCCACCTTCGGCCCCGTGTTCATTCTGGGCGACGAACCCACGGATTACGAGCAGGAGGACCTGAACGAACGCGAACGCGACTCGTGGGAGAAGTGCGTCGACTACGTGACCACGGAACTCTACGAAGCCTCCAAAGGCCTCCCGCAGGAGTGGGCGTCGGCTAAATACGGCCGCGCCACCAAAGGGGCGGCCCTTGCCATCCGCTCCCGCGTCTATCTCTATTCAGCCCGCAAACTCTTCAACGGCAACGACCTCTACAAGGGCGTGATCGACAAGTACGGCAACCCGCTCTTCCCCACAGTCTACGACGAGAAGAAATGGGAGACTGCCGCACAGGCCGCCAAAGACGTGATCGACATGAACATCTACGGTCTCGTCGGGGCCGACGGCACCGATCCCTACGGCAGTCTGCACGATCTGTACACGACGGTCGGGCCGGTCAACAGCGTGACAGAGATGATCTTCTCCCGCATCGTCAGCGCCTACAACTGGGGTATCGCCGCCACGCCCCGCATGGCCCGGTCGCGCGCCTACGGATCGTTCGGCCCCACGCAGAAGCTGGTCGACGCCTTCGCCATGGCCAACGGCCGCTATCCCATCACGGGATATACGAACGGCGACCAGACGCAGCCGATCATCGATCCCGAATCGGGATACAGCGAGACGGGATTCTCGACCTTCACGCATCCGATCTTCGGCGACCAGCTGGCCAACACCTTCATGATGTACCAGAACCGCGAACCGCGCTTCTACATCAACGTGCTGTGGAGCGGCTGCGTATGGCACAGCGGCAACGTGAACAAGGGCGTCGTCCAACTCTACACCGGCGGTAATTCAGGCTATGCAGCCACCCAGCAGAACTATCCCGCCACAGGCTACCTGGCCGGCAAGTTCATCGATCACACCAAAGACACTTCGACCGCCGGCGACTCGACCAGTACGGACGTGTGGGACTTCATCGACTGGCCGATCATCCGTTACGCCGAGATTCTGCTCAACTACGTCGAAGCGCTCAACGAATACGATCCCGGCAATCCGGACATCCTCACCTATCTCAACATGGTGCGCAAGCGCGCGGGCGTCCCCGACATCGAGAAAGTCTACCCCGAAGCGGTGGGCAACCAGAAGCAGATGCGCGAACTGATCCGCCGCGAACGCATGGTCGAACTCTGCTACGAGAATCACCGCTATTTCGACATCCGCACATGGATGATCGCCGAAACGGAGCACGGCGACGTCTACGGCATGAACATCGACGCGACGAACCACAACGCCAACAGCGCTTTCTGGAAACGCACGCTCAGCACCCGCGACAGCGGATTGAGCGCCAACGGACATCGCAAATTCTCGCCGCGCGGCTACCTCTTCCCCATTTCGCAGGAGGAGATGGACCGTACGAATTGCACGCAGAACTACGGTTGGTAACCCTAATTCAATTCAGACAATCATGAAACTCAAACAGTTCATCATACCTGTCGCCGGAGCGTTGCTGCTCGGCGGCTGCGAAGCGGATCACCGCAACGACAACCTGCCGGACTCGGTCGTCTATCTGCTCGAAAGCGACCTGCAAAAAGCCCTCTTCTACGATATCGAAGAGACCATCGACTACTCCTTCCGCGCTTTCAGCAGCGGATACACCGTCACGCCCTCCGAGCTCGGGATCGAACTTTCGGACGACGTCCTCACGGCCTACAACGAGGCCAACGGCACTGCCTATACGGCGCTCGATCCCGCCTGCTACCGGCTGGTGAACAGTACGGGATCGGTCGATGCCGACCACCCCTCGACGACGTTCACCGTGCAGCTCGACTGCTCGGCGATCAAGCAGCTCGGCGATCTGACGTCCTACGTCATCCCGCTGCGCCTGACCTCCTCCTCTTCGAAGGTAAACGAGGAGCTCGGCAGCATCCTGATCAATCCCGAGATGGCGGAGACCCAGGTGCTGGTTCGAAACGCCGGCGTGGTGGAGTGCGATCTGGGCTCCTCCCAGACGCTCGACTTCACCGCCTACGTCGAATTCGACAACAAGTGGGAGACCACGACCGAATACGTCTACGGCGACGAAGTGCTCGACGCCTACAATGCCGAGCACGGTACGAACTACCTGCCGATCCCGACCGACGCCGTCACCTTCACGCCGGCACAGCTCGAAGTGGGCAAGCGCGAGGCCGTGTCGCATTTCGAAATCGACAAGTCGAAGCTGACGCCCGACCGCTTCTACACGCTGGCCGTACAGTTGAAAAGCAACTCCGAATTCAAGATCGGAGCGGACAACACCGTGCTCTACCACATCGCGCTCAATCCCCTCTTCACCGACCGCAGCAAATGGATCCTCGTGGCATGCAGCTCGTGGTACACCGGCCGCGGCCCCGAACTGACGATCGACGGCGACGTATCGACCAAATTCGAGAACCGCTACAACGATATCGGCCAAGGCGACATCGAAACGCTCCCCGTGACGATCGACTGGGATCTGGGCAAGACCTGCTACTACGCCGGCATGAAACTCACGCGCCGCAACGATAGCTACGTCACCGACCTCAAAGCGGGCTGGATCGAAATGTCCGACGACGGCAAAACCTGGATGCCCCTGCAATCCTTCGACTTCGAGGGCAGCAAGACGGTCGTCGGCGATTTCCGCAGCGAACAATGGTTCGGGGCGGGACGCTACCTGCGGCTGAAAATGACCGAATCCGGCCGTCCGGGCAGGAAACTGGTGTCGGTATGCGAATTCGAACCCGTACTGATCGACGCCGGCGAATGATCCCTCCCATGAATCACAGCAACTACCGGCTACCGGTTCTGCCTGCAAACGGCAGGGCCGGTAGCCGGTTGAAATCATTCGTCATGACCTGCTCCCTGATCTTCGCCGCAGCAGGCTTCTGCCTCGCCGCTACGAACTGTTCGAACGGAAACAAAACGTCCGACACCCCGCCGGCCCTCTCGTTCGAAACCGCATCGAAAACGCTCGAAGTAGGCGAAACCTACCGCCCGACGCTGCGCATCCGCCACGACGGCGATGCGAACGACACCGCATACGACATGGACGGCAACCCGCTGGGCGTGACATTCCGCTCTTCTTCGCCGCAGACGGTTTCGGTCGATGCACGGGGCATCGTCACGGGCCGCAACGTCGGTACGGCGACCGTAACGGCCGAAACGGCCTCCGGCGACGCCCGATGCGCGATCGGCATCACGGTCCGCTCCTCGAACACGACGTGGATCGATGCGCCGCTGAGCGATGGAATCATTTTCAGCCGGTTCGTCCAATTGCCGGCCAATACGGTCATGCAGGGCTTCGACGTCGACTCCCGCGGCGAAATTTTCTACACGCAGGTGACCGATCGATACAAAATTCTGGTTTCGCGCAGTATGCCCGACCGACAGGCTACGGAGTACATGACCCTCTGTTTCCACGGCCACTCCTCGAACATGGCCGTCGAAGAGGCGGGCGACGAGCGTTTCGTCTGGGTAGGCAATTACGCCAATCGGGTGGACGACGGCAACTACTGGCACGAACAGGTCGTCTCGCGCATCCGCTATAACCCCGGCTCGACCCATTACCCGTGGAACTCCGACGAAAATTATTTCATCGAAGCCGGCTGCCTCAACATGAATCCCGCCGTCGACGCGGCGAACGACCAGCTGGCCATCCTCTACACCCGTGTCGACACTCCGGGCCGTTACTGCTGGGTGGTCTATTCGCTCAGCGAAGCGAAAGCCCTTCCCGAAGAGACCGTCACGCTGCAACCCCTCTCCTACGGCGGCGAAACGGAGAGCTATCCGCTCCGAAAAGACGTCACGCCCGAGGTGCGTGTCCGCAATCTCTCGCGGCTGCAACCTCTCGCGCGATTCAGCATCCCGACGCCCGCCATCGCATGGCAGGGATACGAGATACACGACGGCCGCATGTATCTCATGGAGGGAACGAGCGGAAACAACGACGGTACGACGGGAGAAGCCTACATGACAGTCTACGATTTCGAAGGCCGCATCGTACAGTCCCGCACGAAAGTTCGGGCCGTCTCCGACTTGAAAGCGCTGACCGAAGCGGGCATCACCGAAAGCGGATACATCGAGTCCGAAGGGGTGAAAATCCGGCGCGGGAAACTCTTTCTGGGATTCGCCTCGCAATCGAAAAAGGACGGCAACCGACGCCGCGCCAATATTTTCCAATACGAACTTCCTTAACTCAAACCGCACGAAGTCGGATTTCGCACGATTTTCGGAAAGATTTTCAAAGAAAATGAAAGAATCCGACCGTTACGACTGACTTTTAAGGACTTGTATTCGAATTTTCAAAGAAAAATCCTATATTTGTATGAAGAAATCCTATGTTTTGATCGGTACATTAATATATAGATGTCTAACTTAAATCAAATCGAATCATGCAACGACTACTCGCGTTTTTCTTCGCGGCCGCGCTTCTGTGGACACCCGCATGGAGCCAGTCGGCCCCCGACGCCCTGGTGCCGGATCTCTCGCAGTACATTCTCACCCCGCCCGCGCCGCCTACTCCCCGCATCAACGGGGCGAAGGTCTTCGGGGCCCGTCCCGGCTCGGAGTTTCTCTTCGCCATACCGGCATCCGGAGACAGACCCATGACATTCGCCGCCGAAGGTCTGCCCAAAGGCCTCTCCCTCGATCCCTCGACCGGCTTCATCACGGGCCGCGTCAAGAAGCCGGGCACCTACCTCGTCAAACTCACCGCACGCAACGCACTCGGGGAAGCCACCCGCGAACTTCGCATCGTCATCGGCGAGCGGATCGCCCTCACGCCGCCCATGGGCTGGAACTCGTGGAACTGCTGGGCGCGCGACGTCACGCAGGAGCAAGTCCTCTCCTCGGCTCGTGCGATGATCGAGTCGGGGCTCGTGAACCACGGCTGGACGTACATCAACATCGACGACGGCTGGCAGGGCCGGCGCGGCGGCCGCTACAACGCCATCCAGACCAACGACAAGTTCCCCGACATGAAGGAGCTCTCGGAGCAGGTACACGCCATGGGACTCAAACTCGGCATCTACTCCTCGCCCTGGATCGGAACCTACGCCGCGCACATCGGATCGTACTCCAACAACCCCGACGGCGAGAACCAGTGGATCAAGGACGGCAACCACAACGAGAATTTCCGCTACGAGAAACCCGGCGGCAACTACTGGCAGGACCGCAAGGAGATGTACCGCCACGGCGCCTACTCCTTCGTCGAGGCCGACGCACGCCAGTGGGCCGACTGGCAGATCGACTACCTCAAATACGATTGGAATCCCAACGATCTCTACCACGTAAAGGAGATGCACGACGCGCTTCGCGCAACGGATCGCGACATCGTATACAGCATCTCCAACTCGGCACCCTATGCTGACGCTCCGCTATGGGTAGAGTATACCGACTGCTGGCGCACCACGGGCGATATTCGTGACACGTGGAAAAGCATCTCATCCATCGGCTTCGAACAGCAGCGCTGGGCACCCTTCTGCGGCCCCGGACACTGGCCCGACGCCGACATGCTCGTCGTGGGACTCGTCGGATGGGGCCCCAAGCTCCACTATACGAAGCTCACGGCCGACGAACAGTATACGCACATGTCGCTCTGGGCCATGCTCGCTTCGCCGCTGCTCATCGGCTGCGATCTGGCGCAGCTCGATCCTTTCACGAAATCGCTGCTTACCAACGACGAGGTGATCGCCGTCAACCAGGATCCGCTGGGCGTGCACGCCGCGGCGATCTGGGAAAAGGAGGGACGGGTGATTTACGTCAAGCACCTCGAAGACGGTGCGATGGCCGTAGGGTTGTTCAACAAAACCCTCGAACCCGCGAAGATCGGTTTCACGCTCAAACAACTCGGCATCAGGGGAACGCAGGTCGTGCGCGACCTATGGAGGCAGAAAGACCTCACGACCACCGACAAGGGCTTCGAGACACAAGTCCCGCCCCACGGGGTGGTGCTGGTCAAGATCGCACCCGGAAATCCGACACGAAACGACCTGAAAAAATAGAACGCAGCTTCCTGCAAACGAAAAAGGATACGACGCACGTCGTATCCTTTTTCGTTTGCAAAGTCTCCCGAACGGGAAGCGTTCCGCCTTACTTGCGCTTCGTGCCTTTCTTTCCGGAACGGCTCTGCGCCTCCTGCTGGCGCATCAGCTCTTCGTAGCGCAACTGGAACTTCGACTTCTTCTTGTTCTTCGCCTTGTTGGCGTTGGCCTCCATGACGGCGTGAATCTTCCCGTCGTCCACCATGCGGCGGATCAGGAAGGTCTGGGCGATGGTCAGCAGGTTGAACAGCAGGTAGTAGTAGCACAGACCGCTCGAATAGTCGTTGAACCAGCAGAGCATGAAGATCGGCATCATGTAGACCATCATGAACTTCATGCCCGCCATCTGCGGCTGTGCGGAAGCCGTCTGCTGATAGCTCATATAGGAGAACCCGAAGGTCGAGAGCGCCATGAGCAGCGCGAACAGACTCACGTGATCGCCATAAAAGGGGATCGAGAAGGGCAGATTCAGGATGCTGTCGTACGACGACAGGTCGTGCGCCCACCAGAGCGACTGCCCCCGCAACTCGATCGACGAGGGGAAGAAACGGAACATGGCGATCAGGATCGGGAGCTGGATCAGCATCGGGATGCACCCTCCCAGCGGATTGATGCCCGCCTTCTTGTAGAGGGCCATCATCTCCTGCTGTTTCTTCATCGCGTCGTCCTGCTTGGGATACTTGGCATTCAGGGCGTCGATCTCGGGTTTGATGATGCGCATCTTGGCCTGCGAGATATAGCTCTTGTAAGTCAGCGGCGAAACGATGATCTTGATGAGGATCGCCAGGATGAGGATGATCCAGCCGAAGCTCGGAATATACTGCCGCAGGAAATCGAAGACGGGGATCACCAGCCAGCGGCTCACCCACCCGATAATGCCCCAGCCCATGGGGATCAGTCGGTCGAGCAGCAGCGATTGGCCCTGCGCGTCGTCGATCTTCTTCAACACGGCATACTTGTTGGGACCGAAGTAGAACGAGAAGTCGTACTGTTCGGTCTGGGCCGTATAGGGTACCGCCATCGTGGCCGAAAAAGCCTTGATAAGCCCCGAATCGGGCGATGCGGTATCGTACGCCACGTCGGCGTAGAGGAAGTCGTCGCGGGCGATGAGCACCGACGAGAAGAACTGCTGCTTGAAGGCGATCCACTCCACCGACGAAGAGATCTTCTCCTCCTTGGCCCCCTCGCTCATCGACAGGTCGTCGATCGACCCTTCGCCCGGAACGCGGTAGGCGACCGTCGTGTACATGTTCTCGTTCTTGAAACCGCGCTCGTTCCGGTAGGAGGTGTTGCTCCACGCGATGCCGATGCTGCTCTGGTTGGCCATGTAGGGGGCCATCCCGACCAGACGCACCGTGTAGTCGACCAGATAGTCGCGCGAGGGCGTCGCCTCGTCGTAGACCACGTAGCGGTATTCCAACGCCGCGCCCTCGGCGACGGGCAGCCGCATACGGACGATCTGCGCCGTGTCGGTACGGACGACCGGATCGGCCGTGAAGGTATATTCCGACGTATTGACCTTCACGTTGTTCAGGCCGTTTTTGATGAAAAACGACAGATCGAACTTCGCGCTTTCGGGGACGAACATCTCGATCGGTTCGTTGCGTTCGCCCTGACGGCCGTAACGGGTATAGTCTTTGAGCGTCACGGAGCGCACGATGCCTCCTCCGGTCGAAAAGCGCACCTTCATCACGTCGTTCTCTACGACGATCTCCTGCGGCGCAGCGTTCTTGGCCGCGGCGAGGAAATCACCCAGCACGGCCACTTCGCGTGCCAGACGAGTCGAATCGGGCGTCGCCGCACCGAGCGACTCCACGACCGGCGCTGCGGCCACGGCCGACGAATCGGGGACGACGGGCTGCGTCAATTCGGGATGGGCCGCCTGATAAGCGGCCAGCTCCTCCTGATATTTCTGTTGCTGCCGGGAACTGTAAATCGTGAAACCGAAAAACAGAATCCCGATAAGTACGATGCCTATGATTGATTTTTTATCCATTCGAAATTTCTCGACGCGAGGGGATTAGTTACCACTGTATTTCAACGCCGCAGCCACGAAGGCCACGAACAGGGGATGCGGACGCTGCACCGTACTCTTGTACTCGGGATGATACTGCGTGCCGACGAACCACGGATGACCGGTCAGCTCGACCACCTCGACCAGCCCCGTTTCGGGATTGACGCCTGCGGGGATCATGCCGTGCGACTCGAAATCGCCCAGATAATCGTTGTTGAACTCGTAACGGTGGCGGTGCCGCTCGACGATGTCGGTCGCACCGTAAGCGGCGGCGGCTTTCGAATCGGGCCGCAACTGGCAGGGATAACCGCCCAGACGCATCGTGCCGCCCTTGGCCGTCACACCCTTCTGCTCCTCCATCAGGTCGATGACCGGATGTTTGGTCGAAGGCTCCATTTCGGTCGAATTGGCATCCTTCATCTTCAATACGTTGCGCGCGAACTCGATCACGGCGCACTGCATACCCAGACAGATGCCCATGAACGGCACGCCGTGCTCGCGGGCATACTTCACGGCCGCGATCTTCCCCTCGATGCCGCGGTTGCCGAAGCCCGGCGCCACGAGGATGCCGGCCATCCGGCCCAGTATCTCGTCGACGTTCGCATCGTCGATCTTCTCCGAATTGACGTAACGCAGCTTGACCTTGCAGTCGTTCATCGCGCCGGCATGGATGAAGGCTTCGCTGATCGACTTGTAGGCATCGGGCAGTTCGGTATATTTTCCCACCAGCGCGATCTCGATCTTGTGGTGCGGATTCTTGACCTTCTCCACGAAAGCCTTCCACTGCTCCATATCGGGTTCGCAGTCGGCCGGAAGGTCGAGTTTCGAGAGCACCACCTCGTCCAGATGCTGATCGTGCATACGCAACGGCACCTCGTAGATCGTAGGCACGTCGATCGATTCCATCACGGCGTTGGCGTCGACGTTGCAGAAGAGCGCCACCTTGCGGCGAAGCCCCTGCGACAACGCCCGTTCGGTGCGGAGCACCAGGATGTCGGGTTGCAGACCGTTTTCCATCAATGCCTTGACCGAATGTTGCGTAGGCTTGGTCTTCAACTCGCCCGAAGCGGCCATGTAGGGGATCAGCGTCAGGTGCACGAGCGCCGTATCGCGGTAGCCGAGCGCATAGCGCAGCTGGCGCACCGACTCGATGAAGGGCAGCGACTCGATGTCGCC
>ERZ857785.2485-NODE-2485-length-15878-cov-5.529862_pt1 | contig 15878 bp, 16 predicted proteins | sample MGYA00519763_ERZ857785 | MGnify/ENA primary metagenome ERZ857785 (study PRJEB31778, sample SAMEA3449365) | human gut metagenome | biome: human gut; feature: human-associated habitat; material: faeces | place: United Kingdom | collected 2010/2012 ... | reverse complement strand
CGCGCAGCGCAGCGCCAGCCCGCAGGCCTCCATGCGCAGGCCGTAGATCTCCGTGCCGCACAGCACCAGCGCCGCAACATGGCCCAGCTCATGCACCGCCACGGCGAGCGCCAGCCGCGCGCACCAGCGCAGCGGCAGCAGAAAATACAGCCCGGCAAGCAGCGCGACTGCGCCCGGGCGCACATCGAGCGCAAAGCGGCGGCGCTTCATACGGCGGCGAGGTAAAACTCCGGATTGCAGTAATACCCGTCGTGCATCAGCTCGAAGTGCAGGTGCGGCCCGGTCGCCTTGCCGGTCGCGCCGACGAGCGCGATCTTCTGCCCCGCCGTGACCGTCTCCCCGGCGCGCACGAGCAGCTTGCTGCAGTGGCCGTAGAGCGTCGTGTAACCATCGGCGTGACGGATCTTCACATAGTTGCCGTACCCGTCGTCCTGCCCGGCGGCAAGCACCGTGCCGTCAGCAAAGGCACAGACCGCCGTGCCGGAATTGGCCGCGAAATCTGTGCCATAGTGAAATTTCACCTTGTTTTCCAATGGATGCAGCCGGTAGCCGAAGCCGGACGAGGTATAGCCCGCGACCGGTGACGTGTGCGCAAACGGCAACTCGCTGACCGCGTAGCTGACATTGGTCGGCACTGCATAGCCGGAATAGACCGCCTGCTCGTTGAGAAACGCCTCGCGCGCGGCGAGGGCCGCCTGCAGCTGCGGGCTCTGCGTCGGTTCGGGCGTCGGCGTCGGTGTCGGCTCCGGGGTTGGTTCCGGCGTAGGTGTCAGCGTCGGCTCCGGTGCGGGCGTCGACCAGACGGACATGTTCACGGCGGGCAGATACTGCCGCAGCTGTTCGTCCTGCGTCTGTACCGGCGCGGGCGCAAACACGCTGCGGATCTCGGCAAAGACGGACTTGTAATCATCGTCCGCATTGATGGCCGGCAGCAGCACCTCGCGCGCATCTGCGGCCGCCGCCGGGGCGATCATCTTCACCGCCGTCAGCAGCAGGAATACCGCCGCGCACAAATAAACTTTCCAGCGCTTCATGCACATCACCCCCGATAAAAGGAGTGTATGCAGACAGGCCCGGTTTTAGCACGACGGCAGAAAATATTTGCGGTAGACCGCGCGCACATTGTCCCTGAGCAGATCCATGGTCATCCTCCTCGAAAAAGAAAAAAGCCGGACAAGGAACAGACATTTCAGTCTGCGCCTTATCCGGCTGCCGTTTCTCTGAACAGCTCGCCCTCCAGCGAACGAGGGTGTTATGCCAGAAGAAAGATGGATTGTCAAGCGGGAAAATGGCTTACTCGATGCCCTGCTGTTTGCACCAGATGTCCATGACGGTGTCCACCGGCAGGAGCTTGACCAGGCGCACCTGACGGCGCACCGGGTGGCCGAGAATGGAGACGCTCTTTTTCTTCTTGAGATCCTGCATGGCCTGCGCCGCTACCTCGTCTGGGCCATACCACTTGTCCACATAGCGGATATACTCGTCATGGTGCGCGACCTGCTGGAACTCGGTCTTGATCCAGCCGGGGCAGACGCACATGACATGGATGCCCTGCGGGCGCAGCTCGCGGCCGAGCGCGCGCGACAGGCTCAGGACATAGCTCTTGCTCGCGCCGTACACCGCCTGATACGGCACCGGCTGCCAGGCGGAGTTCGAGCCCATGTTGATGATGCTGCTGCCGGCGTGCATATACGGCAGGCTCGCGTGGCACATGCCAGTGAGCGCGAGCGAATTGAGCTGCGCGCTGGCGAGCAGCTTCTTGCGGTCCGCCTCGGCAAAGGGGCCGAACACGCCGCAGCCGGCCGCATTGACCAGCATCTTGATCTCGGGCTGCTCCTGCTCGAGCAGGGCCTGATAGGCATCGATACTGCTCAGATCCGAGAGATCGAGCGCGATCGGGCGGATAGGGTTCGTGCACTTGTCGCGCAGCTCCTCCAGCCGCTCTTTTCTGCGGGCAATGACCCAGATCTCGTCATAGCGCGCGTCCTTGTCCACAGCGTAGACGAGCTCCCGGCCGATACCGGCGGATGCGCCGGTGATGACAGCAATGTTCATACGTTCTCCTCCAGAATGAAAATATCGGTAGCTCTATCATACCGAACTTGCACCGTCTGCGCAAGGGATGGGGGAATAAAAAATTGCTGCGAACGATGCAACGTCCGCAGCGATATGGTCGGAGTGTGTTTATGAATCATTTCATTAAAACTAGGACTCACTGTAAAATTGTTGCCCCTCCTGAGTGATTTCAGGTGTAGTATATCCTTTGGTATAATAACTCCACATTTCAAGTAATCGCTCCTGATTGCGTTGCAGAAACGGCGTAATTATCTTTTTGTTATCACGTTTGTGAGGATTTACAAGAGAATCCATTGGCAGCAAAGACTCCAAAGAATAACGTATCTCCACTCCTGCTTTTGAAACATGAACATGCGGCAGATGTTCATGAATTTTTTCGTCGGGATGAATGGTAAATCTATAGCCGGTCTCATTGTGAATAGATGCGCCGCCGACAATAAAGTAAGCGAATTCCAACCTTGATGTTTCAAGATCACGAAAAATTTCTGAAATCGTTTTCTCTTCCCGCATTCCCAGCAGATAGCCATGATGCTGTATGTAAACCGTTGCCGTAGATAAATGCGCAAGTCCCCACGTTCCCAGGCTTTCCTTTATGGCTATATCATCTTTTAAATAATCAATCAATTCGCCGACAGTGGCAATTTCAAATTGCTGTAAAGCTGCCTCTGTAAAACACCTTGTAATGGTGCTGATGGGTTTATAGATCATGATTTGCTCGGAAAAAGTTTCTTCGCTCATCCAACAAAAATAAATATTGAACTGCAAATCGCCCATGTTCTATCCCCCACATTCTGCTTGCTGCGTTTTATTATAGCATCTACGCAAAACTCTGTCGATCGATCTTGCGGCTCCGCAACTCTTCATCGATGTGAAAAAAATCCTCCGGACTGACCGGTAGTATCCCCGCGCCAAAGCTCCCTGTTTCTGAACTCTTACTTCAGTTCCAGGTATTTAAGGAGCACGCCGCTGTCCACTCCCTGCGCAAAACCGCATCAGAACAGAAAAAGCGAGTGGTCATAAGGAAGATTCCTTATGACCACTCGATATGGTCGGAGTGGAATTATAGGATTCCACGGAATTACGAACAACAAAAATGGTATTCGGGCAGTCGGCAATCAGTATTTCCACCAATATTAAATCGTGAGCATCTGCGCCGCCCAATAGGACAAGGGGCGGCGTTTTTCTTTTCTCAACTTCGGGACAAATTGTCCCAAAGTAGTGCTATTGGACGAAGATGGGAACTGTCATTGGTTTTGCTTGCTCTGGATTTTTTCTTTTAATTCTTTGATTTCTTTATCAGTCTTTGCCCCTTTATCGTTGTGAATTGCACCAACCAATACACTCATTTCTTTCAAGGACAATAGAAAATAAAAGATCAAAAAGGCCATAAATGATATTTCAGCGTTTTGCATGAAACAATAGATTGCGTGGAGGAACTTCGAACCGTTTGTCGGGACAAGCACCAGATACAAACCAGCTATGACGGAAACCGTAGCATAAATGATGCCTTTGAGTATATGCGAGTTTCGTTTGCTAATAATTTTAGTGTTCTTAACTTTTTCAACAATGGAGTTATCTAACAATCCTAAAAGCAAAGAATAATTTGTATATAAAAATCCACCAAACAAAGCATTTACGGTTATCAAATTAAAGTGAAACGACGGATCATCTGCGACAATCAGCAAAGGGGCACCACCGCAAAGAATATAGATGCACCCAGCCGCAGAAAAAATTAGGGGTAAGACATTACATGTTATTTTGAAAAAGTTCTTTATAATGTCCACCTCCTCACTTTATACTGCATACAGGTTAACGATTACTGACTGCCAAAATGATGTCCTTATATTCATTGTATACATTCATCATATTGAGCCTGTAATCTCGGAGAATCTCGGCTTTTTCACGCTCAATTTTTTGGCCATTTTCTTGCCGATATTCACTCACACTTATGGGATATTTGAAGTATTCTTCATAGAGATCATATTGGCGTTGACGTTCCCCGGTTGTGGTTTTTCCCGATAGAACGACAGAACGATACCTATTTCTGTTTTGCTGTAATGCACCAATTAATCGGGAAATTACATTTACGTCTGTTGACAAAGCCCCTCGAAAATCCGGTTTGATTTCAAACACAATGCTGGAGGTATTCTGCCCAACTGCCTGTAAAACTTCTCTATCGTTAAACCCGAATAAGTCCTGCAATATCTGCGCATCTGGTTGTGCAATATCTATTTGCACTCTGTTGACCTCGGGAGCATGTCCATTGATAAGTTCATTAATCAGATTCTGATTAGGAATGGCTTCAGTTTCTAAAGAAAACCTATTATTATAGCGCGAAAAAACCCGAGCTAATGCGCCTTCATTGGGAGCACCTTTAGAATTAACAAGGGAAAGGATGCCGTGACTATAGCCTAAAATACAGTATGTAAACCATTCAACACCGTTATTTCCAATTTCGTCTGGAGGCAATACATCTGCGGTTTCATACGTATTATAGTTTCTCTTTTGCATACTGTTGTTGGGTCGTTTTCGATTGAGTCTTGCAAAAAGATATTCCTCTGTGTTCTCCAGAATATCGAGCATCATCGGCTCAGTGTCCTCGTAAGTCAGTTTGAGCGCATTATTCCGGCCTTCTCTATCAAAAATTTCCCGTAATAACCCTCTAAATAATTGAACGGGAACCTCGGTATTTGTTTGGGTATCACGAATCGAGACTTTAAACAAATATATATTTTTTGTAGACATCGTATACCTCCCTTTACAACGGAAACCGTTTATAGCTCTATATTTTTGATCAGCAAAGATACCGTACCATCAGGGTTATTGATGAATTCTATCTCATCTGCATTTGAATACACCTGTGTAGGTATTTTAATTTCAACTCCACTGGAAGTTCTAATCGCCTGTTTTTGAAACTTCCGTTGAAATCGTTCAGATAAAGACAACTCTTCATCCCGAGAAATATCTACCGCAGACAACCGTTCAAAAAATTCTTCTTGTGCTGCCAGATTTTTCGAAAAGAACTTTTGTCCCAAATTTTCAACTGACAGCACTTGACCTTTTTGCAGTTCCTCGTGCATAGTCGTTGAAATATGTATGTCCATCTCATCTTCGTCAGAGTAGTACAGATTAGCAATTTTTTCGGCAACCTGTAAAAGTTTTGTCGTTTTCTGACGGGGAGTCTTGCTTTCGGTACAGCCCAAAATTTGAGTTGAAATATAAAAATCTTTTATTCCATCAACCATATATTTTCGTTCAATGACTTTAACCGATGGCATATCCATATCAATCAAAAAGCCCTCTACAATTTTGGGCGCTTGAGCAGGAAAAAGTGCATGATGTTGAATAATGTTAATGGAAATCTGACTGTCAATTGTTTTAACAAAATGAGTAAATGCACTTCTATAATCAAGTTTTAACATAAAGAAGTATCTATGACTATCGACATTAGCAATTCCAAATAGTAAATCCGCCACAGGTATTTCTTTGTTTCTACGCATGATGATAAACATTTCTTTTGCGATACTTTGGGAGACAGAGATGAGATCCCAAGATACATCTTTGCATTGTTGCCAGATGTTAGTTTCTGATCTAAAAAAGCAGTTTTTTACATCGTCACTTGAAATTGTTTTTTCAATAGTTTTAGTCAAATAATCCTTAACCTCCGAATCAAGAGGAAATGGGCGGTTAGAAAGAATGGGGTATTCTTCTGCGGTATTTAGAATGTGAATAATAGAACTTTCAAGTGTTATCGTCATGCTTCGGCACCTCTCCAGAAAAATCATCAATCCTTGTATTTCATAATACACCTTATTACGCAAATTTTCCACAATAAATTATATTTCGACAAAAGCGCTCATAGGAGACAACGAGTGCTCTTAGAAATATTATATAATCTAACTTTGGGACAAATTGTCCCAAACCGTTCCCCCTCAAACATGGCTTAGGTGGTATATCCCCCGTCGCCGCATATCGTTCAGAACAGCCGGGAGCTGTCTGTCAAGGGTGCATAAACACCGCCGTTTATCGGCGGCTTGCCTTTGACTGGCGGCCCCGGCTGTTCTATTTCCCGGCGGCGCGGCGGGGGTATATCCTCCAGAGCCGCACCCTTTCCCATGATTGGGAAAGGGCGGGGAATTGGGTTGAACATGAACGGAGGTTTACTTATGAACTTTACCAACAGTCCCTATGAGCGCATGATGAAAGAGATCCACCATCCAGAAACACCCGCTCCGCAGAAGGCACCGGAAGGATCGCCTTGTGCGGGGTGTCCTTATTGGCAGGGGATCGTCTGTGTTTTCTGCTACCGGAAACACCTCAAAAAGCAGGGGTGATGTGTGAACATTTAGCCCCAAAAAACGCCCTGCTTTTAAGGGTTTCCAGCCTCGGTTTTTGAGGGGGTAATACGATTATATGTCCTGCACGGATATTGCTAAATACTTTCCACATTTTCCGATCTGCCGGGGAACAGTTTTGGCAGTTCCCCAGCGTTTCTGCTTTGGGACATTTTGTCCCAAGGTTAAGGCCCGGCGCGTCAGCACCGGGCCGCAGCCAACCGGGTTTGGGGAGGCTCCCCAACAAGCATTTTTGCCGCACGACGGCGCAAAAATATCGAGTGTGTTCACACTCGAATTGCTTGCCAAAAACGCAAGTGTGGCTACACTTGCCCTGCTTGCCGTTAGTGAACGACCCCGAAAATGCCATAATCAGGAGATGCCCGTTACGACAAAATTGCCAATATTTTTGGCGTGGAGTATAATGATTTGAGAAAATCTTGAGATTTATATGAGATACTTTTCAGTACGCGAGGAAAGGAGGCCCACTCGTGAAAAAGATATTGCTGGTGGACGATGAAAAAGGTGTTGTCGCCATGATGAAGAGCTATTTTGAAATGTCCGGCTATCAAGTGTTGACTGCCTATAATGGGGCCGAGGCACTTAGACAAGCCGTACACCAGCCAGACATCATCTTGCTGGACATTAATATGCCCAGTATGAACGGCCTGACTGTCTGCAAGAAGATCCGTGACTATATTTCTTGCCCGATCCTGTTCCTGACTGCACGGATCGAAACCGCCGATAAAATCAACGGATTTCAGGCAGGAGCGGACGATTATATCATAAAACCCTTTGATATTGACGAATTGGGAGCCAGAGTAGCTGCCCACCTGCGGCGGGAAAACAGAAAGCAGGAGCAATCAACACTTCGCTTTTTCTCTGATATGGTGATCGACTATTCCAAGCGCGAGGTATCCATAAACGGCGAAAGAATCGGCTTATCGCGGAAAGAGTTTGATATTGTGGAGCTTCTTTCCGCCAATGCGGGACAGGTCTTTGACCGGGAGCGGATTTATGAACTTGTGTGGGGGCTGGACAGCGATGGTAACAGTGATACGGTCATGGAGCATATCCGAAAAATACGAAACAAGTTTGCTGCCTTGTCGCGTCACAGCTATATTGAAACAGTTTGGGGGTGGGCTACAAATGGAATGGATAAAAAACATGAGCCTGAAAAAGTCCTTGTTTACTCTGACGTTCGTGAACCTATTGCTGGCAGTGATCCTCTCCGCTGTCGTCTTTTGGGGCTGCACAAAATTAAGCGCGGCACTTGACCCATCCGGCGTCCAAATTGTTGTCGGCGCAGATGCCATTACAAAAACAGAATTTCCAGAGCCAACAGCCGGAACAGCCGTAGCCGGGAATGTGCTGGCGGTTTTACAATTTTGCTTACCGATTCTATTCTTCATTGTCGCTTTGATATTAACTGCATCGCTGTTCTATCGCTGGAAACTGAAAGAGCCGCTTGCTATTCTCATGGATGGAGCAAACCGCATGATGGAGAATGATTTGGACTTTACCATTCCATCCGTGTCTGGGGACGAGCTGGGACAGCTCTGTGTTGCATTTGAAACCATGCGGCAATCGCTATTGAACAGCAACCGCGAGCTGTGGCGGCAAACTGAGGAACGGAAACGGCTGAACGCCGCGTTCTCCCACGATCTCCGAAACCCGATAACGGTCTTAAAAGGCTCGGCAAAAATGGCAAAACAGTGTGCAGATAGCGGCAATACGCCGCAGCTCATGGATAATCTTGAGCGCATGGAAGCCTATACAGGGCGCATCGAACGCTATGTGGAAACTATGAGCAAGGTTCAACGGTTGGAGCAGGTGCAGCCGGAAAAAGTGACTTTTGACACCGCTGCGCTGAGCGCCGATTTGGAAAAAGCCCTTGGCTTTTCCGCAGCCGATCATGGAAAGCAGCTTTACTTTCACGGTCTATCCGCAGGCGGCACTGTCACACTGGATAAAGGGATGTTGTTTCAAGTTGCTGAGAACCTTACAACAAATGCTCTCCGATTTGCAAAAGAGAATGTTTCGGTAGAACTCTCCATAGAGGGCGAAAATCTGAAACTGGAAATTGCGGATGATGGCGACGGGTTTCCGGCGGAGCTTTTGAAAAACGGCATCCAGCCGTTCCGCAAAGGTACGGAAGAAGCGGAGCATTTGGGCATGGGACTTTATATCTGCGATCTTCTTTGCCGCAAACACGGCGGTACGTTGAAAATCGCAAATACCGATATCGGGGCTGTTGCCTCCGCTATTTTGAAAATCTCATAACTCTTGAGCGTTTTTTGAGATTTGCCTTTTATACTCTCCTTATCAAACCGATAAGGAGAGTTTTTTCATGGATATTCAAGTAAACGATGTTTCCAAAATCTACGGTACAGGCGAGAACAAAGTCATTGCGCTGTGCCATGCAAATATGACAATCCACTCCGGTGACTTCATCTCCATTATGGGGCCGTCAGGCAGTGGCAAAAGTACGCTGCTTCACATCATCAGCGGATTGGACACGCCAACTTCCGGCAAGGTGTTGTATGGCGATACCGACATCCATCACGGCAGTGACAAGGAGTTATCGGCGTTCCGCCGCCAAAAGATCGGCTTCATCTTCCAGCAATTCAATCTGCTCCCGGTGCTGACAGCGCAGGAGAATATCATCATGCCGCTGCTTCTCGACAAGCGCCAGCCGGACAATGCCTATTTACAGGAGATCGCAGCCTTTTTAGGGATCGACAGCCGTTTGAACCATCTGCCCCATGAACTGTCCGGCGGGCAGCAGCAGCGCGTGGCAATCGCCCGCGCTCTGATCGCAAAGCCAGACATCATCTTCGCCGACGAGCCGACAGGAAATCTTGATACTAAAAGCGGCAGTGAGGTTATGGAAATGCTCTGTGATCTTCGGGCGAAGATGAATAAAACCCTCATTGTCATTACCCACGATCCTGACATTGCAGAGATGGCAGAGCGCCGTTTTACCATCATCGACGGGGTGCTTTCGGAGGTGACTGTGAAATGAAATCCTATCTGGCACTTGCTTGGAAAGAACTGAAGGCACAGAAAATTACGGCGGTTTTAATCCTGATTGCCGTTATTACGTCAACGATTATGACCACTGTGATCGGTCAATCCATCGGCATATTGCAATCTATGCGTGTCCAGCAGGCTGCGGGACTGAACGGAAACCGCTATGTAACTTTTCATCAACTCGGCCGGGAACAGACGCAAAAGCTCCATGAGGATGATCGCCTGTATGACGTAGGCGACATCATCTTTGTCGGCAGCACAACACTTGGCAACAGCAGCTTGACCTTGTATCTCCGGGAGTATCACGACAATGCTTTGGCAATGTACCCGGCAATCAGCGAGATAAAAGAGGGTCGTTTGCCGAAAAAAGCAAATGAAGTGGCCTTGTCGGAAGATGCGCTGCACTATCTCGGCTTGGATGCTGCGATTGGGGACACCATTTCTTTGGATTTGAGCGTATATGTCATGGACGGATCACTGCCGGAGGTCGAATATGTCGCTGACTTTACCCTGACAGGCATTTTGGAGAATAGTTACCTCGGCTATGCAACTGGTACGGTTGTTGGAATTGTCGGAAATGGAACAGCAGAAAGTGTATTACCGGACAAATATCTGCTCTATTCCACCGATTTCAAAACCCACAGCAAACAGGATTTTCAGAGCATTGTCTGTGATCTTGCGGCAAAATTGCAGGAAGATGATCGGTATATCCAGTACAACTGGGTTCTGCTTCACGCACTCGGTATTGCCTATGATGCAGACGAGGATAGCAGCACTGACGCAGGTTTTTCCTTTATGACGGCAGCTTGTATCTTGGTAGGCGTATTAGTTTTGCTTGCGGCCGGGCTGGTGATCTATAATATTCTGAAAATCTCCATCACAAAGCGTATCAAGGAATATGGAACGCTTCGCGCCATCGGTGGACAGCGGGGACAGATTTATCGCTTGGTGTCCGTACAACTCTTGATCCTTTGCGGAGCTGGGCTTCCTGTTGGGCTGCTGATTGGTACTCTGTCGGCAAAAGGGGCGTTGATCGCAGCAACTGGCGTTCTCAATCCCGAAATATTCATGGCAAATAGCACTTCCGAATTGAATGATGCCATCAGTGCGGCCAGCTCGGTAAAGCTGCCGATGCTCCTTGCCAGTGTTGCGGTCACGCTGATCTTTGCAATATTGGCTGCTTTTCCCGCTGCCCGGTACGCCTCCCGCGTTTCTCCCACGGTTGCGATGTCCGGACAAACAGTGAAGATCAGGCGCCGGGTAAAGAAAAATCGCACCATCCGCAATTTTGATGCCTACTACGCACGGCTCAGCCTGAAACGCGGACGAGGCAGGACAGTTGTTACAATCTTGTCCCTGGTTATGAGTATTACCGTTTTTGCCGCCTTACAGAGCTTTACCGGGTTGCTCGATGCCAGCAGCTCCGTTCAGAATATGTATTCCGGAGACTATGCGATCACAAATGAAACTGTCGGTATTCCGGCAGAAGCCGTGAAAACGCTGGAAGCAAATGATGCGGTAGAGGGTATTTCCACTACCCGGCTTTCCGTGTTTATGCCGGGAGCCGGAGATGTGCTGCCCTTTGAAACGGATTTGTCCGTGCAGAGCCATGAAACCTTGCAGCTCGCAAGCGTTGATGAAGGGCAGTTCCGCACCTATGCCCCTGATTTGTCTGAAGAGGATAAGCAAGCGTTGAATGACGGAACGGGCTGCTTGATTCAAAATCCCATTGCTTTTTCGTATGGAGATACGGGCATACAGCAGACAAACCTTGCCGTTGGCGACACAATCCGGCTGGGAGATAAAATAGTCCGCGTGGTAGGACTTACTGATACCCCTGTTATTATCATCAATAATGCTGGTTTTACAAATGGTGTCCAGATCATTGTAAACGGTGAGCTATATAGCCATCTGCTTGGAGATGACAGCTATTCGGAAATCTACCCAACGCTCAAAGAGAATGCAGATGCAGATGCAGATGCCTTTGAAAGTTGGCTGGATAACTGGTGTAGCGAACAGCCGGGAACGCACTGGCTCTCTTACCGTCAAAGCAGCGACGAAATGGCGGAGAGCTTTGCACAAGTCAAGATGCTGTGCTGGGTACTGATTGCTTTTATCGGTGTCATCGGTGTTCTGAATATCATCAATACCGTTTACAGCAACATCCATACTCGTGTATGCGAGATCGGTATGCAGCGGGCTATTGGAATGAGCGCCGCAAGCCTTTATAAAACATTCTTGTGGGAGGGTGCCTATTACGCTATCTTTGCGTCTGTGATTGGTGCGGTGTTGGGGTATGTCTGCTGTATCTTTGTCGGGGCAGCAAAGACGGACACCTTACAGCTTGTTACCGTTCCCGTCATGGCGATTATAGAGGCTGCTGTGGTTTCTGTTGCGGCCTGCCTGCTGGCAACGGCGATCCCGCTGCGCTCTATTGCAAAAATGAACATTGTCGAATCGATTGAGAATGTCGAATAACACCTGAGCAAAAGCCGTCCGGCTTTGCAAAGATGACGGCGGCTTTGAAATATTGCATTTCAAGCCGCCGTTTTCCTTTTGAAAAAATGGATTTACGGGGGGTGTATTAAAGTCGCCCTTTTTTAAGGACACGGCGGTTTCCAAGGAGGGATCGTTGTGTTCATTTTGCTTTTTTATTGTACGCATGATCTTCACCTGCTAAAAAAAGCGTAGCTCCCCCTCCGGGCAAGTCCGGCCTTGGATATGAAATCTGCCAGTATGTAAATGAATATATCATTTCACGCGCTTGTGTGGCTCTGCGCCATGCAAGCGCGTTTTTCTATGCCTACTTTGGGACAACTTGTCCCAAGGTCGGTAAGGGCGGCCCCGGCTGCCGATCCCCGCCGCACCTCCGTTCAAATCGCTTATCAACCCACCACAAAAATCTGAACGGAGGAAAATATAATGACTACGATCAATTTGAAGGACTTTTACGCTTGGTACACCCACGATGAATATGTTGAGATTTCCGACGAAGTAGCGGAAGAACTGAAGGCCGACAAGCGGTATGAGGCCGCCTACCGCCGCCGTGTTACCCGCAACAAGGCGCAGTATTCGCTGGACTGCGATGACGGCATTGAATATTCGGCTTGTCTGCATGAGCCGTCCCCGGAAGAGCTGGTGCTGCGGCAGGAACGGTTTTTCTACCTCTGGAACGCGCTGAACACTTTGCCCGAAACGCAGGGCCGCCGTGTGGAGGCGTGTGTCATTGACGGTAAACGCTTTTCCGAGGTTGGACGAGCCGAGGGCGTACATAGCGGCTCAGTGCGAGGCTCCGTCCTGCGGGGCCTTGAGAGCATGAAAGAGTATCTGAAAGAAAATTGGTAATATACCCCCGGTTTTGCCTGTTTTCTGTCCTTGGTATATGAGGGGTGAACTTTGGGACAAGTTGTCCCGAAGTCCCCATCTCAGGGAAGGGCCAAGGGGCGGCGCTGCGTCGCCGTCCCTTGGTTTTATCTATGCGAAAGGAGGCGTAATGCCGGAGCAGTACACCTATCAAGTGGGCAAAATTCATTTCATCGTTACCCTGGTCTATAAGGACAAAAGGTCGGGAGAAACGATGGAGGACATTCTCCTAAAACTCATGCTGGCGGATTTGGAAAACGGCGACATCCTTAACACGAGCGGCAGTCGGGGGTACAATATACTTGGAAATACTGATTGTCCGACACCCGTGGAAGGAGGACATTTTGAAACTGTCGGGTAATCACAATTTTGGCACCGCCGCCCTCTATTGCCGGCTGAGCCGCGACGATAACATGGACACCGAGTCCAACAGTATCCAAAATCAGAAGAAGATACTCCAAAAGGCAGCAAAAGAAAAAGGTTATGCAGATACCTTGTTTTTCGTGGATGATGGGATCACGGGCACTACTATGAAGCGGCCCGGATTTCAGAAAATGATAACCGCTATTGAAGCCGGGTATATCTCCGCTGTGTTTGTCAAAGACCTGTCCCGGCTGGGACGCAACTACATCGAGGTCGGCAAGCTGACGGAAGAATTTTTCCCGGAACATGATGTGCGGTTAATCGCCGTATCTGACGGTGTGGACAGTGACAAGGGAGACAACGAGTTTACCCCGTTCCGCAATATTATGAATGAATGGTATGCCAAGGACATCTCGAAGAAGCGGAAAATCGTCAACAAGATGAAAGGCAACGCTGGTATTCCACTGTCCCAGCCGCCCTACGGTTATATCAAAAACCCGGACGATCCCCGCTTTTGGGTGGTAGAGCCGGAAGCTGCCGAGGTAGTGCGCCGGATCTACCGCATGGCGCTGGAGGGGTACGGGCTGGCAGAAACGGCAGCACAGCTTGCCGCCGATGGCGTGGTCAATCCCACCTACTACTGGCGCAGCCGTGGGACGAGCCGGGGCGGGTCGAAAAGCACCGTGGAGCCTACCAAGTGGGGGCATACCACCGTCAAGAAGATCCTCACCTTGCAGGAATACTGCGGCGATGTCATTAACTTCAAAAGCTACTCCAAGTCCTACAAGATGAAAAAGCGGATCGAAAACCCGAGGAAAACCGGGCAATCTTCCTCAATGTCCATGAGGCTATCATTGACCGCCAGACTTGGGAAAAGGTGCAGGCGCTCCAAAAAGGGACGCGCCGCAAAAAGCCCACGGTCACGCAGGAGCCCAGCGTATTCTCCGGCCTGCTGAAATGCCCGGAGTGCGGCGGCAACCTCAATTTCCACTTCAACCAGAACAACCACGACATCAAGTTTTTCAGTTGCCAAAATCACAACTCCGGCTATCGCAAGTGCAGCAAAACGCATTATATCCGGCTGGACTTCTTAGAGCAAGTCGTTTTGTACGAGGTCAAGCGGCTGGCCTGCTTTGCCAGCGAATACGAAAATGACTTTATCAAGGCCATGATCGGACGCTCAGCAAAGGTTGCGGAAAATACCGCGCTCCGCAAGCAGCGGGCGCTGGACGCTCTGACCGCCCGTGACCGGGAGCTGGATATGCTCTTTGAACGGCTCTATGAGGACAATGTAGCGGGAAAGATCGACGATGCCCGGTTTGCCAAAATGTCCAAACGCTACGAACAGGAGCAGGGTGAGAACGCCAAGAAGATCAAGGCTCTGCGGCTGGAACTGAAAAAGGACGAGAGCAAGCGCATGGACATTGACGATTTCCTTGGAACAGTGCGGCGGTACACGGACGCGACCACTATTACAAAGCGTATGGTCGCGGAGCTGATCGACCACATCGAGGTGTACCACGCCGAAAAGCAGGACGGCATTACCAACCAGCGCGTCGATATTCACTACAACTGCATCGGTGACTTTGATGTGCCGGATCGCCGGAAGATCCCGGAAACCGACATTATCATGGAAACAAGAAAAGGCGTAGCACTCAGCTACGCCCCGGAACAGGTTGCAGTATGAACTTTTCAGGAAATAAAAAAGCAGAGTGTCCATTACAGGATACTCAGATCCTATAAGGACACTCTGCATGGTCGGAGTGGCGAGACTTGAACTCGCGGCCTCATGGTCCCGAACCATGCGCGCTACCATCTGCGCTACACCCCGATGCAGCTTTTTCATTATAATGATAACGCACACGGTTGTCAAGTATCAATTTTCATTTTTGCAGAGAAATATGCGAAATTTGTCGATTCTTGTTTTCGGAAGAAATGTTTCTTTCTGTTATTTTTATCTTGACAGCATTCCGGAATCCCACTATAATAAAACCACTGCGGTCAGCCCTGTCTTGCAAACTTTGCTGACTACATCCTTGGAGACTGTGCACTGCTGCCAGTCTCCTTTTTTCTTTCTTTCAATGCTGCGAAAATATAAAAATGCCGCGACGTTTGTCGCGGCATTTTTATGGTGGACGATACAGGACTCGAACCTGTGACCCCCTGCACGTCAAGCAGGTGCTCTAGCCAGCTGAGCTAAGCGCCCAATTTTCTGTTGCTCGATTATTATATAGCAAGTCCCCGAAAAATGCAAGTCTTTTTTGCGAAAAAGTTAAAATTAATTTTTCTTTCGTGAATATCACGAAAAAGTGCGTAAAATTTGGTGCACTGTTCGCAGAAATTTAAGGTTTCTTACAAAACTCATAAGAATCGCACATTTCTATTGTTTATTCCTTTTCTATGCCGTATAATGAAAATACTGAAAACTGTGAATAGAATGTGAATGAAAGCGGATGGCGGTTGCGCATTGCGCTTTGAATACGGAGATTTAGACAGAAGCGGAAATCTGAAAACAGACGATGACGTTGGTCCTGCACCAAGGCCGGAAAAGGAGAAACCATGAAAACACTGTCATATGTGAACTTTATCATTTCTATTTTATTTATGGCTTGCTACGCGTACCAGGCGGTCTACCTTGTGGCGGCGCTTTTAAAAAAGCAGAAAGTCTTCAAAGCGAAGAAGCTGCACCGCTACGGTGTGCTGATTGCC
>ERZ857785.2481-NODE-2481-length-15884-cov-3.418157_pt1 | contig 15884 bp, 15 predicted proteins | sample MGYA00519763_ERZ857785 | MGnify/ENA primary metagenome ERZ857785 (study PRJEB31778, sample SAMEA3449365) | human gut metagenome | biome: human gut; feature: human-associated habitat; material: faeces | place: United Kingdom | collected 2010/2012 ... | reverse complement strand
GGCACTCCCATTCAAATTCGCAGGCTGCCTCGTATTCCTCATCGAAAAGGGCATCGTCATCGATTTCCTTTTCCGTAAAGTCGATGCTGTCGATTTCCTCAAAGGTCGTTCCGTTTTCCTCGGCATCTGCCTTTGCAAGGCTTTCTGCTTTTTCCTCAACCCATGCGGTGAACTCCTCGTTGTCCATCCTGTCCTCGTTTTCAATCTCCAGTTCGTATTCGTAGTCCGCATCGAACCAGGTGATGACCGCCTTTGTGATTTCGGTTCTTTCGTTCCAGTCCGTTCTGTTTGCCATTGCTCTTGCCTTTGCGATTCCGTATGCTACCATTGTGTTTTTCCTCCGTTTTTTTGGTTGTTTTCCCTTTCGGTAACTGTATATTACCATACCTTTCGGCGTATAGCAAGCGGCTAAATGTACAGAACATAAGGCGATATTTTCGCTGTATATTTGGTGGATCTGACACTGGATAAACTTGCTTTTCTATGGTAAAATACAGTACAATGGAAAAGGCATCTCGGAAAATCGTAGCCACCAACCAAGCCCCGCACAGTTCGCCTGTGTGGGGCTGGTTTTGACTTTGGGCAGTTTTTCGGCAAGTGCTCTGAAAGCCCACACAGGGCAAACAGGGCGGTTACATGGGGAACTTTCGGTGCATTACAGACAGGATTTTCTCCTGTTCCTCCGTGGAAACGCCGATGCTTTCCAGTGCCTGCCGAATGCCGCAGTCCGGGCAAATGGGCGTTTGGTTGTCCGTTCTGGAAAGTGCAGGCACACCGGAATACAGCTTTCCGCAGAGTGGGCAGATTGCCGAAACTGGCTTATCCGTTTTCATGGTGGTACACCTCCCGTTCGCTGATGTCCATGGCTTTCCGCAGGTGTTTCAGGTCAAAGCCGAACTGGCGGTATCCGTCCACACAGGTGCGAATATAGGCAGAAGTGGGAATACCAAGCTTCCGTTCCTCGTGCATGATATACACAAAGGCAGTCAGCTTTTTTCCGGTTTCTGCAAGAGGAAGTTCCAGTTCCGTTTTGTAGTAGAAATGGGGATACCCCTCATAGCGGTCGAGGGCAAGTTCATCTCGTTCCGACACCGACCAGACTGCCGCCGGAACGGTACAGCCCCGTTTGGGTTCGATGGTCAGATAGGAGCCGGTCTTGCTGCCTTTGAACAGCAGCTGGTAATTTGGGATCTCCGCAGTTCCTACAATTCTGGCGTCCGGGCAACGGAACTGCATCTGTTTCACGTTCAGATTGCTGCCGTAGGCAAGGTAAAACTTTTTCATGCAATCAAATCCTTTCTGAAAGGGATACCCTTTCACCACCATAAGACCGCCGAAGCGGTCTGGTGTAGCTGGTAGCAAAAGGCTGTCCCTTTATCTGCCGAACCGGAAAGCGGCATCGCCATCAAGGTTCTTGGTAAGAAAATTTCTCGCTGTGGCGAACTCCTCGCCGACCAGTCCCAATCGGATCAGCCATGTTCGCATGGCGAATTTCGGGTTTTCCGTTTGCTGTGGCTTTGGACTTGCTGTTTTCAGTTCCTTTGCCATTTCGGAAAGTGTAAGGCAAAGCTGAATGTAGCTTTTCAATTGTCCTGCGTGAAGTCCGTTTTTCTTTTCTGCTGTAGGCTTGTCAAACTGGAACAACCGGAATTCAATTGTGCCTTTTGTAAAAGTTGCATGGAAGTTCAGCATATGGTATCGGCTGTCGTTGTAGTGCTGATTTCTGCCGTAATTTGCCCCGTTCGCCGTATACCAGATGTCTGCGAACTGTGCCATGTTGGTGGGCTTTTTTCGGTTCAGCTGTTCGATGAATTGGGGATTGACCGTTCTGCAATATCGGTTCATTCTGCCTTGGTCGATTTTCAGGGCGTCTGCAATCAGCCGTTCATGGCTCGCCATAAGGTTGGCGAGGTTTCGCAGGGTTTGCGGTGTGTGTCCGTTCGCTCCAATGTGAACATGAACCCCAGCCCCTATTCCTGCGTGGCTGATTGCTCCGGCTTTGCGAAGCTTTCTTACCAGTTCCTGCAAGGTTTCAATGTCCTCGTATTTCAAAATCGGTGTGACCAGTTCGCACTTTTCGGCATCGCATCCTGCAATGCTGACGTCTTTCTGGAATTTCCATTCTCTGCCCTGTGCATCCCAAGCCGACCAAGTGCTGTAGCCGTTTCGGCTGGCGGTGTATTCGTATCTGCCTGTGCCGAAATGGTCGGCGGCAAGTTTGGCAGCTCGTTCTCTGGTGATGTGGTTCATCTCAATCTCCACGCCGATGGTCTGCTTTTTCAGGTTTTCAATCTGTCTTTCTGTTTTAGCGTTCATAATGTTTTCCTCCGTAGTTTCGGGCTTTGTCTCGGCTGTCGCCTCGGTCGATGCTTCTGCTTCGCAGAGGTTGCCACTGGCAACCCGCACCCCTTTCGTTGTAACCATATTAACTCTAAACGGAGGAGATAGCAAGCGGCTAAATCTACAGAAAATGAGGTCAAAAGATTGTGTAGAATACACGCTTGCAATTCTTGCGATTGTATGGTAACATACCGTACAATGGAGGAGGTGCCGCCTTATTTTTTCGCCTCGGATACGGTCTGGAAACTGTCGATTTCGGGAATCAGAGCAAGGGAAGAACCGTTTTCCCACCGCATATGAATGCTGCCCGCATCATCAATATGTGTGACCTCGCCGACTGTTCCGGGAAGAATCGGATATGTTTCATTTCGCATAGAAAGCAGCTGTAATTTCGTTCCGACAGGGTACTTTTTTCGCAGCTGTTCCAGATATGATTCACTCGGAAACTGCATCAGTATCACCAACCTTTCTGAATGCGGAATTGCCTGTGAGATTGCGAAGAATGACTTTTCTTGCTGCCTTGAATTCTGCACCCACCATTCCCAGACGAATCAGGAAACACCGCATGGTGTACTTGGGATTGTCGGAGGTGTCCGGCTTGCGGTTGATGCGGCTTTGGTTCTTGGCAAATTCGCAGAGCATGGAAATGAAGGTGCAGTAAGCATCTGTGGTACCGATAAAGCAATGCTTGAGAAAGCTGCTGACATGATCCGTATTATTACAACTGATTTCGAAGAAGGTCAGATTTTCACTGGTAAAGTAGTAAGCATCAAAGAATTTGGTGCATTCATCGAATTTGCACCGGGCAAAGAGGGAATGGTTCACATTTCCAAGATTGCAAAAGAGAGAATCGAACATGTAGAAGATGTTCTGACTCTTGGTGATACAGTAACCTGTATCTGCATGGGCAAAGACAGAATGGGAAGAATCAGCTTCTCCATCAAGGATGTTCCTGCTCAGAACTAATTGCAGATTCGTGGCATGTGATTTTTCAATACTCACATAAATAAAATAAGGCGTATGCTTTTGCGGATGAAAATCCACAAAGGTATACGCCTTTTTACGTAAGTAGCGAAGAAAAAGTCTGGCAGAAAAAAAGAGCCGGGTTTGCTGAGTAAACTTCTTTTTCGGGTATCCGGAAAGCTCTGCCGGTGGTCAAAAATGCTGCACTGCATATATTATAAGAAAACATAAAATGGTGCAGTATGGAACGGGTCAGACAGATTACAAGGGTGAATGAAGCTCATAAACTAGGATATATTGGAAATAATGTCACTGTGGCCGTGATGGATACAGGAATTGGAACTCATATTGATTTTGGACAAAGAATCAGAGGATTTCGTGATTATGTAGGTGATAAGAAGATACTTTATGATGATAATGGTCATGGACCCCATGTTTCAGGAATTATTGCAGGTTCCGGTTTTGCTTCTCATGGACGTTACCGGGGGATGGCACCGGGAGCAGCGATATATGCGATAAAAGTATTAGACCGTATGGGAAAGGGAAATACCAGACTGGTGGTATCAGCATTAAAATGGCTGATTTCTAATTATGAGAAAATGAATATCAGAATCTTAAATATTTCCGTAGGAATGCTTGCTTCGGCCAGAAGGGAAGAACAAGAGGAATTGTTAGCAGCAATTGAAGCAGTCTGGGATGCAGGAATCGTAGTGGTTGCTGCTGCAGGAAATAACGGGCCAAGGGATAAGAGTATTACGATACCGGGGCTATGCCGGAAGATTATAACGGTAGGCAGCAGTGATGATGAGGAAGGAGAAGCAAAAAATCTGGGCCTGATGCGTGGGTATAGTGGGAGAGGTCCAACGGAAGCCTGCATTATGAAACCGGAAGTAGTGGCTCCTGGAACAGCGATTGTCAGCTGTAAGCGGATGGGAAATGGTTATGAGATGAAAAGTGGAACCTCTATGGCAACACCGGTGGTGGCGGGGGCGGTCGCGGTGCTTTTAAGCCGTTATCCAAATCTAAAACCGGCAGAAGTAAAACTGCGGCTTTATGAGACGAGTGTAGATACTGGCAAATCCAAGCATGCACAGGGCTGGGGGAGGCTGGATGTCATGCAGCTGATTCGATAAAATAAAAGAACATGGAAGAGATAAAAAGCAGAGAGAAAGAGACAGAGGGAAAGGAATACGCCGGACATTTGATTTCTGGGAGAAAATGCGGTAAAATGAAGAATACGCATAAAATAAGGGGTAGAAAAAGAAAGAGGAGGGAATAAGGTGAAGAAAATAGTTAAAGTTTTAATCAGCAGACTTTTTATCACAGTTTTACTTATTTTACTTCAGTTTGGATATTTATTTTATCTGCTGCTGGAAGTTGGTAAAATGTCTACTTACATCAACCTGATTCTCAATATACTTGCATTTATCGTAGCTTTATTCGTTGTAAATCGAAGAATGAATCCGGCATACCGGCTGGCATGGGTATTTATTATTCTGATGTTTCCGTTGCTCGGATTGTTGCTGTACGTGGTATTTGGAAGACCGGAACTCACCAGAAAGGCAAGAGAGAAAATGAACCGCGTAAATGAGGAAGTAGAACCGCTTCTTACAGAAGATAGAGCGTGCAGAGAACGGCTGGCAGAAGAAGATCCGGTTGCCGCTGGACAGTCTGCATATATCAGTGACTGGGCGCATTTTCCGGTTTATGAACATACGGTAACAAATTATTATCCGTCCGGAGAAGAAATGTTTCCGGTTATGTTAGAAGAAATCCGGAAAGCGAAAAAGTTTGTTTTTCTGGAATATTTTATTTTAGATGATGGAAAGATGTTCCGGGAGCTGATTCAGCTTTTGAAGGAAAAAGTGGAAGAGGGCGTAGAAGTACGTCTGATTTATGATGATGTTGGCTGCATTACGACACTGCCGAATAATTTCTATAAGGAATTGCAGAAAATCGGAATTAAATGTGCGGCGTTTAATCCGTTGCGGGCGAGACTGGCTGTCATTATGAATAACCGTGACCACAGAAAAATCCTCGTTATTGATGGAAATATTGCATTTACTGGCGGAATTAATATTGCAGATGAATATATCAATGAAATTGAGCGGTTTGGTTACTGGAAGGATACCGGAATCCGTATGAAAGGTGCAGCGGTATGGAGCTTTACCTGTATGTTTCTTGAAATGTGGAATTATATAATAAATTCCACGGAGGATTATGAGAAGTTCCGGCCGGATGCAGACTATGTGGCAAAGATTCCATCCGTTGGATATGTGCAGCCGTATAGTGATACACCGTTAGATCACGAAAATACCGGCGAGAATGTATACATGAACATTATTAATTCAGCACAGAAGTATGTCTACATTTTCACCCCGTATCTGATTATTGACCATGAAATGCTGGTAAGCCTTCAGAATGCGGCAAAACGTGGTGTGGATGTGCGGATTGTAACACCTGGAATTCCGGATAAGAAATTTGTTTATCTTCTGACACAGGCAGATTATGGTGTTCTTATTGAAAGTGGTGTAAAGATTTATCAGTATACACCGGGATTTATTCATGCAAAGAGTTTTGTCTGTGATGATAAAATTGCTACTGTAGGCAGTATCAATCTGGATTACCGCAGTATGTATCTGCATTTTGAATGCGGAGTCTGGTGTTATAAGACCGAGGCAGTGCTGCAGTTAAAAGAAGATGCACTTGCGGTAATCGGACAGTCACAGCAGATTGATCTGGAATTCTGCAAACACAGATTTGTAGGAGTACGGATGATACAGACCTGTCTGCGTCTGCTGGCCCCGCTTTTGTAGAAAAGTTTTTACAGGGAGAAGAAATAAGTAAGCGTCTTACGAAAATAATCCTGATAGGTAGCTTTTGGAATCGTAGTATCATATAAGACCCGGATGGAGCCGATTTCTTTTTCATTTAATGTATAGTAAAGTGTGCCGGCTTCTTTTCCCTGTGTTACCGGAGCTTTTATTTCTTCTGGAAGAGAAAGCTTTTTTTCAATAAGATTTAAGTCATTTCCGGCAGTATCAAGATAAGAAAAGGTTCCTTCATAGGAAAGACTGACCTTTTTATCGGTGCCACCCCGTACTGATAATTCCGGCAGAGCGGGCGGTGTGGTATCCTGATAGAGCCGGCATACGGAAAAACCATAGTCTAAAAGGGCGGACGCATCAGAAAAACGCACTTTATAATCCGGTGCAGCCATAATGACTGCGATGAGTTTAATGTTATCTTTTTCAGCAGTGGCTGAGACACAGTACTTGGCAAGACCGGTGGAACCGGTTTTTAATCCAGTGGCATAGGCGTATTGTTTGATGAGCTTATTGGTGTTGGTTAGACCAAATTCGGAAGACCCTTTTTTCGTGACATGGGTAATATTTTCCATCCAGATGGTGGAATAATTATGTATCTGCGGATATTTTGTAATTAATTCCCGGGACATTAGAGCAACATCATAGGCACTGGTCATATGATTGTCAACGTCAAGACCGCAGCAGTTAACAAAGTTGGTATCCTTCATACCAAGTCCGGCAGCCCGCTCATTCATCTGGGCAACGAAGGCATCTTCCGAACCGGCAATGAATTCTGCCATGGCAACGCAGGCGTCATTGGCACTGGCAACACTGATACACTTTATCATGGTATCAACGGTCTGGGTTTCACCCGGCTCTAAGAAGACCTGGGAACCGCCCATGCTTGCAGCATGTTCCGAAACTGTGACAACATCATCCAGGGAAATTTTTTGTGTGTCCAGAGCATCGAAAATCAGAATCAGCGTCATGATTTTCGTAATGCTGGCAGGATGCAGGATGGAATGAGCATCCTTTTCATAGATGATGGTTCCGGTAGATGCTTCCATTAAAAGAGCGCTGGGAGCGGACAATGTGACCGGAGCAGATGCATCGGAAGCAGCATCCGGATTGGAAGCATCTGGCATGGAAGCATCAGGGGATGGATTGTCGGATTCCGCAGGAGTTTCGTTTTCTGCAAGAACAGAAAATTGTGATGCCATTGGTAAAAAGGCCGGGCTGAGAAGAGACAGGCTTATGAAAATGGAAAGAATGGTATGCATAAGAATACCTCCGGTATGTTCTATTACATTTTAATAGAGAAGAGAAAGAAATATGCAGATAAAGCATGGTTTATTTTGTTGACGCAAAGAGGTGAAAGATGTTATTAAAAATCATTATTGTAATAGCATGTGTAATTTTGGTTTACATAATCTGGCAGTGGCAGGAATTAAAAAAATTTGCAAGAACGGATTATGAGATAAAAAGTGGTAAAGTGCAAAGAGAATATAAGGCAGCAGTACTGGCAGATTTGCATGGTTTTCAGTATGGAAAAGACAACATCCGGCTTTTAGATGCAATTAGAAGTGGACAGCCGGATCTGATTCTGATTCCAGGAGATATGGTGGTCAGCAGGAAAAGTGACACCTATGAGACAGCGTTAAAGATATTGGAAGAGCTGTGCAGGATTGCACCGGTTTATTATTCTTACGGAAATCATGAATCCCGTGCCCATGTAAGAAAAAGTGAGTATCAGGAGAAATTTTTCGCTTTTGAAAAGAAATTAAAAGAACTAGGGATTCATGTACTGCATAATGAAACAGAAGCTTTTGGAGAACTGGCGGTTACCGGGCTTGAAATTCCATTGTCCTGTTATAAAAAAGGAGTGGATGTGCCACTTTCACAGGATTATCTTGAGAAAACGCTTCCGGAGCAGACGGAAGATACATTTCAGGTGCTGTTAGCACACAATCCAAGATATGCGAAGGAATATGCAGACTGGGGAGCGGATTTGACTTTTTGCGGACATAATCATGGAGGACTGATACGGATTCCGGGGGTTGGAAGCCTGATTTCTCCGCAGTTTCAGTGGTTCCCGAAATATGATGCAGGAGCCTTTGATTTTGAGGGAAAGAAAGTAATCGTAAGCCGGGGGCTTGGAACCCATACCTTTCATATCAGAATCTTTAACCGGGCGGAACTTGTGTTTATGGTTATAAAACCACAAGATATTGCTTGATTTGTGGTATAAAGTTGTGAAAAACACTAAATCTTGTGAAAACACTTGCGTTTTTTCTTAGATACCGTTAAAATAGATGTGCTAGGAAAGAATGGAGAGGTTTTGAAATGGAATTAACAGTAAAGCTGCAGGTGTTCGAAGGACCGTTAGATTTGCTCCTTCATCTGCTGGATAAAAATAAAGTAAATATCTATGATATCCCAATTGTGGAGATTACCAATCAGTATATGGAATATATCCGGGAAATGAAGCGGCAGGATTTAAATGTTATGAGTGAGTTCTTAGTCATGGCAGCCACACTGATTGATATTAAATCAAAGATGCTTCTTCCGGCAAAAGAGACAGAAGAAGAGGAAGCAGAAGACCCGAGAGCAGAACTGGTAGAACAGCTTTTGGAATATAAGATGTATAAATGCATTTCCTATGAATTAAAAGACCGTCAGATGGATGCGGAAAAGGTGATGTTTAAGGAGCCGACGATTCCGGACGAGGTAGCTGCCTATGAAGAGCCGGTGGATTTAGAGGAACTGATGGCAGATGTCACATTGAAGAAATTGAATGATATTTTCAAATCCATCATGCGTAAGCAGGAAGATAAGATTGACCCGGTTCGTTCCAAATTTGGCAAGATTGAGAAAGAAGAAGTATCACTGTCCGATAAAATGGTATATTTAGAGCAGTATGCAATGACACATCCGCATTTCAGCTTTCGCAGTCTTTTAGAAGCACAGTGTGGCAAGATGGAGATTATCGTGACCTTCCTTGCAGTGCTTGAGTTAATGAAGATGGGCAAGATAACCATTTATCAGGATAAAATATTTGATGATATCAGAATAGAGTCCAAGGTTGCAGCCTAGGCTCTTATTATATGAGGGTAGTAATGGAAGAAAAGAATTATGAAGCAATTATAGAAGCAATTTTATTTACCATGGGGGAATCGGTAGAATTGGATAAAATTGCTAATGCAATTGAATTAGACAAACAGGAAACCAAAAAGAAAATAGAAGCACTCCGGCAGAAATATGAGCAGGAAGAAAGAGGTATCCAGATTATCGAACTGGACGGCGCTTATCAGATGTGTACGAAGAATGAAATGTATGAATATCTGATTCGGATTGCAAAACAGCCGAAGAAGCGTGTCCTTACAGACGTACTGTTAGAGACCTTATCCATCATTGCTTATAAGCAGCCAATCACCAAGGCGGAGATTGAAAAAATCCGTGGCGTATCCTGCGACCATGCAGTAAGCAAACTGGTGGAATATAATCTGGTCAATGAAGTGGGAAGATTGGATGCTCCGGGCAGACCGATGCTATTTGGCACAACAGAGGAATTCTTACGGAGCTTTGGTGTGCATTCCATCGATGAACTCCCGGTGCTGAATGAAGACCAGGTGGAAGAATTCAAACATCAGGCTGAACAGGAAGCAGAAATGAAGCTTGAAGTATAGCAACAGGGAATGTAGTAAGCGGGAGTATAATCATAGAAAGAAATGAATAGAATGCAGAGAAAATGTATTTCGGAGCGGTCATGAAAAAGAGACGGTGGAAGAAAATGACAGCATTATCTCTGCTTTTTATATTTTTTAGTTCCAATCATATTCCGGCAGAACCGCTGCCACAGGATAATCCGGATGAAACGCAGGAAGAAAATGAAATAGAAATCGAAGAACCAAAGAATTTGTACGCGCTGTCTGCATGCTTAATGGATGCGGATTCAGGGCGTATTTTGTTTGGAAAAGAAGAGGATGTGCGCCGGGCAAATGCCAGTACGACAAAGATTATGACATTGATTGTAACCTTAGAGCATGCAGATTTAAATAACGTGGTTACATTTTCTGATTATGCAGCCTCCCAGCCGGATGTGCAGCTGAATGGAGCAAGTGGGGAACAGTTTTTATTAAAAGACCTTTGTTTCTCTCTGATGTTAGAATCCCACAATGATTCGGCAGTGGCAATTGCGGAACATGTGGCAGGAAGTGTGGAGGCATTTGCTGGCTTGATGAATGAGAAGGCGGCGGAGCTTGGCTGCATGGATACCTATTTCATTACGCCAAACGGACTGGATAAGGAAGATGAAAACGGATTCCATGGAACGACAGCAGCCGACCTTGCCCGGATTATGAGCTATTGCATCAAGGAGTCTCCCATGAAAGAGACTTTTCTTGAAATTACGCAGACACCGTCCTATTCCTTTTCTAATATAGAAGGAACACGAAACTACAGCTGCAATAATCACAACCGTTTCCTTACGATGATGGACGGAGCAATCAGTGGTAAAACCGGTTTTACGGGCAATGCCGGATACTGTTATGTGGGAGCATTGCGGCGGGATGACCGTACCTATGTGGTGGCACTATTAGGCTGCGGCTGGCCAAACAATAAGAATTATAAATGGTCAGACACAAAACAGTTGATGCAGTATGGAATTGATTCATTTGAAAAGGTAAATCTTCTGGAGCTGGAAATCCCCAAGGAAGCAGAATGTCCCCTTGAGATAAGTGGGGCAAAGACAGAAGACTATAGCAGAATTAAGATGACAGAGGTTCAGAACAGGACAGAGGAAAAACAGATAGAAAATATACTGCTTCGTAAGGATGAAAGCATTGAATTTAAATTGGAGAGAAAGCAGAGACTTGAGGCTCCGGTGGAAGAGGGAACCACTGTCGGAACCCTTAAGTATATGCTGAACGGGCAGGTGGTGAGAGAGGAAGAACTTGTCTTAAAAGACAGTGTTCCGGCATGGGATTACCGCTACAGCTGCCTCAGAATGGTTGACCTTTTTTCTTTATAAAGTCAGAAAATCAGCCATAAAATGTGACATGTAAAATCTGTGAAAAAATTAACGATTTGCTATTGAAAAGTTTTGGTCAATGTACTACAATTACCCTAGCGAAAAATTTTATTTTTCTAAAATAGATGGAGGACTAAGAGATGAGCAACAGAAGTAATAACTTAGCAGAACAGAGAATTTGCCGTTTGCTGGATGAAAACAGCTTTATGGAAATCGGTTCTCTGGTAACCGCAAGAAATACGGATTTTAATCTGGCAGATGAAGCTACGCCATCAGATGGTGTCATTACCGGACATGGTCTGATTGATGGTAATCTGGTATTTGTCTACAGTCAGGATTCTTCCGTATTAAATGGAACAATTGGCGAGATGCATGCAAAGAAAATTGCAGCTGTTTATGACAGGGCAATGAAGATGGGTGCACCGGTAATCGGACTTTTGGATTGTGCCGGAGTTCGTCTTCAGGAATCAGTAGATGCTTTGAATGCATTAGGAATGATTTATGAAAAACAGGTTATGGCATCCGGAGTAATTCCACAGATTTGTGCTGTATTTGGCAGCTGTGGCGGCGGACTTACCGTAGTACCTGGTTTATGTGATTTTGCATATATGGAAGCTGATAAAGCAAAAATGTTTGTAAATGCACCAAACGCAATCGAAGGAAATTACGTTGGAAAATGTGATACTTCTTCTGCAGATTTCCAGAGCACAGAGACCGGCGTCATTGATATGGCAGGTTCTGAAGAAGAAATCTTTACACAGATTCGTGAACTGGTCTGCATGCTTCCAGCAGATAATACAGAGAATGGTTATATGGAAGACTGTGAAGATGATTTGAACCGTGCATGTGAGAACGTAGATACCATGAAAGGTGATCCTCGTTTCGTATTAAGCGAGATTTCTGATAATCATAATTTCTTAGAGACAAAGAAGGATTATGCAAAGAGCATGGTAACCGGATTCATCCAGTTAAACGGACTGACTGTCGGTGCTGTAGCTAACTGCACAGAAGAATATGATGAAGAAGGAAAGAAAGTAGCAGAGCATGATGCAGCACTTTGTGCAAAAGGCTGCGAAAAAGCTTCTGAATTCATCCAGTTCTGTGATGCATTTGATATTCCTGTATTATCTCTTACCAATGTGGCTGGATTTACAGCAACAAAATGCAGTGAAAGAAGACTTGCAAAAGCTTTGGCTAAGCTTACATATGCATTTGCGAATGCAACAGTTCCTAAGGTTAGCCTGCTTACCGGTAATGCTTACGGAAGTGCAGCAGTAATGATGAACTCCAAAGCAATCGGTGCTGACCTTGTATACGCATGGCCGGATGTTAAAACCGGTATGATGGATGCTCGTCTTGCAGCGGAGATTATGTATGCAGACGCTGATGCGGACAAGCTTGCAGAGAAAGCAAAAGAATATGAGGCATTACAGTCTAATGTTGTAACTGCAGCTAAGAGAGGATATGTAGACTTGATTATTGAGCCTGCTGATACCAGAAAATATCTTGTAGCAGCTTTTGAAATGCTGTTTACAAAACGTATGGATACTCCATATAAGAAACATGGAACAAAATAGAAAGGTGAATCTTATGAAGAAAAAATTGTGGATGCTTGTATGTGTTTGTCTGCTTGCATTTTCTATAACGGCCTGTGGTAAGACAGATCAGACTTCAATAACATTCAATGGAGGCACCTATGACCAGTGGAAGGATACAGTACAGCAGACAGTACAGCAGATGACTACTGTGTCAGAAGCTGATATTGATAATGCTCTTTCTTCCATTTCAGAGAAGAGCGATGCAGTAAACTACAACTTTTATAGCAGCTGGAAAGAAGCTGCTGCTGACGAAGGAGACTTCCAGGGATTTGGTGACTTTACCATGACAGAGTCAAATAAGACAATGGTAATGGAACAGACATTGAATTATACCAACCGTGATTTGAGTTTTACTGTTGTATTTGATACAACTACAGACACACCGGAACTTACCAGTATGACATTTGACAAGGTATATTCACTTGGCGAGAAAATGGGCAAAGCCGGAATGAATACACTTATGGGCATGGGTACCGTATTTGTAATCTTAATTTTAATCAGTATTATTATTTATGCATTCCGTATCATTCCTTATTTACAGAATAAGAAAAAGAATGCGGCTGATGCAACTACTGCAAAAGAAGATAAAGTAGTAGAACAGATTGCTCAGAAAGAAGAGCTGGTTCAGGATGATTTGGAACTTGTTGCAGTTATCTCTGCTGCAATTGCGGCAGCAACAGGAAGTTCTACAGATGGATTTGTAGTACGTTCCATTAAGAGAAGATAGTTTGAAGAATAATTAGGAGGATATAAAAATGAAAAACTATACAATTACAGTAAATGGAAATGTTTATGATGTTACCGTAGAAGAGAACGGAGCAGCATCTGCACCTGTAGCTGCACCAAGAAAGGCAGCAGCTCCTGCAGCAAAAGCAGCAGCACCTAAGGCAGCAGCCGGAGCAGGAAGCATTAAGATTGAAGCCGGAGCAGCCGGAAAAGTATTCAAGATTGAGGCTCAGCCTGGAACAGCAGTAAAGAAAGGTGACGCAGTTCTGATTCTTGAAATTATGAAAATGGAGACTCCTGTTGTTGCACCAGAAGACGGAACAGTTGCAAGCATCGAAGTTGCAGTTGGTGACAGCGTAGAAGCAGGAGCATTACTTGCTACAATGAACAACTAGGAGGAAAATTATGTTAAGTTATGTTGGAGACACAATGAGTAACCTCCTGCATCAGACTGCATTCTTTAACCTGACCTGGGGTAACTACCTTATGATTGTAATTGCCTGCGTATTCTTATATCTGGCAATCAAGAAAGGTTATGAACCTCTTCTTCTGGTTCCGATTGCATTTGGTATGCTTCTGGTTAACATTTATCCGGACATTATTGCAAGTCCGGAAGAGACCAGCAATGGTGTCGGTGGTTTACTTTATTATTTCTATACTCTGGATGAGTGGTCAATCTTACCTTCTCTGATTTTCCTTGGAGTTGGTGCGATGACAGACTTTGGCCCTTTGATTGCGAACCCAATCAGCTTCCTTTTAGGAGCAGCAGCACAGTTTGGTATTTTCGGAGCTTACCTGCTTGCGATTCTGATGGGATTCAATGACAAGGGAGCAGCAGCTGTATCTATTATCGGTGGAGCAGATGGTCCGACCTCTATCTTCCTTGCCGGTAAATTAGGACAGGCTGCATTGATGGGACCGATTGCGGTGGCAGCATATTCTTATATGTCTCTGGTTCCGATTATTCAGCCGCCAATTATGAAACTGTTTACAACAAAGAAAGAACGTGCAATCAAGATGGAGAACCTTCGTCCGGTATCCAAACTGGAGAAGATTTTGTTCCCAATCGTAGTTACTACAATTGTATGTCTGATTCTTCCGACAACCGCTCCGTTGGTTGGTATGCTTATGCTTGGTAACCTCTTCCGTGAGTCTGGTGTAGTCAGACAGCTTACAGATACAGCATCCAATGCTTTGATGTATATCGTAGTTATTCTTCTGGGTACTTCCGTTGGTGCATCTACCAGTGCAGAAGCATTCTTAAATTTCAGCACACTTAAGATTGTTGCTCTTGGACTGATTGCATTTATGTTTGGTACTGCAGCCGGAGTCCTCTTCGGAAAACTGCTTTGCTGGATTACCAAAGGAAAGATTAATCCGTTGATTGGTTCTGCCGGAGTTTCCGCCGTGCCTATGGCTGCGCGTGTATCGCAGAAGGTTGGTGCAGAAGAAGACCCGACAAACTTTTTACTTATGCATGCAATGGGACCAAACGTTGCCGGAGTTATCGGTACAGCGGTAGCAGCCGGAACATTTATGGCAATTTTTGGAGTATAATTTAGAATTATTTGATTATTTAAAATTCATTATTTATAGGGCTATAATCTGTAAAAAATGTTACAGGGGATATTTATAAATAGTTTACAAGTTGAATTTTAGATAATAACAGTTGTAAGCGCAAATAGTTACGTGATTTGAAATAAAAGGAGATATTATGGCCGAAATTAAGAAAAAACCGGTTAAAATAGTAGAAACCGTTCTCCGTGACGCACATCAGTCTCTGATTGCTACAAGAATGACAACAGAGCAGATTCTTCCTATTGTAGAAAAGCTTGATAACATCGGTTATCATTCGCTTGAGGCATGGGGAGGAGCTACATTCGATGCCTGCCTAAGATTCCTTAACGAGGATCCTTGGGAAAGATTGAGAAAGATTAAGGATAGAGCTAAAAAGACTCCTATCCAAATGCTTTTCAGAGGACAAAACATACTTGGTTACAGACACTATGCTGATGATATAGTTGAATATTTCGTTCAAAAGTCAATCGCAAACGGTGTTGATATACTAAGAATTTTTGACGCTCTTAACGACGTCAGAAACCTTGAATGTGCTATCAAGGCTTGTAAGAAAGAAAAAGGTCATGTACAGGCTACAGTTTGTTACACAACAAGTGAATTCCATACAAACGAAAAGTTCGTTAAAATGGCTAAGCAACTTGAAGAAATGGGTGCAGACTCAATCTGTATCAAGGATATGGCAGGTCTTTTAAGACCATATGTAACATATGACCTTGTAAAGATGATGAAAGAAGAAGTTAAGATTCCTATTCAACTTCATACTCACTACACAAGCGGTGAGGCTTCAATGGTTTACCTAAAGGCTATTGAGGCAGGTGTAGACGTAATCGACTGTGCTATGTC
>ERZ857785.2471-NODE-2471-length-15947-cov-3.128178_pt1 | contig 15947 bp, 12 predicted proteins | sample MGYA00519763_ERZ857785 | MGnify/ENA primary metagenome ERZ857785 (study PRJEB31778, sample SAMEA3449365) | human gut metagenome | biome: human gut; feature: human-associated habitat; material: faeces | place: United Kingdom | collected 2010/2012 ... | reverse complement strand
AGTGCCGTCCGGAGACCGTTTACGTCGAAGGGGATATATTTGCGGCATATCCGGTGGTGCATCTGCTCCGGAAAAAGCACGTGCCGGTGCTTGCCATGGCGGAGCGCGGCGGGGAGCGGATTCTCGTGCGGATTCCGTCCGGTTCCTAGATGGGACTTGTAGAAGACAAGCGAAAAGTGCTATGATTCTTATGCAATGTGGAATATGTTTTCAGGAATTTCTGCTTCCGGCGAAGAGGCAGGAAAATCAGATAGACATACCAAGGAGGAATGGACAATGGCTTGTACAACGATTTTAGTGGGAAAAAAAGCATCATATGATGGATCAACGATGATTGCGCGCAACGACGATTCGGGTTCGGGACATTTTACACCGAAGAAATTTGTGGTCGTGCAGCCCCAGGAGCAGCCGCGACACTACGAGTCTGTGATTTCACATGTGAAGATCGAGCTGCCGGAGCAGCCGATGCGCTACACGGCGGTGCCGAATGCGGTCGACGGGAAAGGTATCTGGGCGGCAAGCGGCGTGAATGAGGCGCATGTTGCCATGACGGCGACGGAGACGATCACCTCGAATCCGCGCGTGCTCGGCGTAGATCCGCTGGTGGTATACCAGAAGGCAGAGGATGGTCAGCCGGAGATATGTGGAGGGATCGGCGAGGAAGATCTTGTGTGTCTTGTACTTCCGTATATCCGCAGCGCCAGAGAGGGTGTCAGACGTCTGGGAAGCCTGCTGGAGCAGTACGGCACCTATGAGATGAACGGCATCGCCTTTCAGGACGTGGACGAGATCTGGTGGCTCGAGACCATCGGCGGCCACCACTGGATTGCCAAGCGCGTGCCTGACGACGCCTATGTGACCATGCCCAACCAGCTGGGTATCGACAGCTTTGACCTGGATGACGCTGAGGGCGCCCAGGCCGACCACATGTGCTCCGCCGACCTGCGCGCCTGGATGGCCGAGTGGCATCTGGACCTGACGCTGGGCGTTGAGGGCGACGGTCCGGCGACGGTCTTTAACCCGCGCGAGGCCTTTGGCTCGCACAGCGACAGCGACCATGTCTACAACACGCCGCGCGCCTGGTACATGCAGCGCTGCCTCAACCCCAGCGACGTGTGGGATGGTCCCGAGGCCGACTACACGCCCGAGAGCGACGACATCCCCTGGAGCCGTGTGCCCGAGCGCAAGGTGACCATCGAGGACATCAAGTACGTGCTTTCGAGCCACTACCAGGGCACGGAGTACGACTGCTACGGCAGCAAGGGCACGCCCGCTACGCGTGGCGCCTATCGCCCCATCGGCATCAATCGCAACAGCCAGCTTGCCGTGTTGCAGCTGCGCCCCTATGCGCAGCCGGCCTTCCGCGCCGTGCAGTGGATGGCCTTTGGCTCCAACTCGTTTAACGCGCTGGTTCCGCTGTACGCCAACGTCGAGACCATGCCCGAGTACTATGCCGACACGCAGGCTCGCGTGACGTCCGAAAACTTCTACTGGGCCAACCGCCTGATCGGCGCGCTGGCCGACGTCCGCTTCCATGAGTGCGGTCGCGCGGTCGAGGATTATCAGGAGAAGGTCGGTGGCATGGGCCACAAGCAGATCCATGACGTCGATGCTGCCGTAGCCGCTCTGCCTGAGGCCGAGGTACCTGCCGAGCTTGCACGCGCCAATGAGGCCTTTGCCGAGCGTGTTCGCGTGGAGACCGATGCTCTACTGGGCAAGGTGCTCTACACCACGAGCTGCGCCATGAAGAACTCTTTCGCGATGAACGACAACGTGAGGTAGGGATTTCCCGTCGATTGAATAGCGCTAAAACGCTTTGTCGCTTTCGCTCAATCTTGGGTACAAGAACGCCAATGCAGTTGTTTGTGATTGGAGACAACCATGGTTATGAAACTCGATCAGCTTGTTAACGGCGCCATTAACGTGGGCTTTGGCGCTGCCGCCGTTGCTGTCGAAGGCGGCAAGAAGGTTCTCGACGACCTTAATACCAAGGGCGAGCAGGTTCGCAAGGACGCCGGCGCTCCCGATATCGCCCGCAGTGTGTCCGACATGTTCGAGCAGGCCGGCGGTACCATCTCCGATCTGACCGAGCGTCTGGGCATGCAGGGCGAGACCGCGGCCCAGCGCGTGCTCGATGAGCTCATCCTTGCTCGCGTCCGCGTTATGACCGCGTCCGAGCGCACGGCCTTCCTGGCCCACGTGCGCGACATCGTCGATTCGGTCGAGGACAACGTGACCTCGGTGCCCGTCGAGTCCGTTGAGCCCGACGATGCGAAGGATACCGAAGAGGCCGAGTAGCAGCGCAGATGGCAGATTCCACCACCGATTACAACAAACTAGATCCCCTGGGTGACGAGGCGGCGGTTGTCGATGAGGTTGATGCCGCCGTCTCGGGCGCTCGCAAAAAGCCGCGCGCTGTCGATATGGTCCCCGAGGAGCCCGACGCGATGGCGCCGGACGAGGAATATCAGCTCACACCGGCGGGTCGTCGCGAACGCATTGGGCAGATTGTTCGCTTGGTCAAAAAGTACCGTGTGTGGGATAACCTCACGCCGGTTCGCTTGCGCCGCCTGCTCGAGGAGCTCGGCCCCATGTTCGTCAAGATGGGGCAGATTCTGGCCAACCGGTCCGAGATTCTGCCGCAACGCTTTTGCGATGAGCTGCGCCGCTTGCGCTCCGACGTGGAGCCGGTGCCGTACGAGGTAGTGCTCCGCTGCTTGGAAGAGGAATACGGCCTGCGCCTGGGGGAGATGTTCGATGCGATCGACCCCAATCCGCTTGGTAGCGCATCGCTCGCGCAGGTGCACCGCGCTCGTCTGGTGACGGGCGAGGACGTAGCCGTCAAGGTGCAGCGCCCCGGTGCGCAGCAGGTTATGGCGCAGGACATCGATATCATCCGCTCGGTGGTGCGCATTGTTTCCAAGTTCGTCAACACCGATCAATTCGTTGACCTGCACGGCGTAGTCGAGGAGTTGTGGACCTCGTTTCGCGAGGAGACCAACTTTTTGGCCGAGGCCAAAAACCTCAACGACTTCTACGAGTTCCATAAGAGCGTTCATGGCGTGACGTGCCCTAAATCCTATCTGGACCTGTGCACCGAGCACGTGGTGGTTATGGATTACGTCGACGGCATTTCGATCGCCGATCCTGAACGCTTAGTGGCCGAGGGCTATGACTTGGAAAAGATCGGTGCCGCAATCGTCGAGGACTATTCGACGCAGGTGCTCGACGACGGCTTTTTCCATGCCGACCCGCATGCGGGAAACATCATCCTCAAAGACGGAATTGTCTACTTTATCGACTTGGGCATGGTCGGACGCATGTCGAGCCACGACCGTGGCATCGTCAAGGATATGATCTTTGCCGTGGCCGAGGGCGACGTGCCAAAGCTCAAGGATTCGCTCATGCGCTTTGCCGTGACGCGCGGCGATTCGGCCGAGCTTGACCATTCGGCCTTTTTGTCCGACTTGGACTTTATTGTTGCCGACTTTGCCGGGCTCGACCTTAAAGACCTGGATATCGGCGAGTTTTTGACCTCGCTGTTAAACCTCGCGCGCAAAAATGACGTTGAGCTGCCGAGCGTGGTGACGATGTTCGCCCGCGGCATGGTGACGCTCGAGGGCCTGTTGACCGAGTACATGCCCAACGTCAACATGATCCAGATCATCCAGACGCACATCAAAAACGAGAAGAGCACCTACGCCCGCATGCGCGAGATGAGCCGCGATCTTGCCGCGAGCAGCTATCGCGCGGCAAAAGGCTCGCTCGAGGCGGCCGAGTATCTGGGCTTGGCTTCGCGTATGCTTACGCGCGGCCAGCTTAAGGTAAACACGCAGATCATGAGCAGCGATAAGGCGCTGCGACAGCTGGGCGGAATTATCGACCGCATGTCGATGGCAATTGTGATCGCCGGTCTGTTTATCGGTTCGTCGGTGGTGTACTACGCGCGTATCGAGCCGGTTGTGTTTGGTATCCCAGTCATTGGCTTTATGGGCTACGTGAGCGCGCTGGTGCTGGCGCTTATGCTGGGCCGCAATATCTGGCTCAACAGCCACGGCGGCAAGCACTAGAGGCTGCGGCCGTCACCGCATTTTCCTATCGCAAACAATAGCTTTTACCTTGGGCTTCGCCTGCGTGCGAGGCCCTTTTGCGTGATAGCATATTGACGGTATTAATCGATGGCCTAGATGGTGGTGCGGAGACGCACGAATGCGCGGTTTTCCTGCGCGTTTGGGAGAATCGGGGTGCAAGTCCCCGGCTGTACCAGTAACCGTAATTCCTCTTGGCTCGGGATGCTCGCGTCGCAGATCGGACGACGTGCCCGAGCCGTTAAGGTTAAGTCGGATCGCCTCCCATCTTGCACGTTGCCGCGGCGTATGCCGCCGGTGTGCATGGGGCTCTGGAGGGAAGGGGACCCCGATGGGGGAACTCGAGCGCAACATGCGCGATGACGTGGGGCAGCCTCAAGGCAACGCTCCAAGTACAGACAATGGGGGACAAATGGATATGTTTGAGGACGAGCGTGAGCGCGCCTCGTTGCATCGTCGTGGCGCGATTGCACGCGGTGTAGCCAAGCGCGGCCTGGTGGCATTCCTGGCCTTCGCGATGGCCTTTGGCACCACGCCGGCTCAACTGTGGGCCGAGGGCGCCGAGGGCATTGCCGAGGCTGTGGCTCAGGCTGCGACGCCGGGCGAGGACGCAGCGCTTGCGGGCGGTACCGCCGAGCAGAGCGGCACCGAGGTCTCGGATTCCGAGGGCGCGCCTGCAGCTAGTGCCGCCACAACAGAGGCAGCAACTGGCGACGAAGGCTCGGCGACGGGGGAGAGCCCTGCTACGAGCGAGCAGTCTTCGACGGCATCCGCTGGCCAAGCAGGATCTGCCGCCGCGACTGCCGTCCAGACGGAGAACCCGACAGAAACCGGCGATGTCGCCAAGAAGCAAGTCGAGGTCTCGTTCTCGATTATCGGCACCGATGCCGACGGCAAGGCTCAGACCTGGGTGGCACCCACGCAGCTCAAGCTCGACGAGGGCGCGACGGCTGCGGATGCCTTCGTTAAGCTGCAGCAGAAGACGGGCTTCAAGGCAGACTACGATCCGAACACGGCATACGGTTTCTACCTCAAAAGCATCACATCCCCGAGCGATGGCCGTACGCTTGCCTTCGATCCGACGACTTATGCCTTCTGGCAGCTGTTCGTCGACGGTGCGTCTTCCTCGGTTGGCGCGAGCAGCGTTAAGCTCACCCAGGGGCAGAAGGTTGAGTTTGCCTATACGGCTGGTAGCGCGTCCCCTGTCGTTAAGGACCAGGTTGCCGCAAATGTGACCGTCATTGGTCGCGATGCCCAGGGCAAGACTCAGGCTTGGGTCGATAACGCGCAGTATGTGGTGACGTCCGGCTCGAGCGCGCTTGATCTTACGAAGGTCGCACTCGAGGCGAACGACATTGACGCCGTTGCTGCGGGCTCCTTCATTCTGAGCCTTAAGTACAACGGTGTTGAGCTGGGTACGCCCCAAGATTATTCGACCTATTGGCAGCTGTTCATCAACGGCAAGTCGAGTGACTATACGGCGGACAATGTCACCATCCATGCCGGCGATACCGTTACGTGGTTCTACGGTGGCTGGGGCGACCAGCTGCCCTCCGATTCTGTCCATGCTTCTGTTCAGGTTCTCGGTAAGGACAAGGACGGCAAGCAGCAGGTTTGGGCTTCGACGGGCCAGACGAGTCTCAAGGCAGGCTCCACTGCCAAGGATCTCCTTGAGCAGACCGGCCTTACTCTCGATGCTGGCGAATCGTCTTGGGGCTGGTTCCTCAACGGCATTTATTCGCCGTTCGATGGTAAGTCCTATGGCTGGGATGCTGCGACCAATAGCTATTGGCGCTTCTACGTAAATGGCAAGTTCGCCGACGTTGGCGCCGGTGCCTACGAGCTCCAAGAGGGTGACGCCGTCACCTTTATGTATGGTGCTGACGCCGATGCCCTTCCTGGCCAGGTTCTTGGTTCTGTCGATGTTATCGGTCCCGATGTCAACGGCAACAATACTCGCTGGGGCTCGGCAAGCAACGTTTCTCTGCCCGAAGGCTCTACGCTCAGGATTTCATTGAGACGGTTCTGAAGGCAAAGCGCGTTGATTACAAGGCCTCCCAGAGTGGTGCATACTGGTTCCTCAATTCCATCAACTCGCCATTCGAAGACGAGACGTACGGCTATGATGGTGCGACCAACAAATATTGGCACCTGTATATCAATGGAGAGCCCTCCTTACTCTGCGCTAATCAGATTACGCTCAAGAGCGGCGATAAGGTCACACTTGCCTATACCACCGACGATTCGGCCATGCCCGATCCCGACAAGATTGTCGTGGACCCGGGTGCGACGACTCCTGATTGGGATGCCGAGTGGGCCGGCTACGGCAACAGTGGCAACGGTTCGACCGTAACGGATGCCAAGACGCCTGCGCAGGCCGCCGGTCTTAAGTGGGCCTTCGATTGGAAGGCCGAGTCTGGTCAGCAGTATGCCAACTGCAGCGAGCCTGTCATTGCTAACGGCTTTGTGTACATCGCGACCGAGAACGAGCTCATTAAGATCGATTCGTCCACGGGCAAAAAGGTTGCCTCTGCGCCGCTTGCCTCCAAGGTGAGCTATACCTCTCGTCCGATCTATACCAATGGCTTTATCATCGTTCCGCTCAACGGCGGTGCGGTCCAGGCGATTACTGCAGACAAGCTGATCTGCAAGTGGCTGACGCCTGGTTTGACGGACTTGACGCAGAGCTCCTGCACCGTCGTTTCGGACGGCGAGTACGTCTATGTAGGCTCGGTCGATATTTCGTATGACGAGAATTACAATGCGACCTACGGCAACGGCTCCTTTGCGCGCATTAAGATTGCCACGGGCGAAGTTTCTTGGCAGAACATCGACCCTGCCGAGGGCTATTACTGGACTGGTGCGGCTTTGACGGATAAGTATGCCATCGTTCCTACGAGCGCGGGTACGCTTAAGTGCATTGATAAGACGACGGGCGATGTCGTTTCGACCATGAAGCTCGGCGCTGTCGCAAATGCCGATTGCATTGCCGATCCGTCCAATGGCTCGACCTTCTATCAGATGACGCACGACGGAAAGCTCCATGTGATTTCGCTTTCGGCGAAGGGCGTGCTGAGTGAACAGAAGACGGTTGATCTGGGCCTTACGAATAATCTGAGCGCCCCTGCGGTGTCTGGTGACAATCTGATTGTCGGCGGACAGACGGCTACTGGCTCTGCTCTGGTTCTCTATAACCTGAAGACGGGTAAGACCACGATGGTCGCTGCTGCCGACGGCAAGGCGCTGCCGGCTGGCCTCAACGGTATTGCTGCTACTCCGCTGGTGAGTGTTCAGGGCGGCAAGACCTATGTGTACTTCACCGTTAACAGCGCGGATAGCAAGGATTACGTCAACTACTCTGCTGGTGGTGGCGTGTATCGCTATACGCTCGGCGATGCAGAGGCGACGCAGATTTATGATGCGGCTGGCCATTACCAGTACTGTGACTCTCCGGTCATTGCCGATGCTTCTGGCAATCTCTACTACATTAATGATTCGGGCACGCTGTTTAAACTTGGAGCTGTCGAGTCTTGGACGGTTGCCTTTAACTCCAACGGCGGGTCTGCTTGCGACACTAAGTTTGTTGCTACGGCCGATGGCAAGCTGGTCAAGCCGGCCGATCCGACGCGCGATGGCTACACTTTCGGCGGTTGGTATACCGATGAGGCTTGCACGCAGGCGTATGACTTTAGCACGCCGGTGACGGCCGATCTGACGCTGTATGCCAAGTGGACCAAGAATGCCGTTAACCCTGGCGGTAATGGCGGCGCTGGTTCGAATGGCGGCGGCGGTTCTGGTACCGGTACTGGTTCTGGCACTGGCACTGGCACGGATTCCGGCTCCGGCTCGAAGGGCGGCGCTGTCGCCCCGGGTCATAAGCCGACGACCAAGACGACGGTGTCGACCAAGACCGAGACCAAGGACAACAAGTCCGACAAGAAGGACTCCGATAAGTCCGATAAGAAGGACGAGAAGAAGTCTGACAAGAAGGACAGCAAGTCCGACAAGAAGTCCGACAAGAAGTCCGATTCCAAGTCCGATACGGGTGCTGCTTCTACGACCACTGCTAAGAAGTCCTCTAGTGCTTCCGAGCAGGAGACTGGCACCAACCCGCTCGCCATTGTTGGCGTTGCCGCCGGCGTCATCGGTCTCGCCATCGTCGGCGTGTTCGTGTTCACCAAACGTCGGTAGGTGAGGGTTGTGTCCAATAAATCCAAGGACGCTGACCCCAAGCAACCAGATTCCTCGTTCATTCAGTTCGACGATGCAAAGCAACAGGGCGCCGCTTCGGCGGCGTCCGCCTCTCGTCGCAAGGCGCTCCTTGGCGTTCTTGCTGCCGCGTGCACCATTCTGATCGTCGTCTCGCTGGGCTTCGTCCATCCTTCCGAGAGCGGCGCCTGGTCCATTGACTGGATCGTTCAGACCGTGACGGGGGAGAGCGTCGTCGCCAAGGACACCAAGGGGTTTGGCTCGACTACGACTACGACTTCGGGCGAGGCCAGTTCCAAGGATTCCGAGTCTTCAAACAAGGAATCGGACAAAAACTCGGATAGCAAGAAGTCCGAGGACCGGGGCGGCAAGAAGTCTGGCGATAAATCCGCTGCCCAAAATACGGGAGCCGGTGATACTTCCAATGCGTCTGGCGGTGCTTCTTCGGGCGGTGGCCAGTCGTCTGATGGAGCCTCATCCTCTAATGGTGGAAACGCCTCCTCGGGCAGCCAAAGCGGCTCACAGGAGTCCAACTACGTTACGGTGACGGTTTCGGTCACATCGAGCGCTGTGGGCAATCCCGTGTCCTCTGGCGGCACCTTTACCTTTAACGAAGGCGCCACCGTTTACGATGCCCTGTGCGCGCTGGGCCTTTCTGTCAACGCACACGGCTCATCGTACGGCACGTATGTTTCTGCGATTGGTGGTTTGGCCGAGAAACAGTACGGCGGCACGAGCGGCTGGATGTACTCCGTCAACGGCACAACGCCCATGACGGCCTGCAGTAACTACGTTCTCTCCAATGGCGACAACGTCGTTTGGTATTACGTAACGGGCTAGAGGCCTCGACATAGCGCGCCAGACGGGCGGTTCGGACAAACATCCGGGCCGCCCGTTTTTCGTGCGAATGGGACTGGGTCGCCGGGTCTCTCGGCAAACAAAAAACCGGTTGGAATGGGAATTCCAACCGGTTATACATTCAAGCAAATAGTGAATCGACTATGACCGTGCGCCCTCGAGGAAGAAGCGACGGCTGAAGTAGTTGTACCAGGTGACAAGGAACGTGGCGATGGCCTTCATGGCTTGGTAGCCGATGCTCAAAAACGTGACGCCCACAAACATATACAGGTCGTTGAGGCCCAGGCCGATCACCGACAGGATGGTGAAGATCGTGAACTCGCGCTTGCGGCTCATGCCTTCGCGGTGGTCGAACACGTACTTCATGCTGAGCCAGTAGTTGACCACGACGGACGTGATAAACGAAACCGTGGTGCTCATCAAAAAGTCGAGGTGGAACAGCTCGACGAGCGCAATGAGCATGCCCCAGTCGATGCCAAAGGAGATAAGACCCACGACAGCAAACTTGAGGAACTGCTTGGTATGAGGTTGTGCCAGCGCCTTGCGCACGTAATCACATCCAATGCGTTGATGAATCGAGCAGAGGATACTTTAGAGCTTTTACAAGGGAAACGTAAGGTCTTTGCCAAGAACTATATGAACTCGCCAAATTTTCAAGAGCTAATCCGCAAACGTTGAAAATTTGCCCGTAAACGAGCGGCACCCACGGACGATACTGCGCTGAGTGCACGTCGTCCGTGGGCGCCGTAATGCTGCAGGGGTTTCGAGCTACTTGGTCTCGTCGCCCTCCAGGAAGATTTTTCGGGTCACAAAGTTGTAGACCATGACAAGCGCGGTGGCGCAGATCTTGGCGATATTGGCCTCGAGTCCCAGGCCGGCGTTGAGCGCCAGCACGATGCCGTCGTTGAGCACCAAACCGATCACGGACAGCACGACAAAGATGATGAACTCGCGGCGGCGGCTCATGCCTTCCTTGTGCGCAAACACGTACTTCATGCTTGCGAGGTAGTTAAAGATGAGTGAGATGATAAAGCCGCTGGTGTTGGCGATTAGGATGTTGAGGCCCAGACCGTAGTGGAGCAGATTCATAATGCCAAAGTCGATAACCGTGGCAATGACACCGACGACGCCAAATTTCATGATCTGTGCAAGGAGCTTTTGCATGGTACCTGCCTTAGGGTGGCGCGGGGACGCCGTGGGGATGACAAACTCAGCAAGTTTAGCCAATCCCCGCGGGTGGGGCTAGACGCGCTCTTCGATAGCACCGTTTCTATATGCATCGAGCAGCTGGCGCAGATCCTGGATCTGGCTGCGAATCTTGGCGCCAGTATCGGTGTCGCTCACCATGCGGCGACGGTCTGCTTGGTCAAAACGGTTGGTCTCGCTTTCGATGTCCACGTTGCGCGTGAGTGCCTCGGCAACCGTCGTAAAGGCCCGGTGCGACTTGAGGCGGCAGCCGCGCGAGCTCGAGATGAGCGTATAGCCGGCGATGCCCGTCTTGGGATGGTAAGCGCGGCAGAAGCCGCCATCGATGACCAGCAGCTTGCCCTCGGCGCGGATGGGCTGCTCGCCCTTGGTGGTTTTAACGGGCGTGTGGCCGTTGATGATGTGGCCGGTCGGCGAGCATGCCATGGGCGCGACGCCAAACTCGCGCATGATATCATCGCAGACCGAGGGCGACTTGGTAAGCGTAAAGTACGGGTCCATCGGCTCGACCCAGGTGCTCTTATCGGCGATATAGGCGCGCTCAAAGGTACGCACCAGGCGTCCGCTGGCGGGTGAATTGAAGCCAATCCACAGGTACCACATCCAGTCGAGGGCATCGCGGTCGCCCACGCGCCACGCGCGGCGGGCGATGTGGTCGCAAAAATCGAGATAATCGCGGCCAGCGTGCCAGGTGCCCAGGCAGTTCATGCTGCTAAAGGTGCCGTCTTCGTTGAGCGGAACGCAGCCGTGGAAGAGCAGGTTGCCGTTGGCGACCTTGTACATCGAGCCGTGGGTGTAGAGGAAATCGATATGGCGATGCAGGTGATCGGCGGTTACAAACTCGGACACGAGCTTGTCGATGATGTGCTGCTCCTGAGACGTGAGCGTGTAGGGGTCCGCCGGGTCGACGGTGGGGAAGTCGTTGGTCGTGAGCGGCCACACTCTGCCGTCGGCGAGCGTGACCGTGCCGGTGTCGTGGTCGATCTTGTCGAGTAACAGGCGGTCGGTCATATCGAACTCGGGGTGGCGCTGGATAATCTGGCCCTCGAGCTTAAAGAGCAGCACGTTGATGGCCTTGATTAGCGGGGTGATGGACTCACCGGCGGTGTAGGTGGCATCGGCAAAGGCGACAAGCTCACGCAGCGAGATGCCGTAGTCGTTCTCCAGGATCTCGTAGTTGTCGTAGCGTAGGTTGTTGCGCAACACCGTGGCGATGCAGGCGGGCTCACCGGCCGCAGCGCCCATCCACAGCAGGTCGTGGTTGCCCCACTGGATGTCGAGTGAATGGTAGGTGAGCAGGCGGTCCATAATCTTGGCAGCGCCGCCGCCACGGTCGAAGATGTCGCCCACCAAGTGCAGGTGGTCGACGGCGAGGCGCTTGATGAGCGAGGCAAGCGACTCGATAAAGTCATCGGCGCTGGCGGTCTCCAGAATGGATTCGATAATGCGCTCGTGATACCGCACGCGGTAGTTGTTCTCATCCGGATGCGTGTGCAGCAACTCGTCGATGATGTAGGCGTAATCGCGCGGGATGGCCTTACGCACCTTGGAGCGCGTATAGCGGCTCGAAAGCGAGCGGGCAACCACAATGAGCTGGTCGAGCATGGTCTTGTACCAGGTGGGGGAGTCCTCGCGCCGGCTGCGGACCAGCTCGATCTTCTCGCGCGGGTAGTAGATGAGCGTGCACAGCTCGCCCTTTTCGTCAAAGGAGAGCGTGTCGCCAAAGATCTCGTCGACATGCTCGCGCACGACACCCGAGCAGTTGTTGAGGATGTGCATAAAGGCTTCGTACTCGCCGTGCACGTCGCTCATAAAATGCTCGGTGCCTTTGGGCAGGTTGAGAATGGCCGAGAGATTGATAATCTCGGTAAACGCGGATTGCTCGGTGGGAAATTGTCTCGACAGCAGACGCAGATACTTGAAGTCTTGCGGGTTGCGATCGAATGCGACCATGAAGCACCTTCCGATGTTGTTGGTAAAACTGATAAACAGCGTCAAACGTTTATCAGTATGCGCCGGCTTTGTTTCGATTTTGCGCCGGCGGCTGAATTGTCGGCTGAACGGTTTGGTAAATCGATTTAGTTGAGGTTGATGTGTCGGTTGGGTGGAGACGAAGGGGGTGATTTTGCCCATGTTGGCCCATGGCGGGGGTGGGGATGTTCATAATAAAGATATTCAATGTAAATGGTTCGAATTGGTAAATAGTGGACGTTTGTATCGTATTTAGGCTTGCTGTGAGATAATTTGCGCAGCAATACTTAAGGAGCCTCATATGAGTGATTTTGTCCTGACCTGTGAATCCGCCGCCGATCGAACCCGTGAGTTCTTTGCGTCGCGCAATATCCCTGTCGTGTGTTTTCATTACGAGATCGACGATGTTGTCTATACGGACGATCTGTATCAGTCGATTACGCCGGACGAGTTTTTTGCCCAGATTGCCGCGGGCGCCATGCCCAAGACGTCTCAGGTGAGCGTGGGTGAGTACGAGGAGTTTTGGGAGCCGTTTGTTGCCGAGGGTAAAGACGTGCTGCACCTGACGTTGTCGTCGGGTATTTCGGACACGTATGGATCGGCCTGCGTCGCGGCGCAGATGCTTGCGGATCGCTATCCCGAGGGCGGCAAGGTGCGCGTCATCGATTCGCTGGCGGCGTCTTCGGGCTTTGGCCTGTTGTTGGAATATGCCGCCGATGTGCGCGATAGTGGGGCTTCACTCGACGAGACGGCTGCCTGGATCGAGGAGCACAAGCTCAACCTGCACCACTGGTTCTTCTCGACCGATCTGTCGAGCTACCTGCGCGGCGGTCGCATTTCGGCCGCGAGCGCGATCATCGGCACGGCGCTTAAGATTTGCCCGCTTATGACGGTCGATTGCGAAGGTAAGCTGTCGCCACGTGAGAAGATTCGCACTAAGAAGCGCGCGATTTCCGAGATGGCTAAGACCATGATGGCACACGTACAGGACGGTGCAGATTATTCGGGTAAGTGCATCATGTCGCAGTCGGCGTGCCGCGAGGATGCCGAGGCGGTCGCGGCGCTGATTGAGGAACAGGTTCCGCAGCTTAAAGGCAAGATTGAGATCAATGACATCGGTACCCTGATTGGCTCGCATACCGGACCTGGTACGGTGGCGCTCTTCTTTATGGGCGACAAGCGCGTGGATTAATTTGCCCCATCACGTCGCTGCATGATTGCTCAAACGAAAACGGCCCGCCTCACGTTTGTGGGGCGGGCCAAGATGTTTTGCTAGCGTTTCTTTCCGCGGAAGAAAAAGCCGTGCAGTGACGGCTTGAGGCCGCGGTTGGCGCGATGCTCCTCGACGCGCTCGTGGATCGAAGCGACGCGCTCGATGACTTCGTCGGGAATCGGCACATCGGGATTCATGTTCTCGACTTGGCTGACCTCGGCGGCGGCGACCTGGTCGATAATGGGCACGTCGTCGCGCGAGATGACAGGTGTGGCGTCTTCCTTCATCTTGCGATAACGCTGCATCATGTCGGTCTGTAGCTGCTGGGCCGAAGGCGGTGTCCAGATGATGGCGTTGGCGCCGGCGGCGATGGTCTCGCGAATGCTCTCGGGCGTCTTGCCGCCCGGCGCGATAAGCGGCAGGTTGGGATAGTGCTCGCGCAGCTCGCGTAGGACCTGGGGCGTGTTCTTGCCGGCGGCGATGTTGAGAATCTTGGCTCCAGCGCGCACCTTGGCGTGGGCATCGTCGTCGCAGCGAACGACCGTGGCGATGACGGGGATGTCGGCGATGTTGGTGATGTGCTCGACCATCTCGGCAGTAGCGGGGGAGTTGACCACGCAGCCCGCCGCGCCCTGCATCTCGGAGACGGCTGCCATCTGCACGGAGCGCTTACCGGTCGTAGTTCCGCCACCCACGCCTACAAAGACCGGGCACTCGGCGACGGTCAGCAGCGCTTGCGTAATGGCGGGCTGCGGCGTGAAAGGGTAGACCGCAAAGACGGCGTCGGCGTTGGAGTTGCGGATAACCGCGACATCGGTGGTGTAAATGAGCGACTTGATGCGTCGGCCAAAGAGCGTGAAGCCGCTGGCCTCCTCGATCTCGTCGGGCATGCGAAGGGCAGCCTTGCGCAGGCGTCCGTCGATGGGCAGGGGCTCCATAGGGAGCAGGCCGTTGGGCGTGACGGCTATTTGAGGCTCGGTGAACTCGTCTGCAAGCTCGACCTCGGAAAAATCGACCGAGGCGACGATGTCCTCGTGCACCTCGGCGGGCACATCGATGGGAGCTTGGTCGTTTGCCGCCGCAGGCGTGTCGAAGGAGCTGGTGCCGACGAAGGCGTCGACGCGCTCATTTAGATCGTTGAGGGTATCCATGGAGGCTCGATTCTATGTGATGATGGCCGGCGCGATGCAGCCGGAATTGCGAATGCTAAATCGTTTGACGAGTTGATTTTTCCCCGCCGCGCCATCCGTTAGACCGAAGGGCCGGCGAACGTGAAGGAGCTGTGGTGGCGGGTATCGAGGTGCTATCTTGAAAGCCCCGTTTAAAAGAGAGGTGACGCGGTATGGAATTGACAGCAATGTTTGGCTCGATCGGCCTGTGTGTGGCCGCAATCGTTGCCGCCGCGGTCATCTACTTTGTGGTCACGGCCATTAAGGGCAAAAGGGCCGAACGCAAGGAGCGCGCGATGCTTAAACAGCATCGCGACCAGCAGGGCAAACGCGCACAGAGATAGCTTGTTGAGTTTTGGATCCGTGCGCTAGCTGCGTTTTCGGATCAGGGCAATGTAGAAGCCCTCAAAGTCGCGGCTAGGCGGAATGGTGAGCGTGCCGGGCAGGCCGTTGACGATGGCCGATACCTGACCCGCGGCAATGGCCTCGGTGAGAGCGTTGCTCTCGATATGCGGCTCCTCGCCGGCGTCCTGGGTGCGTCGTGCTTCACTTTCGCTTGGCGTGCCGTCGAGGGGGATAAGCTCGCAGTCCATATGCTTGTCGAGGGCCTCTTGCAGGGCGTCCTCGTTTTCCTGCGGCAAGATCGAACAAGTCGAATAGACGAGCGTGCCGCCCGGTTTGAGGGCCCCCATGGCGCGGTCCAGAAGTGCTCGCTGCGAGCGGGCGCACTTGCTCAGCAACTGCTCGGTGAGGCCGCGCAGGCTTTTCTCGTTGCCACTGATGACGGTGCCCGTGCCGGTGCAGGGAGCGTCGAGCAGGATGCGGTCAAAGCGGAAGAACTCGTCGAGCTCGCGTGCGTCGATGCGCATGACGGGCACGTTTTTGGCACCCTGGCGATGGAGGTTCGACTCGAGCTTTTCGGCGCGGGGAATGCTCATCTCACAGGCGGTGAGGTGCGCCTGTCCCTGGGTGAGGGCGGCGATCTGCGTCGTCTTGCCGCCGGGGGCTGCGCACATGTCCAGGATGTCCTCGCCTGCCTGGGCGCCCAGGACCAACGGCGGCATCATGGATGACAGGCTCTGCAGGTAGATTTTGCCGTCGCGGTAGATGTCGAGATCCCACAGATCTGAAACCTGGGCCTCGGGCAGGATAAAGGCGTCCGGATACCAGGTAACGGTTTGGTGGGCGATGCAGGCGGCATCGAGCGCCGCAGCGATGTCCTCGGCGGTCGCC
>ERZ857785.2462-NODE-2462-length-15977-cov-3.860193_pt1 | contig 15977 bp, 9 predicted proteins | sample MGYA00519763_ERZ857785 | MGnify/ENA primary metagenome ERZ857785 (study PRJEB31778, sample SAMEA3449365) | human gut metagenome | biome: human gut; feature: human-associated habitat; material: faeces | place: United Kingdom | collected 2010/2012 ... | reverse complement strand
GCTGACACAGGGGGATAAATATACAGCGAAAAAGGGAAGGAGAAACAACTAATGAAAGACACTAACTTTAATGTAAATGAATATCTGCCACTTCGTGACGTTGTATTTAACACACTTCGCCAGGCAATTATTACTGGTGAATTCGCACCAGGAGAACGTCTCATGGAAATTTCTCTTGCCAACCGCCTCGGTGTAAGCCGTACTCCTGTAAGAGAAGCTATTCGTAAGTTAGAACTGGAAGGCCTGGTTATCATGATTCCACGAAAAGGTGCTCAAGTAGCCAGAATCACAGAAAAAAATCTTCGTGATGTCATCGAAATCCGTACTGTTCTTGAAGAATTCGCTGCTGTTCTTGCCTGCGAACGAATTGATCAGTCTGGGCTTCATGATTTACGTCAGGCTCATGAGGACTTCATCCGTTCCGTAGAGAATGGGGATATTCTCGATATCGTAGATAAAGATGAGACTTTCCATGATACCATTTTCCGCGCAACAAACAATGACCGCCTTATTTCTATTATCAATAATCTGCGCGAACAGTTCTATCGTTACCGCATGGAATATGTGAAAGATATTCGCCAGCGCTCTAATCTTGTGGAGGAACATCGGGAATTGCTTGATGCCATTTCCAGCAGAGATTCTATAAAGGCAAAGGAACTGATGAAAACACATCTGCTTAATCAGCAGCAGGAAGTAATTAATAACATTCAGGAAGCATAGGAAGGGCGGACGAAAGTCAGGCATCCCTATTATGCAAAATTTACAAAATACAAAACCAGTCACAAGAAGCATCTCTTTCCTTCAAGAGAAAATCTGCTCTTTGTGGCTGGTTTTCATTTTAAATGCCTTTTATTATTTTGTTTTTTTATTATTGCCTATCAGATCTCCCCTTTTCAGATGAAGAAATACCTGATTACATTTTAAATGTTTTCCTTCCTGTCCTTTTTTCCGTGTACGGATAAGGACACGAATTAAAAGCATGATAAGAAGAATAATTCCCATAACGGATGCCGTGATTGTCGGGTCAATCTGGAACGCTTCTGCTGTAACATGGATATGCTGCGGTTCTCCGGTTCCGATACAATGGCCACGCACAAGCAGACGATGTGTATTAATACCATACGGTGTACAGGTCATCAGGGTACAGTAATCCTTTTTATCTTCAATCTGCAGGCTATCCGTTTCATCTGGAAGAACGATAGAAATATCATCAACCTCGTAAGTAATCTCTCGATTCAAAATTGTAATAGTAAATGTATCTCCTACTTCCATTTTATCGAGGTCTGTAAAAAGCTTTGCGCTCGGCAGACCACGGTGGGCAGAAATAACACTGTGCGTACTGTCTCCGCCAACCGGAAAACTGGTTCCTTTCAAATGTCCGGCCGCAATCTGTAAAATACCCTCATCTGTTCCATGATAAATCGGAAGCTCTACACCAAGCTTCTTGATTGTGATATAACCCATAATACCTGTACCACTAATATCAAGTATTTTCTCATAACCTTTAATTTCATCCGGGTTATAAAATGCAGATGGATTTTTCGCAAGCTTCTTATTGTACTTCTCCGCCGCTTCAAAATACTTCGTATAATCCTCCGGCTTCATTTCCGACACCTTTTCATCGTATGCCGCAATCGCCTTTGACTGATGCCTCTGATTAATATAATTGCTCACGGTCGGATATAACATCACGGACAGCCCCACGAGGAAAATCAATATTAAAATGATAGTGGTAATATTCGAACTCAACTTCTTTTTTTTCAATGTTTTCTTTGATTTTTTCTCTGACTTCTTTCCAGACTTCATAGTTCTCTCCCTGATGTCATTTCCTTTTGTATATTTATGCTCTCACAAAATCTTGTTTGTGTAACTGTGCAGGCATATATTTACCTTTAAGATTGGGACAGGAGCTAAAAGCCCCTGCCCCTGAAAATCTCATAATATCAAATTGTTGTTATAAACATTCAGAACGGATTAGTTCTCAGCACGTCTCTTTGTGATAAGAAGAACTGCTGCTCCAACCATTAAGATAGCACCAACAACGTAGAAGATTGTTGTACCGATACCACCGGTGGATGGCAGAGCGTTAAGTTTGGTATCATTTAACTGACCTTCATTATATAAGTTAGCTGTAGCAACATCTCCATTTACAGTAAGTGTAAGAGTTTTACCATCTGTATTAATAGAATATCCTTCCGGTGCTTTAGTTTCTTCGAAATGATAAGAACCAACATCTAAACCTTCTACATCGATCATACCATTTTCATCAGTTACAAGTGTTGCAGATGCCTCTTCTGTATTTGGTGCATATTTATATTTTCCGTTGCGTTCTTTTACGAATGTTAAAGGTGCTTCTTCGCCATCTTTATACAATACAAATTCAGCGTTTGCTAAAGCATTATTTACATCGCCATCACCATATTTCAGTAAAACAAGTTCTCCTGTAAATAACTTAACCGGAACATTCTCTCCGCCGTAATCTACACCTGCTGCATGACTTCCTGCTGTATTTTTTACAGTTGTTTCATTTACTTTTGCAGTATAAGTAACTGTAATTTTCTTTCCTGCATTTGGATTAGCTGTATCTGCAACTAATGCGTTTAAATTAATAGTAAATCCTGTACCTGCTTCATTTACATTGATTGTACCAACCTGGCCATCTGTGCCTTCCATTGTAACACTGTTAACAGCGTTTGGACCGGCTAAGTAGTAATCTGCACCGGTAATTTCATCAGTGATTGTAAATGTTCTGTTCTCTGTATTAGCTGCATCAATAAATGGTACATATGCTTCGATTGTATAAGTTACGATATCTCCGATTGCTACTACATGATCTTCATCTGCTACTGTTTTGTCTACAGATGTTGGAGACTTTTTAGCTGTTACTTCTGCATTTGTTAATGCTGGATATGGTTCTCCAAATCCTACATATGCTGTTGCTGTTTTATAAGTAAATCCTGTTTCTTCTGCTTTGATTGCATAAACACCAGCTGCACTTACTTCAATTTTTGTTTTATCTGTTGTTTCAATGAATCCATTAAGTGCTGCAACTTTACTTAATGCTAAGTCAATCTTTGCTGCTGTTGCTGCTGTTGCTGTTACACCTGTCGGCAATTTAACAGAGTTATCTTTATACTGGATTAATCCCCAGATAACCTGCTGCTGTGCATCCTCTGAATCAGTAAGTCCAAATGCTTCTGTAAAGCATTTTCCTGCTTTATTGGTAAATGCCCAACCAGAAGTTTTGGTTTCATCTTTTTGGATAATCTGCATGTACTCAACTTTATTAGCTTTATCAAAGCTTTTAAGTGTAATAGTTGCGTTTTCTCCTGCTGCGAATGTCGGTACGCTCATTGCCAGTACCATTACCATCGCCATAATCACTGATAAAATTCTTTTCACTTTACTCATATGATTTTCTCCTTTTCTTTTTTATTTCCTCTCTTTTATTTTCAGTGCCTTTTCTCCTTTTATTTGCACTGGAAATCATTGTTGTGGCTTGGAGGCCACTGAAATATTAAGGTTTCTTATTTTTTCAGCACCTCCTTGCCTTTCATCTTGTATATGATCAGAATGCCTGCGAACATCAGCAGGATTCCACTCATCAGGATGTTGAAGATTCCGGTGTGACCGGTGGATGGAAGATCGTAGACTACCTCATTTTCATATAAGTAATATACAACCTCTTTTTCATTTACAGTTTCTTTCTTTATCTTATTCTCTGCAATTTCCTGACCACCGGATTGGATTGATTTTAACGCTCCTTTTGAAGCAATCTCGATACTCCAAGTTTCTGTACTACGCACATATCCAGTCGGTGCTGTAATTTCTGATAAGGTATAATTTCCTTTTTGGATTGTTCCATCAATCTCAGTTGTACAATCTGGGTTACTATACCATTTTACTGTTCCACCATCCTGAGACTTACCGTAATAAGTAGGTAGTGAAGAACCACTTGCGGTCGGTGCTAATCTAAATACTGCACCAGAAATCGTATAGTCTTTATTACTTGCACTTACCTTTTTGATGCCCCAGTCTGAGGTTACTTTTTCATTTGTAAAAGCGGCTACTCCAAGGATTCCTGCTGTCTTATAAGTCTTCTCTTCGATTACATTTTTCTGGTCGCTATCACTTCCCAGTGTGAAGAAAACTTTGTCATTTGCAACATTGGAATAACAATTTGTTTTATCCGTTGCATTGACCTCCTGAATTGTGTAACCATTTGTATCAACTTCTGTTACTTCATAAGTTCCACGAGGAAGAGATTTCAACTTCTCCAACTCTTCATTTGAAAGCATTCCCTTTGTTTCTCCAGTTTTTATAGTAATCGAAACATCTATTGGAGTAAATCCATCTACACCTGTTCCTGTAATTCTAAAAGTAAATGTTTCATCTTTTGCTGCTTCTGTTTCCAACTGTTTTTCAATCTGAATTGCACCGGAAACAACTTTTACAGTATAAGTGCCCGTCTTTGCAATACCTGCCGGATCAACTTTGTAGTATCCTCCAGTTACATTCCCATCACCAACTGAATTAGCACGTGATGCTGAACCATCTGTTTTTGGAGTTACTGTTACTTTTGCGTAATAAACAGTATCTGCAGTTGGCTTTGCTGCCCGGATTGCTTCTATTGTTGTTTCATTCCGACATGCTTCATCGGTATACCATTTTGTTGAAACATTTACATCACCAAGCATTGTGTACTCTGATCCAGTCGTTGAAACAAGCTTTGTGATTCCATTCGCTACGTCATTGTTGAAATATTGTGATAGTTCATCTCCTTTAAAGATAACGGTTTCATCTTTGCCGATTTTAAAGTCGACTTTTACGTTAACGGTTGGCCGAGGAAATTCTGCATGATTGTTATCAACATTAATTCCTGAACCGGCGCCGTTTGTCGGAACATCGTTTCCACCAATGTATTCGTCTTTGGCTTTAATAACGATTGCTCTATGCCATCCGGCTCTTTCGATTTCTGTCGTTCCTGATACTTTTTTCCCTGATATTGCTACATCCTTCCAGGTTATTGTAGTGGAACCATCTTTATTGCTCGTTATCTCTGCACCCTCTGCTTCTAATTGATCACGAGAGCCAGCTGTTAGTTCAAATCGACTATCAATTACATCTGTAACTGTAGCTGTAACAGGAATATTATTTGTGATGTTTTCAAATAAACTTGATAAATTGTCAACACCATCAGCTGTCATATATTTATCAGGAGTAGACGCTATGCTTTGCATATATTCATCAATACGTTTAACTGATGCCTTATCCATTGTTCCTTCAGAATTCGCGGCTCCGAATATACCCAATGCATAAGTTGCAACTCCTTGGTCATGTAAGCTCTTAGCTGAATTTGTACCCTCAACTGCAAGATCTTCATCAAAGTCATTTGTGCCACCAGGTGCAGGAACTCCATCGGTTAAGAATACAACCATTTTCCTACGTCCAGCGGTTTGATCTACATTTTCCCAGCTGTTAGAAGAATTCTCAGAAAATACTTGACTTGCTTTATTCAGACCTGTAGCAGGACAAGTATCTCCACCTGTGGTTAAACCTTTTATGGTATTAATAATGTCACTTTTTGAAGTCCCAACTTTAGCCAATGTATATTTGTTCTTGGTTATTTTTTTTATATCACCATCAGTCGAAAAAGTAACTATACCGACACGACAGTCTGAATTTTTCTCAGCAACGTTATCTACAAATTTAGTTGCTGCGTTCCTTAAAGCTTCAATTTTTGTTTTCGTAGAATATTGAGCTACATAAACATCAGTGCTATTTTGGTCAACTGTAACTTTTTTCTTCGTGTAAGAATCTGTATATGTCCATTTTTTATTTTTATATTCAAGCTTTTGATATATACCGCTTTGTGTTTTGATAAAATATGTTCCACTAGAATACATTTGGGTAGTACACTTCTTGTATTCAACAAATTTCTTACTCATACTTCCTGATCGATCCAAAACCATTACGATGTCATAAGGTGTTTTCATCGACTGAGTTGTTGTTGAACTGGCTGTAAGATCAATTCTGTATGTTCTCTGATCCCAGTCCAGAAGAGAAACCGTTTTATTGCTCTCTACGCTCTGATTTACTAATTCTTCCTGTTTATAGTTGACTATGTGATATGTTCCATCAGCGGCAGTCTCTAATTTAGTATCATTATTGTAGAGAACCGCTTTTAAAGTGTTGGAAGAATCTCTTTCCAGTTTTACTGTCCAGCTTGTGGTCTCTGCAATATAATCTCCTGGTACACTCACTTCTGTAAGTGTGTAGTCGACACCTTCTTTTAAATCATTGAATGTTACAAAACCATTCGTATCCGATGTTACTTCATCGTAATCATTTTCGTCCGCTTTGCTAACCAATTTGAATTTTGCTCCCGAAATAGCTTCATCCTTAGAATTCACCTTTTTCAGAGATAATGTAGCCTTAGGTACTTCTGTAACATCCAAAATCCGGCTGTTTGGCAATGTGAACTCCATCTGACAGTTGGATGCTCCGGCTCCACGTTCCATATAGAGTACAGTGATTCGATGTTTTTTTGTTTTTGCTGCTGTTTCATCAGGTCCAGGTCTTTTGCCATCAGGGTATCCCAGGTCTTCCCACAAGTCTGTACTTCCTTCTAATGCGTCATGGATACCACCAACATCAATAACTACTTTTCCGTCTAACAAAACCCACAAGTCGTCGTCACCAGTAAACTTATAATCCATTGGTCCAACATAATCACCAATTTCAAATTCCACATCATAGCGCATTCCAAAGTAAAAATTTTCATGTCCGAGTGGCCAAAAACCTGCCCCCGCATTTTTCTTTTCATTATTCGGTGTCTGCACTGAAGCAAGTGTGTAATGATTACCGCTTCGATTAAAGTTCAGTTTATAATCTTTATAAATAGTCTTGCCTTCGCCTACATAATCATCTGTGAAGAATCCAGGCTGATCGACATTCCATAAAACTGTTTGATAATCATCTGAAAGTCCTTCTAATAACCCTAAAGTTCCTTTTCCATCGGTATCTCTCCCATAATTACATTTGTTCGCATTCAATCCATTCGTACCGTATGCATTATAGTCTAATCCATTTTGGTTATAATAGTCAGCTTTACTAAGACCCATTGTCATACGTTTATTTGTATCTTTTCCTTTATAATGCTGGTCACTATTGATATTTTTCTCCCTATTTTTCCATGAAATAGCATAGTCCCAAAACTTAACAGCGCCTTGCTTCGGACTTGTATTTTCCTTATAATAAATGCGATACGTCTTATTTCCAGTCACCGAGATTTCATTGAAATTGGGAACTTCAGTTTCTGTTCCGTCTTCAGCGATTTCCTTTACATTAACCACATCATAATTCGTAGATTTCCGATAATCTTCGATTTTACTTCCGACATGTAAAGGAACGGTCTGGTCTGCATATAATTTTTTTTCTTCATTATTTGTATCATAGTAATAATGTTGCAGTTTAATTTGTACTTTTGCACCACCTTTATTTACAATAACGTATGTAGAAAAATGCGGAGCATCGAATACGACTTTTCCTTCTCCATCAACAGCACCGTTCATGTCTTCCGCTACATTATTGTTATCCACATGCAGTACTGCAGCATCCTCACTGGATGTGATCTCCGGGGTGTCTACACTTACCTGTACCGGAGTTGTTGGCTGTACTTCGGAACCGTCTACCAGGAATTTGATATCGTAGGAGAAGATATTCTTGATGGAAAACTGTTCTTCGATTGCCTTTTCTTCTACTGCTTTTTCGATTTCTTTTACTTCATCTTCTGAAGTAATCTCTGTTACGGAAAGCTGTGCATCTGCAGGAAGTGCTCCTGCTTCTGCAGTTACGTTAACGGTTGTATCTCCAACATCCTGACTCCATGTGAGCTGCTGGTTTTCAGCTTCCGCCTGTGTTGCATCTTTCTCAGGAGTTTCCGCCGTAGCATTTTCTGCTGCGGGAGCTGTCTCCTCGGTCGGTACAGCTGCAGGTTCCTGGGCTGCCGGTGTCTCTGCTGCAGGTGCCTCTGTTGTCGGCTGTTCTGCTGCAGGTGCTTCCGCTACCGGCTGGGCTGCCGGTGTCTCGGCGGTTGTTTCCGGTTCTGCGGCCGGTTCTGCGGCAACCTGTTCCACGGCCGCGGGTTGTTCGTCGGCTACTGCCTGGCCTTCATCTGCTGCGTAAGCAGCCACGTCCATGTCATCGGCAACGGCTTCGTCCTGAGTCTGTACTTCCGCTTCCTGTGGGTATTCGGCCTGTCCGGTCTCGGATGCGAATATGAAGCTGCTGTTGCTTATGGCAACGACCATGCAAAGCACCAATGCCAGAAGTCTTTTTTTATTTCTACTTTTCATGGTTTTCTCCCTCCTCTTCATCCAAAGCACTCTCTATCAGTTTTAATAATTCTAAAGCGCTGCGGAACTGCTGCTTTTCTTTTTTTTCCACCCAGGTCACCGAACCCTGCCAGGTGGCATTCTGCCTGTTGTAAATATTTAAGATAAAGGTCTCCGTCTTTTTCGTAGAATCGCTCACAGCTGTTCCACCTCCTTCAGTACTCTGTTTTTATATATGTATTATAATAGACGCACCATTACTAAAAGCATTACAGTCATTATATATTTGGTGTTTTTTTTATTTTTGTTGGATTCTGTAACGTTTTGTGATATCGGTGCGGATCCTGTTCCCTGCCGGCGTAATTATGTCCGCCTGTGGTTGCTATATGTGGAATCTGCTGTATCTTCATGGATTCGTCCGTTTCTCAGACAGGTTTTTGCCTCATTACTTATATTGTATGTGGGGTTTTATGGTTTATGACATGGTTTTTGAGATCGATCCGGTGGATCCTATTATATTATAGAAGAAACTCGTTTTTTATTACTCTTTCATTTTGTTCCGATCTGTGATCGAATTACCCGGATGTGAAATGTAATACTTTTTACTGTTTTCTACCTGTACAGAAAAAAGCAGGAATCCTTATCTTCCATAAGAGTTCCTGCTTCTGTACTTTTATTTTCTTCCCAGTATGGCATCCATCTCGATGATCAGTTCCAGGACACTGCAGAATTCCATCTCCTGATGTCCTTCTTTCCATGCAAGGATGCCCTGCCAGGTGGCGTTCTGGCGGTATTTGACAAAGATGTGGAAGGTGGCACAGATGCCGTTTTGTTCCATCAGCTGCTGATATTCCATACTTTTTTCATGTAGTTCCTCCATCGCACGCTTTTCCGAAGTGAACTCCCGAAGGACCACGGAGGATTCCGGAAAACGAATGCTGTCGTAAAAGTCTGCCATGTAACGGATCAGCTGCACGACATTTTCAAAGGACTGTGGCTCCTGGGAATAACCGTGATATAGTCGGCCGGATATCTCGCTGGCCTGACTTTCGTCCACACACACCGTGATCAGGTTCGGTGCTGCCAGTACTTCTCCATTCCAAAATTGACTCATGTTTCACACTCCTGTTCCTGTTGCCTATTTCCAGCGAAATTCATTTTTCTGAAAGCTTAATCTTGCATTTGGATTCTCCACGTCTGCGATGGATGATACGTAATATTCCAGATATTTGTTCCAGGATCCATGTTTTTGTGTGAACCGTGCGGCGATACGCCGGAAGATAATGTCACAGTTTTCCTGGTTGGTGCCGACCAGAAGGATCAGGAACTGAGACGGGCTGTATTTGGAAAAGGAATCTCCGCGGCGCAGACTGTTTTTTACTGCCCGGTGCAGTTCCATGGACATCACATCCAGCTTTTCCCGGTTTTCCATCGGATGGCCGTTGCCGTCTGTCAGGGAGCATACCATAAGGAATGCGGACTGTCCGTTTCGCTCGATCAGCCGACGCACCAGCCGGTAGTTATCCCGGAAGCTTGGCAGGCTGCAGTAGAAGGCACCGTCTTCGTACTCCGGTTCTTTCAGGTCTTCCTTGATCTCTCCTGCCGCATGGTATTTTCTTCCCATCCGTTCGCTCATCTCCTGGAACTGGTTCATCATGCGCTCGGATGGTGTGATTCCCAGTTCTTCAAAGAACATTTTTGAAGTCGCATCGTACAGCTGATATGCTTCTTTGTAGCGGTTCATACCCATCAGGGCATCAATTTTTAAGGACTGCCATTCGTCGAACGGATAGATCTCGATGGCATTGTCTGTCAGTTCCAGAATGGTGTCGTATTCGTGCTGTTCTTTTCTGTAGGCACACAGCCGGCGGAGTATCTTGGAATATTTGTCTTTGTAACGGACGCTGTTCATGATGACCCAGTCTTCTCCGGACTGCATCGGAAGAAGTTCTCCTTTGTACAGCCTGCAGGCCTTCTCCCACAGATTCATCTTCCTGGTTTCGTCTACTTCTTCTTCTCCTTCTCTGACAAGTTCCATAAAGCGTGCCACATCCAGATCCACTTTCATCGGGCTGCGCCAGTAAAAGACACCTTTTTCTTTTACGATATACTCATATTCCGGCAGTCCCGCCTCGATCAGCATCTTGCGCAGACGGAATACCGTCACACGCAGGTTATTGCCCACATTTGCCAGCTCTTCTCTTCCAAAGAGATCGTCAAGCAGCTGTGCTCTGGGGATTCCTGTGCTCCCGCGGTCCTCCACCAGACTGGAATGTAACAGAATCTGCAGTAGTTTTACTGCTTTGGTTGCCGAGTTTCTCTTGAAGGTTATCGGCTGTTCTCCATAGGTTATGGAGAACCTTCCCAACATATTCACTTTGAGTTCCGGTAACTGATTATCCATATGGTTCCCTCCCCTCATCTACTCCTCGTTTTTATCATAGAAAAGTAAATCGCCTCCGGTATGGTATCTCCCGGAAGCGACTTCTCGCTGATTTTATTTTAGTCAGTAATCTCTTCTTTGTCAACGCAAAGCATTACACTTTTTTTGCTTTCCATGATTTTCTGATCACTTTCGCCAGTTCTTCCTCACGGATCGGTTTTGCGATATAGTCATCCATTCCTGCTTTGCGGCAGGTTTCCCGGATGTCTGCTGTCGTCTGTGCAGTCATCGCAATGATCGGAATCGATGCCGCATCTTCCCGTTTCAGGCCACGGATACGCTGTGTGGCTTCCATGCCGTCCATCACGGGCATCATCACATCCATCAGGATCGCATCGAAACTGCCGGCAGGGTTTTGGGAAAACAAAGCTACTGCTTCCTGTCCGTTCCATGCTTTTTCTACTTTTGCCCCTGCTTCTTCCAGATAGAACTGTGCGATCTCCATATTGATCTCATTATCCTCTACCAGAAGGATCTTTCGGTCACGAAGAAGATCCGATATATCTTCTCCCACTGTGGTTGTTTCTGAAGCGGCTGTCTCACTGACGGTGAACGGCAGACGGAAGGTAAATGTGGTTCCCTCTCCACGGACGCTCTCCACCTGAATGGTTCCGCCCATCTTTTCCACCAGTCCTTTGACGATCGACATTCCAAGTCCGGTTCCCTGATAGCGTGTTCTGGCTCCGTATTGTTCCTGGGTGAACGGTTCAAACAGCTGATTCTTTACAAAGTCCCCGCTCATGCCGATACCGGTATCTGCGATTCTGAATTCGTACCAGGCTGTTTTTCCGTCACAGGATAATTCTTCCACGTCGGTATCCACGGATCCCTGCGGTTTGTTGTATTTGACCGCATTGCTGAACAGGTTCAGCATGATCTGGCGCAGCTGTAACGGGCTTCCTTTCAGTGCTGTGTGCTGTATATTTTTCCGGTGTACCCAGTGTGTAATCTGGTTCTGTTCCAGAAGTGGATTCATCAGTACCGCCACTTCCCGCATCAGCACTTCAAGGTCAAACGGTTCATTCTCTTCCCGGATCTGATCAGTTTCCAGTTTGTTCATATCCAGTACATCGTTGACAAGTGCCAGCAGATGATCGGCAGATATCTGTATTTTATCCATACATTCTTCCATCTTCTCCGGGTTGTGTGCATTTTTCCGAAGAATCTCCAGCATCCCCATGATGCCGTTGATCGGTGTACGGATATCATGGCTTATGCGGTTCATGAAGTCTGTCTTGGCTTTGCTTTCTGCATCGGCCTCCTGCACCGCTTTTTGCAGCCGTTCTTTTTCCTCTTCTTCTTTTTTATGGAATTCCGAAGTGTTCTTAAACAGGATAATTCCATGTACAGCACTGTGTTCTTTTCCGGTCTCCCGGTCATACAGCAGTTCCTGAGACATCAGGATCGTCTTCTGAAGCCAGATCATCCTGCCATCCTGTTTTTCTTCCCGGTACTCTACGGTGATCTGTTTATCCCCTTCCCGGAAGCGTTTCAGCAGTTTTTCCGAGGAATCCATGATCCGGTAGCTTTCCAGCGTATCGTCTGTCACCTTCTGACTCCGTTCTCTGCAGTAGGCATCGTAAGAGCATGGCATCTCCCGGTTGATAATAATGCTTTCACGTTTCACATGGTAGAATGCATTTTCCAGGCAGTCATTGGTCAGATCTACGGTATACACCGCTTCCGCAGTTTCCATTAATGCGTCTACATAATTGCTGTTTTCCAGAATAGACTGTTTCATCTGCTCGTAATAGCGGATCAGTTCCTGTTTTTCATCCACCTGGTTCTGCCTGCTGTCCCGGAATCTCTCCTGTCCCAGGATAAAATGGTGTAGTCTTCCATTTTCTGTGGCATCCAGAAATCTCAGGATCACTCTTCCCCGGTGAACCACATTCTCTTTTTTGTAACGATAGGGGATCTCCAGCTGAGGGTTGTCCTTTGTCAGCTGCTGTTCCAGGGAGGTAAGCTGCAGGGTCTCCCAGAATTCTTTTCTTACCCGGTCGGTTGCCAGTTCTTCCACGATCTGTTCCACCGCCCCGGAATAACTACCGTCTTCCGCGAGAAAGTAGCCGGTGCTTGACCGCAGGATCGCATACTGATCCATCAGGGCATCACAGTACAGACAGTCCGAAAAATGGTATTTTTCTTTTTTGATCCATTCCAGCAGTTCATAGGCTTTCTGCTGTTTTTGTGCCGCTTCTTCGATCTTTGCCCTGTTTTTGTCCACATACATGTTTTTATCCGCCAGCCGGAACAGTTCCCGGAGGGTGGAACCGGCAAAGTCCAGGGAGATTGCGTACCCTGCCGCATAATTGATCGGCATCTCCGGGTGTTTTGCGGAGTAGTTTTCCATCTGTGTGCGGATCTTTTTTAAGGTTTCCCGCATCTTCGAGTGGTCAGTCTTTTGAAAAATCGCGATGAATTCGTCTCCTCCGTCCCTGCCGACAAAGTTTTCCGGATCTACCGCGAGGCGAAGCTGTTCGGCAAAGGAACGGATATATTCGTCTCCCTTGTCATGTCCCAGATTGTTATTGATGACCCGCAGGTTATTCAGATCAAACACACAGACGGCTGTACTCTCTTCTTCTCCGAGAGGGGTGGGATCGCTCAGGATCTCTTCGCATTTGTTTTTGTTCGGCAGTCCTGTGGATTCATCCAGATAGATTTTCTTTCGCAGGATCCTGTTTTGTGCCGCACAGCGGAGTGCCCGAAGCAGTTCCACACCGATCAGAAGTACCAGGCAGACAATATCTGCAACTACAATCTTTTCAAGATGATTCAATGCAGTCGCTCTTTTTTGTGAATATCGTTCCGCAATGCCGGTTACCTCATCACACATCCGGAAAAACTTCTCGCTCATATTGATGATTTCTGTCTGTTCATAGCCTTTTTGCCGTACTTTCGAGATTTCTTCTTTTAATTCCGTAAAGTAAGCTGCAAGTTCATCCATTTTTCCCTGGAATTCTGTATCCTCCAGCCGTACCAGATCCAGTTCGTCACTTCCGAAACGAAGTCCGTTGATGATCGCTTCCACGGTTGCTATCATCTCGTCATCCGGCTCCTTTGACATTTCCAGTTTGATCACCCGCTGGGTTTCTCCGCGAACCAGTCCGGCGTAGTTTACGACCCTTGCCGTTCCCTGGAGGTCACTGACCAGCGACATGATACCGAAAAACAAAATAATCAGTATTATCGTGAGTACCGTCATCCCTGCCCGAAGGATATAGGCTACTCGTTTTTCTCTTTTCTTCATCCATGTTTACCCCATATATGATTTATGTTTCTGTGCTCTATTCTACCTGATTCTACCGGAAACTGCAATGTAAACAGTAACCTTGGAATAATCTCTTGACATTTCTTTTCTGTCTTCTTATAATTACCGTTGATAATTATCAATAGTAACTATTAAAGGAGTATCACAATGAATGTTGAACTTATGAAACGTATGATGGATGCCTGTTATCTGGCGCAGCGGGTCCGGGGAATGCTTCCGCCTCTGCCGGCGGGGGTGACTCCTGCGTATATTCATTATCTGGATATTATTGAGATGCTGGAGAAGCAGGGTGTCCGGGCAAAGATATCGGATATCAGCGATGCACTGGATCTGCCGAGACCCGGTGTGACACGGACGGTGAAAGCGATGGAGGCCAAAGGCTATCTGAAAAAGGCTGCCTCTTCCGAAGACGGTCGTATCACCTATCTTTCTCTTACAGAAGCCGGTAGGAAACTGTCCCGCATCTACAACGAACAGTTTTTTACCACTCTCACCTCTTTTATGGAAGATATCCCGGAAGAAGATGTGAAATGTACGATCCGCACCATCGATGCGGTACATCAGATTATGTGTGAAAGGAGACCTGACCTTGACAAATGCAAAAAATGATTTTACACAGGGCAGTATTCTGAAAAAGCTTGCCCTCTTTATGCTTCCGATCCTGGGAGCGCTGGTATTACAGGCTGCCTATGGAGCCGTTGACTTACTGGTGGTGGGAAGATTCGGTTCCACCTCCGGACTTTCCGCGGTTTCCACAGGAAGCCAGGTACTAAATCTCGTTACTTTTGTCGTGATCCAGTTTGCTACTGCGATCACTATTCTCATCGCCCGCTATCTGGGTGAAAAAAGGCCGGAACGGATCGGTTCTGTGATCGGTGGCGGAGTTATCGTTTTTGCGGCAATTTCCATTGTTTTATTTTTCCTGATGGTTGTTTTTGCACATCCCATCGCCGTACTTATGCAGGCACCTGCCGAAGCGGTGGATCTGACCACCAGTTATGTCCGCATCTGCGGAAGCGGTATTTTCTTCATCGTTGCCTATAACCTGATGGCCGCGATCTTCCGTGGTCTGGGTGACAGTAAGTCACCGCTGCTCTTTGTTCTTGTTGCCTGTATCGTCAATATCGGCGGTGATCTGATCCTCGTTGCCGGACTCCATCTGGATGCTGCCGGAGCAGCCCTCGCCACCGTTTTTGCACAAGCTGTCAGTGTGGTGTGTGCGGTTATTCTTCTGATAAAGAAGAAACTGCCATTTAAGATCTGCAGGTCTGATTTCCGTCTGAACGATCAGTGTGGAAAGTTCTTTACCATCGGTCTTCCTCTGGCTTTGCAGGAGTGTCTGACGCAGCTTTCTTTTCTGGCTCTGTGTGCCTTTGTAAACCGTCTGGGTCTCGAAGCTTCCTCCGGTTATGGGGTCGCCTGTAAGATCGTGAACTTTGCCATGCTGATCCCAAGCTCTCTGATGCAGTCCATGGCATCTTTCGTTTCTCAGAACGTAGGTGCCGGTAATCAGAAGCGTGCCGGACGATCCATGTTTACCGGTATCGGTGTTGGGTTGTTTTTCGGTTGTTTTGTCTTCGCACTCGTGCTGTTAAAGGGCGATGTTCTCTCCGGTTTCTTCACTGCCGAAAGTTCCGTTATCCGGAACGCCTACGCCTACCTGAAAGGATTTGCCCCGGAGACGCTGCTTACTGCCGTGCTGTTCAGTATGATCGGATATTTTAACGGAAATGACAAAACCTTCTGGGTAATGTGCCAGGGACTGATTCAGACGCTTCTGATCCGGCTCCCCATGTCTTATTATATGAGTATCCAGCCGAATGCCAGCCTGACCAGAATCGGTCTCGCAGCTCCGGTGTCCACAGCAGTCGGTATCTGCCTGAACATCGGTTTCTTCCTCTGGCTGAACCGGAAAAGTGCAAAG
>ERZ857785.2445-NODE-2445-length-16049-cov-2.949481_pt1 | contig 16049 bp, 9 predicted proteins | sample MGYA00519763_ERZ857785 | MGnify/ENA primary metagenome ERZ857785 (study PRJEB31778, sample SAMEA3449365) | human gut metagenome | biome: human gut; feature: human-associated habitat; material: faeces | place: United Kingdom | collected 2010/2012 ... | reverse complement strand
TTCAGATGCGCCTTTCCCGCTATTACCGTTAATTTCATATCGGTAATTTCAGCCCCCGTCAAAACCCCTACATGTTTTTTCTCATACAAATTGGTCATTATAAGACGCTGCCAATTCTTATCGAGCACATCTTCGCTTACATTACTTTCTATCTGTATGCCGCTTCCCGGCTCAAGCGGTTCCATAAGTATATGTACCTCTGCATAATGCCTTAACGGTTCATAATGCCCGATTCCTTCTACAGGTTCTGCAATTGTTTCACGATATACTATATTTCCGGTATCAAATTCTACATTTATATCAAGCCTTTCCCTGATAATACGCTTTAGGACCTCTGTTTGTATTTCGCCCATCAGCCTTATATTTATCTCATTAAGTTTTTCATTCCATACTATAGAAAGCTGCGGTTCTTCCTCTTCAATATCCTTAAGCTGCATATATGTCTTATGGACGTCCGTTTCTTTTGGAAGTATCAGTCTGTATACAAGCACAGGTGTAAGCACAGGCAAATCCGAATCAGGCGTTATGCCAAGACCCTCTCCCGGCATATTACCATCGAGGCCGGTAACTGCGCATATCATTCCCGGATATGCATTATCTACAGTTTCATAAGTCTCTCCCGAATAAATTCTTATCTGATTGACTTTCTGCGAATTAATCTCCATGCGGCTTTTAAGGACTCCTCCCATAACCTTCATATGAGTAAGACGCACGCCCTTATTATCTCTTGAAATCTTGTATATCTTAGCGCCGAATTTTTCAGGATATAACGGTGCTGACATATACCTGCCCAATCCCTCCATAAAATTTTCTACACCTGTAAGCCTTAGTGCAGAGCCAAAAAAACATGGAAATATTAATCTTTTTTTAATTAACTCTGATACTGTAGAATCAGACACTTTTCCTGTCTCAAAATACTCTGTAAGCGCATCTTCACTTCCTGTTGCTATATCTTCATACATGCTCTCTTCATTATTATTAAAACATATACAATTATCACTAAGAACATTTTTAAGCTCCCGCATCATATAATCCATGTCGGTATCAGGCATGTCCATTTTATTAACAAATATGAATACGGGAACCTTGTACACCGAAAGGAGCTTCCACAATGTCATAACATGGCTTTGTATACCGGCGCTTGCACTGATTACAAGCACTACATAATCCATAACCATAAGGGCACGTTCGGTCTCTGCCGAAAAATCCACATGTCCGGGAGTGTCTAAAAGCGTTATTTTTTTATCTGCTATTATCAACTCCGCCTGCTTTGAAAATATAGTTATGCCACGTTCTCTTTCAATCTCGTTAGTATCAAAAAACGTGTCTTTATGGTCTACCCGTCCAAGCTTTTTAAGCTTACCGCTAAGGTACAGCATGCTTTCGGCAAGTGTAGTCTTTCCCGCATCCACATGCGCCAGCAGACCAATACTAATATGCTCTGTATGTTTAATTGGTTTATTTTCTGATGTAGACTCCACCGAAAATACCCCTTTCTGCTGTTCATAATAATATATTCATTATCATAACACAGAACGGGGCATTAGTCGATAAGCTATAATTGGCACTTTATTTTAAAATTTTCAGAATTACTATTCAAACATAAAAATGAGACCGTCTTCCCATTATGGAATTTCCACACTCATTACACAGTTTTTACCCTGAGCTTTTGCTTTATATAAACACTGGTCTGCCTGATTTATCAGTGTAGCCATACTTGCACTTTCCATTGTTCCTGCTACACAGAGGCCTATGCTGATTGTCACCTTCATAACCAAATCTCCTGACCTAAACTCTGCTTTCTCCACACTTTGCCTAACTACTTCAGCCTCTTCATAATAATCATGCTCACAATGCATGTATACTGTAAACTCTTCTCCGCCCCAGCGACAGTAACGCGTCCGGCTGCAAAGCGTTTCTTCCAAAATTCCGGCAATCCCTTTAAGCACTATATCCCCATTATTATGACCATATCGGTCATTAATATTTTTAAAATCATCAATATCAATTATCATCACAGCAACCTTTTCCGGTTTTGGATTCTCGTAATCTGCATCCACAACAGCATTAAAGCCGTACCGGTTATACAATCCTGTAAGAGCGTCATGGCGGTACAGATAGTAATATTTCTGTTCTGATTCCAGAAGCTGTCCCTGCGTTTCCGCTCGAATTATTTCAACAAGCAAAGCCAGCATAAAGCAGGCTGCATAATAAAACGGAAAGCGAAGCATAAATTCATCTGTATAACAATACAATAATAGTTTCTGACCAAAAGGAACCCAGAATAAAAAGAGAAGCATCAAAAAAACCGCAATACTATAAATCGTTCCGGATTTTCTTCCAAAAATCAAAAGCGAAAAAGATGGAATCAGACACACCCAGAGAGCACTGAATCCATTAGGAATACCGGAAACCAAAAAAAATGTCAGCAGCACAATGCTTTCTACCGAAAAAATTGCATATATGATATTTCCTTTTTCCCCATCCCTCTTTATAAATACCACATTTAAAATGCACGCAACAGAAAAAATCAGAGTACTTATCATCAAGGTATATTCTTTGGTAAAAAAATTTATCTCTGTCATAATAAGCGAAACCAATGCAAGAAGGACATTCAGCCATCCAAACATTAATTCTTTTCTCATATTATCATCGCGGATTGCCTCTTGCATCCCAGCCATAGTATTGTTTAATTTAACCTTAAACCAATTCATTTGTATTTTATTCCTCACTATACGACCATTATTTCATGAGCGCCCTGCTTATGGATTTCTATTTACCCAAAAGACAGGACGCTCATAATCCGCATAACTTATTATAACACTTTTTCTTTTACCACGTTATGTTATTTTTGTTTTAAATTACGTTAACTTTGCATATTTAATATCAAAACTAAAACTCATGTCCTTATCAGCTTCTATAACATATTCCGAATGCGGTCTTGCCCCCCAGCTGTCATCACCGGCTATGCCCATCTGCTTTTTGGCAAGCTTGACAACAGAGTAATTATGCTTTGGAAGCTCATATATGTGCTTTGCATTTTCAAGTTCATGCGGTGTATATGAAAGAACGCTTCCTTCCATATATGACGGCGCTTCATTTGATGAGAAACACAGTCCGGCGCCCTCTTTATCTACAACTGTAGTATTGCGTATTCCCGTATGATTTGCACATTCCTGAGGTACAACATACGGAGTCAGGCTGTTCTTTACATCCGCTTCATATATACCTAATTTACAACCGTTGTTCCTGTCAATATAATTCTCTTGTGGTCCGAGTCCATACCATATCTGTCTGTCCAGAAACGGAGCGGTCTTTACAATAATTCCGAATTCAGGCATTTCAGGACGTCCTTCTTTTCCTTTATAATCCATTGTTACATTTATTTTTCCGCTCTCATATGCTTTATAAGTTATATCAACAGATAATTCCTTATCAACCGGAAATTCATATCTGTATTTGATTAAAGCATAATCATTTTCAGCCTCTGCCGATATGAATACCGCCCGCATATACATACTGGCAACTTTCCAGTAATAGTCTCTTGCACACATGCCGTTACCGTTGTCATTATCAACAGGCGCACGCCAGAAATTAGGCGAAAGACTGCTTCTTAACAATTCTCTTCCTTTATATACATATGATATGAGTCCCTTTGCCTTAGAAAACATTGCAGAATAATCCCTGCCCACAACACCTATGTTATTATCACAGAAATTGATTTCAGGGGCTATGGTTTCATCTTCCAAAGCGACTTCAGCTTCACCTATCAAAAATGTATATTCGTTAAATGCTACTTCGTGGCCTTTTTCCGCCCACACTGTGTCTTCCTTTAATGTAAATGACACACGGTATGTACATTCTCCCGTAATGGCAGCAATACTTCCAATCAAACTGTCAGGGATATCGTAAACGCCCTTATCAAGCGGCGCTACATCTGTAGAAATATTTTCTTCACATACATATTTGCCGTCGGCAAGCATAATAACTTTACAGTCAAATTCCGACGTCGATGTAAATAATGAATAATTGATAACCGTAATCTGCGCTTCAGATATTATGCAGTCAATATTCTGGTAATTATGCTTAACTTCAGCCATCTTAGGCGACAATGTCCTGTCAGCAAATATAATTCCATCCGTACAGAAATTATCATCATTAGGCCTGTCATCGAAATCTCCGCCATACGCAAGAAAAGTTTCATTATTATAATTAGTTTTTTCTATTGCCTGGTCAATATAATCCCATATGAAACCGCCCTGATATCTTGGATTGTGCTTTGCAAGCTCTGTATATCTTCTGTGTCCGCCGCAGGAATTACCCATTGCATGGCTGTATTCACAGCAGACAAACGGCTTATCCTTATTCTCCCTTAAAAATGCAGCAATATCGGCAGCTTTCGTATACATCTGACTTTCTATATCCGAGGTTGCATTATATCTTCTGTCATTAAATACACCCTCGTAATGAATAAGCCTTGTATCGTCAAGTGATTTCATAAACTGCGACATCTTATATATATTTTCTCCGCCAAACGATTCATTACCGCATGACCATAAAAGTATAGACGGATGATTTTTCTTGCTCTCAACAAGTGATGACGCACGGTCAAATAAAACCTCAAGCCATTCTTTCTTTCCATCCGGCACAAGTTTCTCATTCTGACCCCATACGCCCGGATATGCCCATAATCCATGAGTCTCAAGATTATTTTCCGCTATCATATATATTCCGTATTCATCACATAGCTCATAAAAATATGACTGGTTAGGATAATGGCTTGTTCGTACCGCATTAATATTGTTCTGCTTCATTGTACGGACGTCCCATATCATCTCTTCTTTTGTTACTGCACGTCCGTTCTTATGACTGAAATCATGTCTGTTCACACCACTGAACATTATACGTTTTCCGTTAATATGCATAATTCCGTCTTTTAGCTCAAACTGCCTGAAACCGATGCGCTCTGAAAGCTTTTCAACAAGTTCGCCGTTTTCATCATATACATTTATCTCAAGCTCATAAAGATAAGGCTTCTCTGCACTCCAAAGCTTCGGTGCTTCTATCTCGCCGGCAACTGTAATTTCGTTTCCGTTTCCTATCTTGTCTGACAACGAGAATATACATTCTCCCGTACCTTTATAATCATTTACGTTTATACTGTATCTTCCTTCCGAAAGAGGATTTTTAAGCCATTTAATCCGTACCGAAAGAACTGCGTCACAATAATTGTTAATAAGTCTCGTCTTTACAAATATGTCCTCAACGTGTATATCAGGAACAGTATACATATACACATCACGGAATATTCCTCCCAATCTCCAGAAATCCTGGTCTTCAATCCAGCTTCCTGAACACCATTTGAACACCTGAACTGCAATTCGGTTAGTTCCTTCATGGATATATTCCGATATATCAAATTCCGAAGCGTCAAAACTATCTTCACTATAGCCTGTAAAGTATCCGTTAATCCAAAGCGCAAATGCGCTTTCAACTCCCTCGAATCTTATAAAGGTTTTATCTTCCGTAATCTCATTAATCTCAATATCGCGCACATAACTGTACACAGGATTATATTTTACCGGAATCTCTCCGGGAACAATATCCTCATGCCCATCCCAGGGATACATAACATTAGTATATATCGGTGCATCAAGGTCAGGACGAAGTACCGGAACATTTCCCGGAACTTTTATATCATCCCATCCGTCAACATCATAATCCGGCTTATAAAAATCTTTCACGGCATCATCTATGCACTTATCAAAATGAAACTTGTATGTTCCGTTAAGATCTGTTTTAATACATCTTCCGCTTATATAATGATTATCACTATGCGGCATGCGTCTGTTAATTTCAAAAATTTCCGGATTACTTATTACTCCATAATCAAATTCATTCATTATATTTCCCCTCTCTGAATAATAACAGTAACATCTTTATGATAAAACACTTTGCAAATTTACACAAGATAAAGTATAATAAATTTTATATGTTGTGAACATCAGTTCACATGTTTTTATCACACATGGAATGGAGATATCATAATGGAAAGTTACACAGGCAGCCAGATAGTTGTATTAGAAGGACTGGAAGCAGTTAGAAAACGTCCCGGAATGTATATAGGAAGTACCGGAAGCAGAGGACTGCATCATCTTATATGGGAAATTCTTGACAACGGCATCGACGAACATCTTGCCGGATTCTGTGACAGCATAACGATAACGCTTCTTAAAGACGGAGGCATTAAGGTACAGGATAACGGACGCGGTGTGCCCGTAGACATTCATCCTGTCAAGAAAGTCCCTACTATTCGTGTAGTATATACTATGCTTCATGCAGGCGGAAAATTCGGAAGCTCAGTATATAAAGTATCCGGAGGTTTGCACGGCGTAGGCGCTTCTGTTGTAAACGCACTGTCTACACGTATGGTTGTTGAAGTAAAAAGAGGCGGACTCATTTATACTGATACATATGAAAATGGCGGTCATCCTGTTACAAAACTTGTAAACGGCCTTATTCCTGCAACCGGAAAATGCGCCAAATCAGATACCGGAACATGCGTAACCTTTTATCCTGACCCTGACATATTTGATACAATAGATTTCAAAGCAGAAACTATACGCAAAAAGCTTAAAGAAACAGCTTACCTTAATAAAGGCCTTAAGCTTATATTTAATAATGAAAAAACAAAAGAGAAATTTACTTATTATGAAGAAGACGGAATCAAAAGCTATATTTCTTATATTGTAAATACTTTAAAGGAGAATTCTCCTGAAATAACGACTTTACATGACGAGCCTGTATATATTGAAGGAACATGTCAGGATATTGAAGTTGAGATTGCATTTCAATATACCACTAATTATAACGAACAAATTAACTCGTACTGTAACAGAATCAATGTATCCGACGGCGGAACTTTGGTAACAGGATTTAAGACGGCTCTGACTCGTGTAATGAATCAATACGCAAAAGAATTAAATATGGTCAAAGACAAAGATAAGCCTGACGGCAGGGACTACCGCAATGGCATGATTACCATTATTTCAATAAAACATCCCGACCCACAATTTGAAGGACAGACAAAAACAAAGCTTGGCAATTCTGATGCGCAGCTCGCCGTTGATGAAGTATTTTCACGGGAAGTGCAGCTTTATTTCGATAAAAATGTTGAAGTGCTGAAAAAGATTCTTGAAAATTCACTTCGGGCGTATAATGCCAGGAAAGCAGGCGACAAAGCCCGTAACGCTGTTCTTAAGCAGTTAAATGACGTTGACGTGCGCAGTAAACTTGCATCATGTTCATCACGCAAACCTGAAGAATGTGAAATATATATCGTCGAGGGTGATTCTGCAGGCGGCACGGTAAAAACAGCAAGAGACAGACGCACTCAGGCGGTCCTTCCGCTAAGAGGAAAAATTCTTAACGTAGAAAAAGCCGCACTTGAAAAAATTCTTGTAAATAACGAAATTAAAACAATGATTGCGGCATTTGGCTGCGGAATCGGCGATGATTTTGATATTAAAAAGCTTCGTTATGACAAAATAATTATTCTAACCGATGCCGACGTGGACGGCGCTCATATAAGTACGCTCCTTCTGACATTTTTCTACAGGTTTATGCCTGAACTTATTACCGAGGGAAAAGTATACAGAGGACTTCCTCCTCTTTACAAAGTCGACTATACAGAAGGTAAAAAGAAAAATTCATGCTATCTGTTTGACGACCATGAGCTTGAACGTTTCAGGCGTGAGGGAAAGAAAAAAATTGTATCTCTCCAACGATACAAAGGACTTGGCGAAATGGACGCCGACCAGCTTAAAGAGACAACTTTAGACCCGGCTTCACGTATTCTTGCACGCGTAAGCATAAGCGATACCATCGAAGCAGACCAGATAACCAACATACTTATGAGTAATAATGTGCCTCCTAGGCGTGAGTTCATTATGGAGGAAGCAAGATACGCAAAACTCGATATATAATAATACAGTCTGTTATGGAGGATATATAAATGGCAAAAAGGAAAAATGAAGACACAGTCGTTACCGAAAATATTATATCAATGGATTTTACAGAAGAAATGAAGACGTCTTACAGGGACTATGCAATGAGCGTAATTATTGCCCGTGCGCTTCCTGACGTAAGGGACGGTCTGAAACCGGTTCAGCGAAGAATTCTTTACTCTATGAAAGAACTTGGACTTGCTCCTGACAAACCGCACAGGAAAAGCGCCAGAATAGTCGGAGATACGATGGGTAAATTCCATCCGCACGGCGACAGCTCCATATATGACGCTCTTGTACATATGACAGAGGATTATTCATTGTCTGTTCCGCTTGTAGACGGTCATGGTAATTTTGGCTCAATAGACGGTGACGGTGCGGCTGCAATGCGTTATACCGAAGCACGTCTTTCAGACGGAGCTATGACTATGCTTTCTAATCTCGAAAAAGGGCTCGTGGAATTCATGCCTAATTTTGATGAAAGCGAAAAAGAACCTGTAGTTCTTCCCGCAATGCTTCCTAACCTTTTGATTAACGGTACAACAGGCATTGCCGTAGGAATGGCAACTAATATACCTCCGCACAACACCGCTGAAATAATAAGCGGCGTTATTGCGTGTATCGACAAGCCGTCTATCCCGCTTTCTGAACTTATGGAATATATACCGGGACCTGATTTTCCTACCGGAGGAACAATAATTAATAAAGAAGAAATTGAGCATATATACGAATGCGGCGAGGGACGTTTAAGAGTTCGCGGAAAATGTGAAATAGAACCGGGAACAGCAGGACGTACCAATATTATCATCACTGAGATTCCATATACTGTCGCAGGTAATAAAACAAAACTTGTTGAGAGCCTCGTAAGCCTTATGCGCGACAAAACATTTGATGAAATATATGATGTACGCGATGAATCCGGCAAAGACATACGTATAGTTGTCGAAGTTAAAAAAGACCGTGATGCACAGAATCTTCTTAACGGACTTTATAAGAAAACTCCTCTTGAAGATACCTACGGCGTAAACCTTCTTGCAGTAAAGGATAAACAGCCTATACAATTTGGCCTGAAATCAATAATTGAAGAATTTATTGCTTTTCAGAAGGAACTTTATACAAAAGAATATGAACATCTTTTAGATAAAGCAGAAAAACGCCGTGAAATTGTTCAGGGACTTATACGCGCTACAGATGTAATTGACCTTATAATCGAGGTACTGCGCGGAAGCCAGTCTCTTTCACAGGCTAAAAACTGCCTTATTCACGGCGATATTACAGATATTAAATTTAAGAGCGAGGAATCAAAAAAGCTTGCAAGGGCATTTGATTTTACAGAAAAGCAGGCTGATGCGATACTTGCAATGCCACTTTCAAAACTTATAGGACTTGAAATTCTAAAGCTGCATGAGGAAGAAGCTTCACTTTCTACAGATATAGAATCATATAACAAAATACTGGGCAGTGAAAAAGAACTTCTTAAAGTAATAAAAGCGCGCCTCCGCAGCTACGCTAAAGAATTTTATTCTGAAAGAAGAACTGTTCTTGACAGCATACAAAATACGGGATACGTTGAAAAAGTCGTTATTGAAGATATTTACGTACTTATAGACAGATTTGGATATACTAAAACAATTGATTCGTCAAGTTACCAAAGGCTTACGCCTGAAACTCTGGCGGAATATCCTAATATCGTTTCGATGAAGAGCGACGATAAGCTTTGTGTATTTACAGCTCATGGAAATATGCACCAGATTAAAGCGTCTTCGCTTCCTCGCTGCCGAATTAAAGAAAAAGGTACGCTCATTCATACTATGTGCAAACTCGGAAATGATGAACTTCTTACTTATGCATCATTTAATGAATTATTTGATTCTATATTACTGTTTGTAACCGAAAAAGGATATATTAAACTTGTTTCCGGCGCTGAATTTGAAACTAACAGGCAGACAATAAATGCGACGAAGCTTGAAGACGGCGACAAGCTTATTTGTATGAAACAGCTATCCGCTTCCGAATATATTTCAGGCAGCAAAAAAGTAATAATGCTTACTGCCAAAAAACTCTCTCTTGGATTTGCGCTTTCTGAAGTAAGCGAATTCAAAAAGACAAGCCGGGGTGTTAAAGGTATAACTCTTGAAAAAGACGATAAGCTTATATACGCAGATTGTATAGATACCAAAGAAGAAACCGGAACATTAAACGGCAAACAAATTAATTACAAGAAAATACGCACAAGAAAACGCGGAGCTAAAGGTCAGCGTGCAACCGGTGTAATTGAATAATGTACCGGTAATCCTGCATACCGGTTTCTTTTCTCTTCCTGCCATATTACCATAGGATGAACTTTCCTATGAAATAATTAAAGGTCTTCTATGAATTTTTCTATCATAGAAGACCTTTTAACCAAATATTCAAAGAAAATCTTTCACGTACCCGGCTTTTATGCATCAATTACCATATGCCTCTTTTAAACGCTCATATTCATCTTTTGTTATACGGAATATTGTTCCATGACGCTTTGTAAGCTTATCAAAGGAATACTCGCTTTTTGAAAGTAACTTCCACGAATTCTGCGAGTTATCAATATCCTCAATATTGGTTGTTGCCAGAGGAAGATATCCTGTACCATTCATGTACTGATCTGCCATAAGTCCGTATTCAGGAACATTAGGATCTGACCAGTCTTTCTTATTGTACCTAAAGAATTCCGGTCCCTCAAGTGTGCTGTTATCAAGTTTACTAAGCCCTGTCCCTGATAAATCAAATCCGAGTTCATCAAGATCAAGTACCTTCTCCCAACTTTCCGGCTCAAGAAGATTTTTGCTCTTCATAATTCTTATTCCGCCATTTGCTTCATAATTACCTCCATCTTTTGATGCACTGTAATAATAATCACCTATTTTAATAACAGTTGTATCAATAATTTCTCTTGCCTGCCCGTTCTGAGCATTATCCGTCTGATTATCAATAAATAATTTCGGTTCTGAGAAATTAACAAAATCTCTTGTGGCCACATAATATATTGCATTTGGCTTTACCTTATTTTTTATATTAGAGTCTAAAATACAAGATGCAAAGTAAATAATGTACTGCCCTGTCGTATCATCATATATCATTTCAGGCGCCCATGCCATTCCGGCATTTTCCGGTGCAACCTTGATAAGCTTAGGTTCACTCCAGTTAACAAGGTCTGTTGACTCCCAAAATACAAGGCTGTGACTTCCTTCAGTAGTTGCTCTTCCAGAATCTTGTCCCCAACCGCCTCTATAGAATATACTAAGGTCTGTAGCTATAAGGAAAAATCTGTCCCCTTCAGGTGAACGGCAGATGTATGGGGCCCTCACACCTTTTTCGCCAATCTCACTTGTAAGAACAGGCTTGCCCCCATTCATATCCTTGAAATCAAGTCTGTCATTACTTAACGCAAAATAAATCTGCTCATCATTTGCCGTCCCCTCATGACCGGTAAAATGACCGAACAAATATCCTTCATAGTCATCTTCCGTAATCTGTTTTGGGGCTTTTAATACACGTACATTTATATTTTTCTGTGCAGTCTCATGGTCTCTTGTAATAGTTGCGGTAAGAGTTACCATTGTATCTTCTGCTCCTCTTGTAACTACTCCCGCAAGTTTTTCTCCTGCATCCGCATCTGTAATAATACTTGGATTACTGCTCTTCCATGTAACAGATGCACCCTCGATTGAAAGCGGCAATGTTATATTTCCTCGAATCTCGTCTGAATACGGAATCTCAATTGAATCCATTAATTCTTTCATCTCTTCTGATGGTTCAGGTGTTGCCGTAGGTTTCACAGTCGGCTCTGCTGTTGGCTCCGAAACAGCCGGTATCTGTGACTGTGGTATATCGGCAGGAACTTCCTGCTGCTTATTTACTTCCTTATTTTCAACAGTTACTTTACATTTCATATTGATACTCTTCTTTCCTAACCTGTATTTTGCGCTGATTGTTGCTTTTCCCTTTTTAAACCCCTTAACAACGGCTTTCGCATTCTTACCTTTAGCTACTTTTTTTGTAATTTTTGCAACTTTTTTATTACTTGTCTTCCATGTAACTTTTGCTTTTGCAACCCCGTTTTTCACTTTAATTGTGACAGTTTTACCAATATAAACTTTAGCTGATGAACGATTTAATTTTGGTTTTTTTGCCGCATTAATATTCACTGTACTGTCACATGACATCACCATTGCCAATGCCAATATTACTGCTGCAATTCGTTTAATAGTTTTCATCCGCATATACCTTCCTTCCCCTGCATGTGTATTGCTGTTGATGATGCGTTGTATGAAATGTATTATTGAAGAAAAATAACATGATGGGGTATCAAAAACTAACACTTTTGATACCCCTTATCTTATTGCATTTTTATTCAAAATCTTATTTTCTGTCTTTTAACCCGGTATAATCCTTATGTACACCTACAAACTTATAAGCAGGCCTTATTATCTTACCATTATTGACAAGCTCTTCAAGTCTGTGTGCACACCATCCCGACATACGTGCTATTGCAAATATCGGAGTGAAAAGTTCTTCCGGTATCTCAAGCATTGTATATACATATCCGCTGTAGAAATCGACATTCGCACATACAGGCTTAAACAAACGTCTCTTTATCGCTATCTGTTCAGATGCAATACGCTCAACGGTTTCATACAACTTAAACTCTTTTTCCATTCCTTTTTCAATTGAAAGCTGCTTTGCACAATCTTTAAGGATAACCTCTCTCGGGTCTGACAAAGTGTATACTGCATGACCCATACCATATACAAGTCCTGCGCCGTCAAATGCTTCTTTGTTAAGTATCTTTATGATGTACTTACGTATCTCATCTTCATCTTCCCAATCCTTTATATGCGCTTTGATATCCTTAAACATCTGCTGAACCTTCATATTGGCTCCACCGTGCTTAGGTCCTTTAAGCGAACCGATTGAAGCAGCAATTGCAGAATAAGAATCCGTACCGGTTGTACTTACTACATGGGTTGTAAATGTGGAGTTGTTACCACCGCCATGCTCAGCATGTAAAACCAGCGCTGTATCAAGTACCTTTGCCTCAAGCGGAGTATATTGTCCGTCATATCTTAACATTCTGAGTATATTCTCTGCAATTGAACAATTCTTGTCAGGATTTCGTATAACAAGCGTTGCGTCCTTTTCAAAATGAAGATATGCATGGTATGCATATACCGATATAAGCGGAAGCTTGCTAATAAGCTGAAGCGACTGCCTGAGTACATTAGGAACAGAAACATCATCCGGGTTCGGATCGTATGAATACAATGTTAGAATACCTTTCTGCAATGCATTCATAATATTCGAACTAGGAGCTTTCATAATAACATCACGAATAAATTGACCTGACAGTTCCTGCATCTCTGCAAGTATCTCTTTAAAACTGTCAAGCTGTGCCTTATTAGGCAGTTCACCAAACAAAAGAAGATATGTAGTTTCTTCAAACCCAAACTTCATATCGCCGAATCCGGCAACAAGGTCGTTAACATTATATCCCTGATAATACAAACTTCCTTCGGAAGGTATCTTACGCCCTGCGACAGTTTTATAAGAAACTACATCCGATATCTCTGTAAGACCGGTAAGAACACCCTTTCCGTTTGCATCACGAAGACCTCTTTTTACATCATATTCTTCATATAAATCCAGATTAATCGCTCCGGACGCCATGCAGTACTTTACCAACTCATCAAACTGCTCGTTTGTCTTAGGTCCCATCTCCATAATTGATTTTTTAATCATAAAAAACCCCCCTTTTCTAAACAACTAAACAAATGGGTAAAAAAATCGTGCGTTGCCTTTCCTCATTGAACAAACGCACAATACTATGTTGATTATTATAACATTTTAAAATATCACTGTCAAGAGCAAGGATTCATCTGAATTTTATGGTTTCTTTACAATTTTATACCATATTTACCAAGGTCAACCGTTGAATTTATTACTTCTATTCCATCCGCCTCTAACAGCTTCTGTTGCGCTCCGGCTCCGCCAAATGCAAACTCTCCCGAAAGCTTTCCCTTTGAATTAACTACACGATAGCATGGAATAAGGTCAGGATTAGGATTTTTATGAAGAGCGTTACCTACTGCCCTGCACATCTTAACATCTCCTGCCATCTGTGCAACCTGCCCATATGTCGCAACTCTGCCCTTTGGTATTCTTTTAACGGCGTCATATATACGCTTAGTAGGATTATCCGAAATAAGATAATAGCTTTCTTTTATCATGCATTTTATAATCCAAAGGAACAGTTCCATCCAATATAATCGTATTCCAATGTTCCTTATTCTGATGCCATCCCGGAACCACCGACGTATATTTATCACGCCAAAAATCACGCCACTCAGGGTCAGCTTTTACATTAAGGTTAATATAACCGTTCCGCTCATAAGTCCACAGAAATGCTTTCCTGTTATCCTTGTACCGTACCAACTGCCAATTAGTATCTCTAAACGGAGCGTCCTGATATGTATTTGGAAATGAAAGACCATATGCCAATGCATCTTCTCTTGTAATCATATAATTCGCCTGATTTCCGTACTTAAAACCGTACTTTTTTTATGCTTTTATTGTATTCTGCTATTATTCTCATGTCAATATGAATATTTATTACAGAGAAATATCCACATTTTTACTTCCTTTTATCTTTTACCTATATAATGAGAATTGCAGCAGTATTATTAGATATGCTATAATCTTTAAAAATTTTGTTAATCAGATTTATTTTTACTATACTAATAAAGTATAAAAAGGCGGTTTATAAATATGATAATAAGGCATGTACAGAAATCTGATAAAGAATTCTGGTTCAAATTAGATAAACATTTATCTGAAAATGAACTTGATAATAAAATACGTGATAAAATGGGTTATGTTTTACTGGAAAACAATACACCTATTGCTATATTGAGATATAATCTTTTTTGGGATAATATCCCATTCTGCACAATGCTCTTTGTGACCCCAAAATATCAGCATAAGGGTTACGGCAGAATTATTATGGAATATTGGGAAAAAGAAATGAAATCATTAGGATACGGTATGGTTATGGTTTCTACACAATCAGATGAATCTGCCCAACATTTTTACAGAAAATTGAATTATAATGACGCCGGAGGATTAATTATTGATATTGAACAATATAAACAGCCAATGGAGTTGTTTTTTACCAAATCAATATAACTGCTTCGCAGTTTTAAAAAGAGCTGATAAACATTCTCTTTCGTGCAAGCACGACGATTATGTTTACCAACTCTTTTTGAGTGCGAATAGCAACTCTGTATTACATATTACACTTAACCAAGATGTCGTTCCAATTCTTATCTATCTCTTTTTGGAATTCTACAAGCAGTTCTTCATTACCCGGCTTGAAAAGATGTCTGAATCTTCTCTGCGGTTTTAAGAAGTCTTCTATAGGAAGTTTCTTTTTTGGCTTATATGTGAGCGTCCATGTTCCGTCTACTACCTCAAACATTGGCCAGTAGCATGTATCTACTGCAAGTCTGCATATTTCCATCATATCGGATGTTTCATAACCCCATCCTCTAGGACAAGGTGAAAGAACATTTAAGAATGCAGGACCGGGCGTATATATAGCTCTTTCTGCCTTTGTATATATATCCTTAAAGTTTCCGAGAAATGTTGTCTGTCCGACATAAGGAATATTATGCGCTGCCATAATTGCTGCAAGGTCTTTACGAACCTGAACCTTACCGTTCTTTACTTTACCTGCCGGAGTAGTTGTAGTATCGGCAAATCTCGGAGTAGCTGATGAACGCTGTGTTCCTGTATTCATATATGCACCATTGTCGTAACATACATATACAAAATCATGCCCTCTTTCCATTGCTCCTGACAATGACTGGAATCCTATATCGTATGTTCCTCCGTCTCCTCCAAATGTAATAAACTTATAATGTTCGTCTATTTTACCCTTTTTCTTAAGTACGTTATATGCCGTTTCAACACCCGACATCGTTGCTCCTGCATTTTCAAATGCATTATGTA
>ERZ857785.2444-NODE-2444-length-16052-cov-2.825655_pt1 | contig 16052 bp, 17 predicted proteins | sample MGYA00519763_ERZ857785 | MGnify/ENA primary metagenome ERZ857785 (study PRJEB31778, sample SAMEA3449365) | human gut metagenome | biome: human gut; feature: human-associated habitat; material: faeces | place: United Kingdom | collected 2010/2012 ... | reverse complement strand
GTCGTTCATTAAGTACCAGCGTGCTTCAACGGTCTGCTTTAGAATTGGTAATTACGAATCACTCAATCCACATATTGGAACTGCAATCATCTGATATGTGTTTCTAACCAGTCATAAAAGGCAACAAAAAAACTTCGCCCTTGACTAGGGACGAAGTAATATCCGCGGTACCACCCTGATTCGACTGTGACAGTCGCTCTCATTGTATGCGTAACGTGCATCACGCGACGAATCCTACTTTCCATTGCACCACGACAATGGCATGTTCAAATCCGCGACTCCAGTGTGAAAATGAGATCTTCCTCTACTGAACAGGGCTTGCAGCCGTGACCCCGTCTCTCTGTCAGGTCTTGAAAATCCTTGTTGCACCTTCAACGTCTTTTATCTTATTCTGTTCTTGCAGGCGCATCATCATTCATTCCGCAAATGCACCTATCAAAAAAACATTTTAGCACAATAAACAGTTGTGTCAACCCCGAAAATGTAAACTGCTGAATCCTATTTTAGGTGTTTATTTTCGTATCCCAAGTTTTAGCACAAGTGCCTCCTGAAGAACCCCCGACACATTGATATGTGCCCTTTCTGCCTCTCGGTTTAACCAATTCGGAAGTGTCACATTGCGTCGTACAGATTTATTATCTAATTTTCTGCGATATTCATTAAAATCAACATCTATCAGTGTGACTGTTCCTTCCCCATCTCCATAAAATGTACCCTTTGATATATCTATATCTTTCAATTCTCTTGGATTCGGCAATTCTTTTCCCTGATCGTCATAATATATCCCCTTTACACCTATTGCGTCTCTCGCCATGTCAATTGCATTTACAATGCCAAATCCTTCTGTCAGTATTTCCAAGTCTGGCACTTCAATCAAAATCGTATTTTTCTCATCCTGTATTTTTGTAAATATAACTGGATACACCTGTTTCATAGTAATCATCTCCTCATCTACCGGGGATACTATATTATATTCCCCATTTTTTTATATTTGTCTTGCAAATCGAAATCCAATTGATTTTAACTTTCTTACCAATTCTCTCTGTTTCATCTCTTCTCCTTTGATTATACACATTATATACACATTGTAAAAATTTTGATTTTATATCACAAAATGTTTGAAAAACCGTATCATGGCATACATATATTTGTAAAGCGTAAGTTTGGAACATTTAGAAAAGCTGAGGAAATATGCGGGTTTGAGAGTAAAAAATTATTTTTAATTCTATAATTTTTGGCATAAAAAAGGTGCACCTGCATCGTCAGGTACACCCTTTATTTTATCCATATATGATTACTTTCCCAGCAGCATCACGAAAAGTCCTACCGGCAGGGCGATCACCGCCTGCGTAAACATTCCGATCACCGCATATTTGATGTGATGCCAGTAATCGTGATAGGCATCGACCATATCCTCGGTTCCCGGAATTACCATTTTCTTGCTATGGCAAAACCAGAGGCAGTCCACAACCAGTGCATCAAACCACATTTCTGCCACCCACATGAGATAACCGTGCAGCCAGCCTGTGAAAAACGTGCGTGCTCCTCCGATATAATACGCCAATACCGTCTGCAAAACTATGTATCCGATAAAAAATCCAATCTTACCGATCGTTGCCTTTTTCATCAACTTGCCAGAGCTTTCCTCGATCAGTCCAAGCTCTCTGCATCGATTCTGTATTGCTTTTGGATACTCTTGTATCAATCCAAGTCTTCCTTTTTTGCCATATTGATTCCGCAGATCGTAAATACCACGACATTAAAAATAATGATTTCCAAAACTATATTCATGCGTTCCATCCTCCATCATCTACATCATTATCCCCGAATCGCATCCACGCACGCGTCAATCAACTCTTCTTCTCTAAAATCAATTTCATAAAACAAATCCGTCTCCGGTTCTGACAAGGTCAGCCGGTACAATTCTCTACCACCCCTTTCCTCCACCCGATTCTTGGACAGATACCGCACATCATCGAGGCGGATTACGTCCGTATGGAACCAATATGTTGCAACCAGAAAATTATCTGTCACATAGATTCCATGATAATGAAAATATAATTTATCGCGTAATTCTGTATTGAGCTGTTCGATCACAGCACTTCTACGCCCATAGGCACGCAGCTTCTTTGCCTGCGGATTCTTGTATGGCCGCATCCACAACCGGACAACATATGCCAGCACAAAGACATACAGCATCGACAACGCCGCAACAATAATATACGCAATCCCCGTATACACATATGGGAAATCCGGTTCACTGATGACATAAGAATCATAGAATCCATCTAAAATGTTCATCGGAACCTCTCCATTTTTTGACAATCCGGCTATGATATGATCTGTAACTACCTCGTCCTTTACGATACGTCCCTTCACTGTCCGCTTATCAATACTGTTTTGTGGCTGTTTTGTTTTAATAAGCAGAAACACCATATGATCATCTTCAAAGCAATAATAATAGGCACCCTTGATTTTGTTTTCCACCAGATAATTATATCCCGTGTAATACAGATTCTCCGCATTGTACCGGACACTTGTAGTGCCATCTGAATATAGCTGCGCAATCTGATCCTCAATCGGCTCAATCTTCGTAAGCTCATAACATTGCACCACATGGAACAGCGAATAACGCACCCCCACAAAAATGAGTACAAGCAATAAGACCATGATAGGGAGCATCATCGCCAATGTATTTTTTATCATTATGATTTCAAACTTCTTGTGCTTCATCGAATCCTGTCGCCTTTTGTCAATTTTCTCTATCTTAACATTTAACGAACTTCCATTCAACTTTTTTTAACACTTCGCAGGCAGGCGCATAGTATAAACCATAAGAATTTTTAGCGGAGGCATCTCATGAGCGATTTGTCAGCTACACAGTGCGGTTGCGGCTGTGGAAATGGTTTTAACATCGGAAATGGCAGCAACTGTTCCTGCATCTGGATTATCATCCTGTTGTTATTGTGCGGTGGCTGTGGCGGCGGAGGATTCTGCGGTGGAAACGGTTGCGGTTGCGACAATGACTGTATCTGGATCATCCTGATTCTCCTCTTCTGCTGCGGAAATAACAATGGCGGCGGTTGCGGCTGCGGTTGTTAATAGAGGAATTCTTCGGGACTCCCTTGCAAGTTCACTTGTAAGGGAGTTTTTGTTATCTGTTGTATGACAGCGGTTGCATCCTCTTCCTCCGGCTCATATTTTTACAGAGTCGCACATATATTAGACTAACAAGATTTCAGAGCATCCGCCATGCTGCATAATCATCCGCTCGATCAACTGATCCATGACGACTCCCTGTTTTTCTTGGAAGCCATGATTCCTTTTGTGGACTATGCCTACAAAAAACCGTTGATCCTCTTAATCAAATATCAGGAAATCCGTGCCCTGATGCAATGCTTCGACCACCCGGACTATGTTGCCTCCTGCGGGTTCGACTGTCACCCGGAAAGTTCCGAAGAAATGATGGAATGCATGTGCCGTTTCCTGCCGGGCGATTTTGCAGGCAATATCAAGAACATGCAGCAGATGCTCAAAATGATGCAGGTCATGCAGGCGATGAATGATTCTGGATCACAGGGGTCGCCACCAAATAATAATTGTGGAAATCCCTGTGATTTCCCGCCACAACCGGGCTGCGGTGCACCACCTCCGCCACCCGACTATGCGCCGCGGCAGGACATTGGTAGAAATCCAGATCATAATTGCAACAACCAGTCAGGCAGGCACAAGGATCTTTATTCCAGCGTCCTGAATTCCCAATAAATAGAAAGGTTCTCCTATGTTTGAACAAAACCCGAAACTTCGAAACATCCATCCAACCAAATTACGAATTATCAACGAAATCAAGGAGCAGAGCAAATACCAGTCCGCCGAGGAGCTGCTGCCGCAGATCCTGCAGATCAATCAGGAATTAAAACGCCGGAACTTAAGTTTCACGAAAGAAGAATCCGCGTTGCTTCTCGAAGCGATGGAAGAAAGCATGTCTCCGGCGGAGCGTCAGAAATTCCAGATGATCAAATCTTTTTTCCTGTAACAAAAAACGGCTGCCTGACACGGTACAAAAACAATGTCAGGCAACCGTTTTCTTTCTATTTCTTCAGCAAATATTACTTACATACAATATTTACGATCTTACCCGGTACGTAAATTTCTTTTACGATGTTGCCAGTCAGCTTATCAGCGACGATCTCCTTTGCACGGGCAAGTACGGCATCCTTATCCTCGTCCTTTGCGACAAGAACCGTTCCTCTTACCTTACCGTTGACCTGTACACCGATCTCGATCGTTGCATCAACGGTCTTTTCTTCCTCGTACTGTGGCCATGCACTGACAGACAAGAAATCTTCATGTCCGAGAGACTCCCAGATTTCTTCTGTCAAATGTGGTGCAAACGGGCAAAGAAGCTTGATGAAGATCTCAAGCTGTTCTTTGCTCAGCTTACCAGCACTGTAAACAGTATTGGTCAGTGCCATCAAGGTTGCGATTGCTGTATTGAACTTTGTTTCCTCGATATCACTGCTTACCTTCTTGATTGCCTTGTGGAAGCTTACCTCCAAAGCATCTGTGGAAGGATCATCAGATACCATATCTGTCATACCTGCTACACGCTCCAAGAAACGCTTACATCCCTTTACAGAGCTGTCACTCCAAGGAGCTGCGGCTGCATAATCACCCATGAACAATACATATGTCCGGAGCGTATCTGCGCCGTAATCTTCTACGATGTCAAGTGGATCGATAACATTTCCCTTGGACTTACTCATCTTATCACCATCTGGTCCTAAGATCAGTCCCTGAATCGTACGCTTTGCATATGGCTCCGGTGTATTTACCTCGCCGAGGTCATACAGGAAACGATGCCAGAATCTGGAGTAGATCATATGTCTAGTTACATGCTCCATACCACCGTTGTACCAGTCAACCGGCATCCAGTAGTCGATCTTCTTACGATCTGCAAATGCCTTATCGTTGTTTGGATCAATATAACGCAGGAAATACCATGATGATCCTGCCCACTGTGGCATAGTATCCGTCTCACGCTTTGCATCACCGCCACACTTCGGACACTTGCAGTTTACATAGGAATCAATCTTTGCCAGTGGAGACTCACCGTCCTCACCCGGCTCGAAGTTCTTCACATCTGGAAGCTCCAGAGGGAGCTCCTCATATGGCACTGCAACGACACCACAGGATGGACAATGTACCAGAGGAATTGGCTCACCCCAATATCTCTGACGGTTGAATGCCCAGTCCTTCATCTTGAACTGTACGCCTGCTTCGCCAACGCCCATCTTCTTGATTTCCTCAACCATGCGGGCGATGGAATCCTTCTTATTTGTAAATCCATTCAGGAACTCTGAGTTGATCATCTCACCGTCACCCGTATAAGCTTCCTTCGAGATATCGCCACCCTTGATAACCTGAATGATATCAATGCCAAATGCCTTTGCAAAATCATAGTCACGCTGGTCATGAGCCGGTACTGCCATGATCGCACCAGTACCATATCCCATCATAACGTAGTCAGCAATGAAGATCGGAATCTTCTTGCCGTTCATCGGGTTGATACCCATAAGACCTTCGATCTTCACACCTGTCTTATCCTTGACAAGCTGTGTACGCTCGAACTCGGTCTTCTTCTGGCATTCCGTACGGTATGCCTTGATGGCATCCATATTTGTAATCTTGTCAGCATATTTATCGATCAGCGGATGCTCCGGTGCGATAACCATGAAAGTTACACCGAACAATGTATCTGGTCTTGTTGTATAAATCTGAAGCTTCTCATCTGTTCCATCGACATCGAAGTTTACAAATGCACCAGTAGACTTACCAATCCAGTTTTCCTGCTGCTGCTTTACATTTGCAGGATAGTCGACATCCTTCAGACCCTGCAGAAGCTTATCTGCATATTCTGTAATCTTCAGATACCAAACCGTCTTCGACTTCTGTACAACCTCGCTGTGGCAGATATCACACTTACCTCCCTGACTGTCCTCGTTGGAAAGAACAACCTTACAGCTTGGACAATAGTTAACGAGTGCTGTATCACGGAATACAAGTCCCTTCTCGAACATCTTCAGGAAAATCCACTGTGTCCACTTGTAGAACTTCTCATCGGTTGTATCGATCACACGGCTCCAGTCAAACGAGAATCCAACCCGCTTCAACTGCTCGGTAAATCGCGCGATATTCTGATCTGTGATCTGACGCGGATGGGTACCTGTCTTGATTGCATAGTTCTCTGTTGGCAGACCAAATGCATCGAATCCGATTGGGAACAATACGTTGTAACCCTCCATACGACGCTTTCTGGATACGACTTCTACACTGGAATAAGCCTTGATATGTCCTACATGCATACCCGCTCCACTTGGATAAGGGAACTCTACTAATCCGTAGAATTTCTTCTTGTCTGAGAAGTCCTGTGCTTCAAACACCTTGGCATCTTCCCATTTTTTCTGCCATTTTTTCTCGATTACTTTGAAATTGTGTCTCATAATGTCTCCTTTTACTAAATCCGCCTCTTATACGAAACGGTTTAATTTATCATCATATTTATAATCCACAGCCGCAAGTTTTTGCTCGAGATCTTCTCTTGCAGTCCGGAATTGTAAACAAAAGCTGTCCAGATTGATGCCGTCATCACGCAGTCTCGTATTCACAAAGCTTAAGAGCATCATCGGATCCTTCGGTAAATTTTCGATTGCCATTATAACACCTCTCCGGTAATCAGCCAAGGGGCTGGTTGATTTACAAACATACTATCTTTGTTTGTCTTTGCCACATTGATCTGCAATACCTCCATATTTGAGATACCGTACTTATCAAAGAGTGGCTTGATGCCAGACAGGATATTTAACTCCAATGTATAGATGACAAACTGCATCTTCGGATTCTTCTTCAGCAGTCTCTGAATATCTTCTTCGAGATGCTTGTTCGCAACGATAAAGGAAAGTCTTGGTGTTGGAATCTTCGCCATAGATCCCTCGGATAAGTCTGGGATGATCTGGACGTTGTGCACGCCAAACTGCTTCACATTATCCTCCATCGTATCCTTGGCGCCCTTATCATTCTCCACACAGATGATTGCGCCATCACTTGCCACAAAAGCTGCCTCGATTGCGATACTCTCTGCATCAACTAAACAGATCGTATCCTGCGAATCCACACCGAGCAGACTCATGATGACGGCACGGATTTCCTTGCCAACATACTTGATCGGTCCCTTCGAGAACATCTCGTTGCGCATACCGATCCGGTACGATTCTCTTGTCTTCTCATTCAGAATGAAGATTACTGTCGGACCTGTGATCTTTCGGTTGATCACCTCTTTGATCTTGACATGTTTTACCTGTCCTTCTTCCTCGATGCCAACCGCATACCACATATCATAATCGCCAAAGCCTGCCTCCCAGAAATCATAGAACAGATCCTCATGGGATTCATCTGCAAAAATCAGCACACGTTTGTGTCCTTCCACGGTCGGTATTACATTTTTCTGTTTTCCACAAATATCCAGAAGTTTGATCTTCTCCGGACTTACCTGCATCTCTTTTGAAAAATACTCCATCCAGTTTAAGATCTGCTTTGTTGCATAACTACCTTTTGCCATACTCGCTCCTCCTTGTCTCTCTATGTTTGTAACCCTTTATTTCTCGTCTTTCTCTGTTTCTTTTTTCTCTGCTTCCTTCGTCGCATTTTCATGCTTTTTCAGATGCATCTTCTCCATCCAGCGGCGGAACACCTGCTTCATCCGGCTTTCCCTCAATGTCTTTCGCTCATCGTGGCGCTCCTGGTAAATCGGCTCTCCAGTCTCCTCGTCGAATTTCTTCAAGCGGATATAATCGCCTGTGGCTGAAGATAAATCTTTCGCACGCAGCTTGTCCCGGAGCTGTACTGCGAAAAATGCATACAGACACGCAAATACCGGAACACCTAAGATCATACCTGCCACGCCGAACAGATCACCACCCACTAAGATTGCAAGCAATACCCAGATACCGGAGATTCCGGTTGCATCGCCTAAGATCAATGGTCCTAAGATATTGCCATCAAACTGCTGCAATACAATGATCCAGATGATAAATACCACGAACATGATTGGATCATCCATCAGTGCTAACAACGCACCCGGTACCGCTCCGATAAACGGTCCGAAGAATGGAATGATATTTGTCACACCGACAACCACACTGATCAGCACCGCATACCGCATGTGTACGGCTGAAGTAAATATAAAGCATATGATTCCAATGATACAGGAATCTAAGATCTTACCATTGATAAATCCGCCGAACACGACATTTGCATACGAGCATCCTTCCATGATCTTGTTACCTGTCTTCTTGGAGAACAGACAATAGATCACCTTCTTGCACTGCGCCAGCAGCACATCCTTGCTCATCAGCAGATAGATCATAACGATCAGACCGATCAGGAAATTCATGACTGCCTTGATTCCGACAACCACGCCGGAAGAAAGCGTTTTCACGATTGTGTCGAGGTTCGGCATGATCTTATCCTTCAGAATCGTAAACACATTATTTTCTGCATAATCAAGCACCTGTGACAACTTATCCTCAATCATCTGATTCTGTGCAAATACTTTTTTGATCCACGCCTCAGCTGAATTGATATAATCCTCTGTGCTGTTCACAAGATCTGTCAGACTCTCATACACACGTGGGATTACCAGCCACAACAATCCAACCAGCAATCCAAGGAACAAAAGCACCGTCAGAATCAAAGCCGGAACCTTCACCTTCTTATAAACCCTATCGTATTCCGCTTCTTTCTTAATCTTACAGATCAAAAAGGAAAGCCCACGCCGGATATAGATCATGATTGGATTCAACATAAATGCGATCACAAGTCCGATAATGATCGGTGTCATCGCAGAGACAACATTCCCGAAAAATCCGAAAATAGACTTCCACTGCTTTATGACTTCTGCAAACAAAATACATGCACAGCCAGCAAGTGCAAGCATAACCCCAAGTTGAAGAATATTTTTATTCCACTTATTTTTCACGCATCTGTCTCCTTCTACTCATACAATAATTACGATTTATTATAGCATTTTTAATTGGTAGAAACAACCTAATTCTTGTTGACACTCCCTATATTATTGACTAAAATATTTTCATATAATACGCAAAGGGGTGTATGCACAGATGTATCGGAATATCATCAACGACTTTGCTAACTGGTACGACCAGACAAAGCGCAAAATCTTATATGTAAAGGGCGCAAAGGGTGTCGGTAAAACATGGGCGGTTCGCGATTTTGCCACAGCCTTTTTCAAGCAGCAATGCTATATCAATCTGGCAGAAGATTCTGCCTGTCAGGATGCCATCGCCGGCGATTCCAATCTGGATCTGCTGCTGTCTCAACGTTTTCCGTTTGGAGACGCATCAGATTGTATTTTTATCTTTGACGAGGTACAGGCAGTGCCGGACTGCGCGGAATTTTTCTATGCTTTCCGCAAGAATCATCCAGATTACACCATCTGTCTGATCGCATCCTCGATGGAATTTACAGAGTTTGAATACAGTCACCCGGACGTTTTTGAGATCTTCCGCATGCGTCCGATGACCTTTGAAGAATATATGATTGCAAGCAAGGCACATCCTTTCATAGATGCAATTTCAAAGCATAAGGACACGCCGCTTACCAATCTTGAAATCGGCGCAATCACCTCCTCCACCGGCTTTTCTGCCACCTTTTTCTGTCGCTCCTCGATTATGGCATTTCGAATATCAGCAATACTGTAATTGCCATTTATGGTTTTCTCGTATATGCCATATGCTATATGTATCGCTTCAGCATCACTGTGATCAAGCTTTGTGAGCATATACTCCATCAAATGCTGGAATGTATTGCAAATGGTTTTCATCTGTGCCGGGTATGCTGTAAAATATATTTCCTCATCCTGATTTACCCCTTTTATGTGTATTAGCTGAGGATCAAGCACCAGAGATTCTGCGCTAACAAGATGATTCTCCAAAAGCTCCATCTTGTTACAGATACTCACCACAAGCTTTTCAAGAAACTCAAGCTTTATATCATTATACTGGCAGCGCATTTCCAAAGACTGGACTCCGGATATATCATACCAGTACTGCCCTTCATTATTCACATAACACTTCTCCATCTTCAGAAAGCCCGGAATATTGTTTTTCAACAATATCTTTTCATCTAACGGCTTCACCTCGTCACAACGCAGCTTCATAAAGCTGCCTGTCATCTTTCTCTCATATACTATTTCATTAGAATTCATTTACAACCTCTTTCAAAACCTGATAATTATAGAAATCATCCACCAGCCACATATCAGTAGCATACTCATAAGAGCTGTCTGCTTTCATTTCGTTATACAGCACAAGTCCCATCTTCATCACTATCGCAAGCATAACAATAAATATAGGTATAATAATCGCACCTTCAACTGTATAACTGCCTTTTAATCCATAAGATAAATCTACATTTAATTTATTCCCAGTCACATAAACACCTCCGTCAGTCCATATCCAAGCAGTAGGAATGGTGTAAATGCAATCTGCTTCTTTCTTCCAGCCCTGCCTGATGCAATTAAAATAACTGAGATTGTTCCCGCTATTGTCAGTCCCATCACCATAGTGCTGCACACTATGTCAGCTGTCACAAACAATCCCATAAGCGTCACAACAGCAGCATCTCCATAGCCTATCTGCTCTCCTGTAAGAAATGCAGCTACCATAAGCACTATACCGGGAATCAGGGCAACAGCCACTGATATAATTGACTGCTTTGCATAAAAAGAGCTTGCAATACCCACCATACCCATTACTACCAATACAACTACCGGTATCTTTTTGGTTGAAAAGTCAATTATACTGATTATTCCAAGTAAAATGATAAGCTGTATCATGTTCCTTCTCCTTTACATTTACTGCACAGATTTTTGCCATCTACCTCAGACTTATGCACCTTGTGTACTGTCCGCTTAAGCTTACTGCATCCAAGCTTTCCGTGATAGTTCATGCCATAATCTGTTATAAATACCGTTGAACCTTCTGTTTTTTTATCCGCGGCACAGTAACATGCGTGGTATTTCCTACCATCTTTGTTTCTGCTTGCCCCCACCTGTGACCATTTGATGCTCTTTATGCTCAGATCCAGGTAATTGCATTGCTCGGACAGGTGATAAACACTGCCATAGTCAGTGTAAAATACATATGGGTCCGTCTTTTCACCGGGATTTTTGCCTGTCCATTTTCTGCTGTTACTATAATCCTCTATCCATATTCCATCTACCGCAAAAAAGCTCACCGGAAGCTTAACCTTATACTTTGCCTTAAGTGCAACATCATCACCATCCATCTTTGACCCAAGCAGTGACACTCCATACTTTCCACCTCTCACGTATGTATCAATGTGCTTCGAGTCAGATATTTGGCTCCTGAATAGTACCTCTGCTGTCGCCACTGATACAACTGACGAATCGTTTGCACTGCTCGCTAATGCACTCATCCTGGATGAATAATACAGAGCAGCCTTTACCTGCGACTCCACCTGAACCACCCTGAAGAAAAAAAGTATAAATACAAAAAAAACTGCTACAAGCGGAAATATTACCGCAGCCTCAAGTGTATATGACGCTTTCAGGCAGGTGCATGAGGGCATCTTTTGAGAACTATCATCGCCTGGGAGTTTGGCCTTTCTATAAAGTTTTTTTATGTGGAACTTTACTTTATTAACAAAAGACACCTTCATACACCTGCCTTTCTTATTTCGTCATCGTCCATAATAGGAATACTTTGCCTTATTTTTAATGGTATACTCGTTATCTGCCCCATCTAACAGATTCACAAAGCATAAAAATATGCCATGATATTTGTAGCTTACATCTGTACTAAGCTCACAGATTGCATTGTCCATCCTAAAGCTTTCATGCGCACCGGTCATACGCACTGTAGCCTCCTGCACATCCATCGAGCGATACGCTATATTTTTCATGCTCTTTGTAAAAAGCAGCATACCCAGATATGATTTGTAGCCTATTCCTTCATTTGAGCTTTTTGCCTTCACCTGCCCTGTGAGCATGCTTGTCATGCCATACAGACTCGATGTCCATGACGTATCACTTTTTATCAGTGGAATCTTATCCCCATCCAAAAGTGCCCTTAAATCCAGCACACTTTCACAGAATGCCCAGGCCGCCAGAATTCCCTTTTCCACCCCTTCAATTACCTCCGGTGTCAGAGTAATTCCACCGATAATTGCAGCAAGAGCCATCGCCTGTGCCTGCTTTGATGCGCTTCCTGCCAGGTATGCCATATTGGCAGCCGAACGCATAGCCAGTATTTCAGCTATAACGATCTTCAGATTGTCCTTATCACTCGCTCTGCCTCCTATGATGTACTCCACCTCATAGTTAAGGGCATGATTGGGATTTGTATCAGTGTAACAGCTCATATATGTCAGAATATACTGCTGCATAAGTACTTTCGCATACCAGTCATCACCACTTTCGGACCAGCCCCCTGTTCCTTTATGCAGACTTCGCCCGGACACTCTGGCTGATGTATCAATACTGTTTCCTGACACCGTGCTCTCATCAACCACCTGCGATAATATTCCTGATGCCTTTACTTTCTGCACCTTGACCAGCGGATTTTCTATTGCATTACCGCCTTCTGTGCTTTCTGCCTTACTTTCTGACGTCTGCTTTGCTTTCGAAACCGATGAAAGAGCACTGTAAGCTCTTGGCGGTGACGACCTCGCTATGCTTTTGCCTCCGCCTTCATGAGCTGCATTATCCTTTAAGGCTTTTAACGCACTATCTATTTTACTGTCATCATACTCACCCGCAGACTTGTTTTCATTCAATGAACTATACTGACTGTAAAGATTTTTGACTGTCTCATAGCCAATATTTTTCTTCATATATGAGACAACTGCATTTGTATACACATCACCACCATCATCCGTCATGAGCACATATTTCATGGATTCGAGCTCATCCATTGACAACCTTAGCATACTGGTGCCGTTTACAATAGTACCCCCGGCAAAAGCTACTGAATCGCTTATCTTAAAATTGTCAGTCGTAAGCTGCTTCATATACGACTTGACATTTTCGATATCCACATTGCCCATTGCGTCACTTCCGGCGTCATACGCTAACAGATGGTATTCATCCCACAATGGTCTGCAATACTGCGCAAAAACTGACTCTGCTACAGCCTCTGAATTCATGCATGCTATATTGGTAAGTGTCAGATTCCTTCCGGCTTCCAGTACAGTAAACAGAAACTGTGACACCAGCATGAGAAGCATTGTGGCAAATATCGTTATACTGCCTCTCACACTTTACCAGCCTCTCTTGAGATTGTCTGAAAGATATTGTTTACAAGTGTCGTAAGCTGCTTCTTAAAAATCAGCACCAGACCGATTAACACGACAATTATCAGTATCATTTCCACTACTCCTGCGCCATCTTCATCTAATAAAAAATTCTTAAATCCTAACATAATTTTTCCTTTCTATATCTTAAAATCAATGATTGCGGGTGCTATTACTATTGCTATGACTATAGCCATCATAATCATCATCGGCATAAGCATTTTGGTGCCGGCCTCTTCACCCAGCTTTAAGGCTAAAAGCCTCCTCTCATCAAATGCATCCTCCGATTCCTTCTCGAGCATTTCACATACACCCTTACTTCCTTTGTGAATACTCTGTAAAATAATGCGTACAAGCTTCTGATAGCATGGCAGCTTTACTCTTTCCGCAAAACCTGCGTATGCTTTTCTGCCTGTCACGCCATCTGAGATTTCTCTCTCCGTCACAAGCATTTCCTCGTAAGCAGGCATAATATTCTTATCATTATTTTTCCGCTCATCAAGATAACGGGCGGTAATCCTATTCCATGCCTGCTCCACAGTCATTCCTGAACCCATCAAAACAGCCATTTTGCTGACTATCTCCGGATATTCGAGCTGCAGTTGTATATTTCTCTCCTTCTGCGCCGTCTTCTTTTTTTCCTTTTTCTCAAGCACCAGAAGAACTATAACAACAACTTCAAGCATGGCTACTTTAGCTGCAGTATTGCTTTTTTCCTGCGACCAGCTAAGCTTTACTCCATCTACCTCATCCGGCAGTGTGAGCTTTTTAGTCCCAGTCTTTGACATTTCACTGTCAATATGTCTGTTGATACCCTTTATGAGGCGCTCGCCCGCGTCCAGTTCATCCGGAAATACCACAAATGAGAAATCATACAGCTGTCTGTGTTCGCCACAGGAAAGCTCAACACTTGCGCTAATCAGCTTTCCCTGTTCATCATCAGCCTCCTCAAATGCATCCTGGTTCACATCTCCATTAATATCAACCACATCATAGTCACTCAGTGTCCACTCTGCCTCCACAGCTCCCGATGCATATGCATCCTTCATAATCACATGCCCTCTGACCTGTTCCACACTCTGATTCTCTTCACAAAAGCTGTCGTCTATCTCTTTTTTTGCCTGTGTAAACAGCTCATTCGCCTGTTTATCCGAAGGCTGCTCCTCCATAACCTTCAGCTGATAGCTGTAATCCTCATCGAGTCCATCCGCATTTAGCACCAGATCATATACTGCATCTCCGTCACCTGTATCATTGCGTATAAGTGTATTATCAGTTATAGCATTTGACGACATGTCCATGATAAAAGCAAAAACTAAAACTATAACAAATAATGCTGCTATTCTAAGCCTCTTTCCTCCCGTCATATGCCTATTCCTACCTGTAAAAATTTCTTTGCCAGTTTAATTGCCCCTGCATAGGCTAAAAGACAGGTACTCATAAAGATTACCCCGATCAGGTTTCCATATAGTGCAGACATATAATCTCTTGAAGACAGCTTTAGAAATGCCAAAAGAAATATCGGAATATAGTTCATAGTCTTTTGCTCAAGTCTTTTGGCAGAAACCGCAACCTCTATCTGTCGGTTGGTATCATACTTTGTCCACATCCTGTAAGTGGTAGACTCTATGATATCCACAAATCTGCCGCCGCTTCTCTTTGCAAATGAGAAAATATCAGAAAAATTGACTATATCCTCCAGACCGCTTCTATGAGCAAATTCTGACAGCACCGCCTCAAATGTCTGATTCATCTTTATCTGCCTGTTCATCTCCTGTATCTCAGACAGCATAAGCGAATCATTCCCATACATGAGCTCCATCTCTTTTTCAGCCTCCTGCCATGCATTCTCCACAGAGTATCCGGCCAGCATATTCGAGCTCAATACCTTAAGTACATTCATAAACTCTTCATTTAGTTTTTCCTTTTGTCTTCTGACACCCTCCTGCCTGCACAGCTTTGCACAATACGCAAACACCGCCGGAAAAGCAATAACAACAATAGGACTGTCATAAAACAAATATGCGATAATCACTGTGGCAGCCATACTTTTTATGAAAACAATCCCCCAATCCTTTATGGACATGGAATATCTGCTGTAATCCATATAATCAAACCCTTCATAACTGTTCAGTAACATATATTCCTATACTGACAGCTACAGCCTTTCTTACTTTAAATGCCACATAACAGCCTATACACTAAGCCCTGCTGCCATAAGCTTGTCGGTGTGACAAAGTGTCCCTTCTTTCTTTAAAAAGCCCTGTATCCTCCCACTGTCCAAAACAGCGGTTTCCTCAAAACGATACAGCGTATGCAGCACAATTTCACCATCCATAAATCCATCCACCTCTGATATCTCAAGGACTCTCCTGCTTTTATCCCTCAGCCTGCCAAGCTGGACAATAATATCTATTCCGGATGCTATCTGCTGCCGTATCGCATTGAGTGGGAAATCCTGACCTTGAAGCACCATAGTCTCAATTCTTGAAATGATATCATGTGGTGAATTGGCATGGCCGGTGGACAACGAGCCGTCATGTCCTGTATTCAGTGCCTTTATATGGACTCCCTATGTTCCCATCATGCAGAAATACAATATCTTTACTTAATATACACTGTATATAACGTTATTATCTTGCCATTCCACAGTTGCAAAA
>ERZ857785.2431-NODE-2431-length-16170-cov-3.973193_pt1 | contig 16170 bp, 21 predicted proteins | sample MGYA00519763_ERZ857785 | MGnify/ENA primary metagenome ERZ857785 (study PRJEB31778, sample SAMEA3449365) | human gut metagenome | biome: human gut; feature: human-associated habitat; material: faeces | place: United Kingdom | collected 2010/2012 ... | reverse complement strand
ATTTGATTTCACCTGATAAGTTAGCGATAAAACCGTTAGGTTTTAGAGCATTATGCTGTGCATAATTAAAGCTGCGTTTTGGAAGATTGGAATTATAAAGTACCTGCATCTCAACATTATAACGGGTATTGTCATCACCTTTGGCATACACGTCAAGCCTTACACCGTGATACTGCGGATGATGTATGATGCTTTTTTCGGTACTGAGCTCTATTCTCGCAACAGGAAATTCCAGCACCATCTCAAGCAAACCTTTGCAGTTTTCCGTATCTTCCATGACCGCTGCAAACATAAAACTGTTACTAATTGTTAAATTCTGAAAATCATTCAATAACTACTCCTCCATATTGCAGAGGAATTCCATGAAATTATTGTATCACATCGTAATACAGATGTCAATATTTTTTGTAAACTTACCAACCGTCTTAATTTTTCGTCCTTTACAAACCCAAGCATCTGCTCCATGTTGTTAGTAACTGATTTGCATCCTGCATTAATTAAGTTCATCAAGAGTTGCTAATCTGTAGCCTTTTTTCTCAAGGTATGTAAGAACATCGTCAAGTGCTTCCGCATTAGACTTCGAGATATTATGTGTCAGTGTTATTGCGCCTTTGTGATAATACTTCTTAAAATGGTCAACAACATAAGACTTACCCGGCTGTTTATTAACATCATAATCCATATATGCAATACTCCAGAATATTGACTTGTATCCCATATCACTTAATATTTTAAGTACACGGTTACTGTATTCCCCCATTGGAGGCCTTATGTATTTATCAAGTCTATAACCCGTCTTTTCCTTAAATAGCTTTGCCAGCCCATTTACCTCACTTTTAAGCTTCTTCTCAGATACGGAAGGTAAACTTGGATGATTCATCGTATGATTACCTACTATATGGCCTTCCTTTTTCATTTTCTTACACAGTTTTGGCTGCTGCTCAACAAATGCCTTTGTTACAAAAAAGTTAGCCTTAACATTATGTTTTTTTAATACCTTAAGCATACCTTTTGTGTATCCGCCTTCATAACCACAGTCAAAGCATATATACATTACTTTATCCTTTGCCTTACTGTCATAATAATAAGCATCATATTTTCTTAAGTTCTTAGCAGTATCTGCGCCGCCTGATACCTTATGCTTATCCTGTCTCATTATATACCAGCTTTTTTTTGAATTAGAATACCTGCTATAATCAGCTGCTGCCACAAGACTATAATTACCAGCCACTTCGGCTGCCATTACAAGCACCATTACTAATACAAGTATTTTCTTATAACACTTTTTCAAATCATCCCTCATGTTCTTTAATCCTTTCGATTTTATCCTTCAGCGTTTTTTGTAAATGTTTTATACAACCACTTCAACTAATATTAAATATTTCACTGTCTTGCGATTCATCACCTATAAAACCAAAAAACAGACACTGCAATCTGTACTAAAAGCATAATCGGTACTCCTAATGCAAAATAACGTTTTTTAGTTTTATGTCTGAAAATATACATACCTGCCAAACCGCCTACAGAACCACCGACAAATGCTACTCCAAGCAGCGTTGCTTCACGAATTCTCCATTTCCCGTGTACTGCTTTCCATTTATCAACACCATATAATATAAAGGTAACAATATTTATTATAATTATATATTTTATAAGTATCTCCAATGCGAACCTCCTTAGAGAAAATGTGATTATTCAACTTAAATATCTGTCGTATTGATTTTAAGCATATTTCCTTTTAGTAAAACAAGTTAAATTTTATTTTATTCAACACGTTGAATTATGTCAAGCGAATAAATTACAGAAAAAGTTCTATAAATAGTGGATTTACACCATTTACAGAACTTAATTCAACGCCATATCTTTAAAATTAATTATATCATCAAAATATATCTTTCATATTTATCAAAACCGAAATATCATTCCAAATCAAATCCTATCGTTGAAAACATTTCATGGTCAAAAAATTCCTGAATCGTAATACCAAATCCGTTACATATCTTGATAACTGTAAATACTCCAGGATTATTAGTAGACGCATTAACTATATGCATCAACGTTGTCATTGGAACCGCCGATTTATATGACAACTCATAAAATGATATTCCATATTCTTTACATAACTCTTTAATCCTGATTGCAAGTTTATATTTTGCCTCCATGACTAATAATCCTCCCCATATATGCTTATCCCGTTAATGTAAATTCCATTTAAAACTTAACCATAAACAGCCCAAAAATTTAAACATTTTATCAATAACACTTACGGCACGGTCTTAAACCTCTGGATTTAGCAGTAGACAAAGAAGCTTTATAATAATTTCCTCTTCCGCAAGCATGTGTATGATAACATTCACCCGTTGGCGTAACATATACCTGCGCCTCTTTTTTTGCTTTTATACTGGTTTTCTTTGACTTATTTACAGACTTTTTCTTTGCTGATTTCTTTTTAACCTTCTTGGTTACTTTCTTTTTAGCCTGTACGACTTTAACTGTTTGAATAGTATTAGGCGTGCTAACAATTGGCTGCTGTGGAACAATAAAACTTAATGTTAAAAATACACATAATGTTAAAAATCTTTTCTTAAAGTTCATATAGGCCTCCTATCTGCCACCATTAGTTAGTGGCATAATATTTTTTCATACATTTTTAAAATACACCGGAAGTATTCTTGGGTATAAAATATTACTTCTAAAATATTGGATATTTATATAATAAACCATTTTTTTCGACTTTTACTACCATATATGGTAATTATTATATTTTTTAAGTATATATATTATCTAACCAATTAATTATAACAAGCAAATATAATGTATACAAAAAAATAAAGGCAAAAAGAAACCCACCGAGCTACTGTCTGGCAGATTTATCTGTCTATTGGATTGCTATCCGGTGGGGTATGATAAAACCCATACTTAGTTAATTCTTTCTCTATAAAAGTCCTATCATACAAAAAAGTGGGTATTCCATATAAATATTTAATTACTAAACCAACATTTCTATACTGTCTTAAAAACATGCTGCTGATCATATATATTCCTTTTAAGTGCTACACTAATATCCCCAATTCTCATATCATCCTCAGAATTCAACATTATATTTTCTACTATTTTTTCACCATTTACAAATGTTCCATTGGTTGAATTCAAATCTTTTATAAACACTTGATTATTGTTAACCTGAATCTCACAATGCCTTCTGGAAACTGTTTTTTCATCAATTTGTATTGCATTATCATGGTCTCTGCCAATGCGGTATACATTACCTTCATATAATGGATATATGTTCCCCTGTATTTCCAACCATATATTATAATCACAATGATACGTTTTTTCCCTTATATTTACATTGGTAAGCCTAACTGTATCATCAGATGGATATTTCATATTAACATGTATTATTCTATTTGATTGAAAACCATCCAGAATCTCCTTAACGCTCTCTAAATCTGTTTCTTTTGTTAAATCATAAAGTTCCATCAATTTAGAAAAAGACAGGTCAATTGATGTTGCAAAATGATTACGATCTCCATTTTCATGTATCAACTTGCCTAATTCCCTTATTCTGTCCTCATTTCCATCTTTATGACGATTTAAAAGTGAAAATTGTCCTAAAATATAATGTGTATCTATGGATAATACAGAATCATCTCCAATACGGTATGTTTTTTTTAATCCATCAATTTTTTCTTTTTTATTACTATTCATATTTCTCACCATTAATATATTCAACAAATTTTTTAAAATCAATTCCAGTATATCTAATAAAATCTTCTGTCAATGACATTCTGATTTTGTAGTTTTTTGGCGTTTAAATTTTGCACTTTTTAGGCAAAAAAATTAACTGCCCGATTCAAATAAAGTATTCACTATGGTATTAGTATTTGACATCATCTCCTTACGCTCTTTTAATCTATAGCTTTCGCCTTTTATGCTAATTACTTGGCAGTGATGCAGTATTCTGTCCAAGATTGCCGAGGCAATTGTTATATCTGAAAACACTTCATTCCATGATGAAAATGCTTTGTTAGAAGTGAAAATAGTTGTGTTCTTTTCATATCTTTTGGCGATTAGTTGAAAGAATAAATTAGCTCCCTGTATGTCCATAGGGAGATATCCTATTTCATCAATAATCAATACCTTGTATTTTGCATAATTTTTCAATCGTTCCTGAAGCCGGTTTTCATAATGAGCCTTATTCAGCTGCGTTATAAGGTTATGACTATTGATATAGTATGTTGAATATCTATGCTGTGCAGCTATCATTCCAAGCGATACCGCAAGGTGTGTTTTACCAACTCCCGGAGTTCCTAAAAACACTACATTTTCTTTATTCTCAACAAAACGCATAGTGGCAAGTTCCATTATCTGCTCTTTATTTATGCTTGGCTGAAAATCAAAATCGAACTGTTCCAAAGTCTTTCTGTATGGAAATCCGGACATTTTAATCTGGTTCTCAACTGCTCTGTTTTTCTTCGTTTTTGCTTCCTCTGCCAGCAGATAATCAAGAACTTCAACGATATTTTTCTTATCATGAATCGCTTTCTCAAGATAGTTATCAAGTATGAGAGAAGTGTTTTTCATATTTAATATTTCAAGGTTTTTCTTTATCCGTTCGTATATAACTTCACTCATAAAATTACACCTCCCATCAGTTCATCGTATTTTTTCAGTGAATGGTTTGGGATACTTAAATCCACTAAATCAGGATTGTTTAACAATGTGTTTTCAATATCAAAGCCTGATTTTACAATCATGGATTTATAGTGTTCTTTGTTGACATTGAGACTATTTTTGCTGTAAGATAATTTATGTAAAGCAATCTGTTTTCCCTCGAAATATGCTGCTAACATATGGTCGAGGACAATGACTGTCACATCCCTGCCAACGTATTCTGCAGGAACGGAATATTTATTACCGGCATAACTGATGAGGCAGTCTTTTTCAACTCGTCTTAAATTGATCCGGTCGATAATATATTCCCTTTTTAATGGAAGAAGCTTTTCATCTGCAAGCCTGTCTATGGGACGTTCATTTGTTGTTCCGTGAATTTTGGCATTGATTTTATTGCACCATGCATGGGCCTGACTGTTTAAATCTGCCAGTGAATGGTATCTGATTCCTAACATAAAGTTTTCCCTGACATATCTTACGGTTCTTTCTACCTTGCCTTTTGTCTGTCCTCTGTATGGACGACACAAAATAGGTTTAAAGCCATAAAATCCTGCAAAATCTTCAAACTGTTTATTCAATTCACTTTCGGATTGCTTGAGCATTCTCTTTACGACAACCTGCTTCATGTTGTCATAAAGAATTTCCTCTGGATACCCGTCAAAGTACCTGAATGCATTGATATGGCATTTGATTAATGTGGTTGTACTCATATCGGTCACAAACTCAATATATCTCATCCTGGAGTATCCAAGGACCATAAGAAAACAGTATAATTTCCTGGATTCGCCATTTTCTAAAACTTTATAGTTTTCAAAAAAACCCCAGTCAACCTGTCCCTGTAAACCGGGCATTGTTTCAAATCTTACGGTTGCCTTTTCGTTTAAATCTGCTTTTCTTGTAGCCACATATTGGCTGACAATCGTATATTTGCAGTCACACCCCTGTTCCATTAGTTTTTCGTGAATACGTACAGCACTGTAAGGAGCTTCTTCCAGCCACATATCTATCAGGTGTTTATAAGGATCCAGTTTAGAAGGTTTTGGTGCGGTAAGTGTGTATACCGGCCTGACATCTGATTCTGCATATTTCTTAGCAGTTCTAGGGTCAATATGATGTTTTCGTGCTATTTCTGTATAGCTTAAACCTTTTTTGCGTTCATTTCTAATTTCCATCCATAAGTTTCCTTTCATTAGTTAATCACTCCTATAAAATATTTATAAGAGTGTATCACATCCTAAGATGCATTGAAAAACTTACAAAATTTAAACGCCTTTTTCTTACATTTTAACACCGTTATTAACAGTCGGCACGGTCATATAAAACCAAAGTGGCAGAGCCATTGGTAAAAAAGCTGAAATCTCTCGTTAAATCGGCTATGGCAAGGTGCTTTGGCGCTATGGACAATTATTACAGGCTGAATGTCACGAATGGAACTCTTCATCGTACCAACGAGCGGTTGACAAGAGTAAATGAGAAGCTGAAAGATGAAAATGAAACGCTTCGTGCGGAAAATAAGGATTATAAGCTGCTCCGCAAAATGTTTGGCAGGAAGCAGATGGACAATCTCTTAGAGCAGGCACGGGAAACAGAACAGTCCAAAAAGCGGGAACGCTTTCGGAAAAATCAATATGAAAGGTAAGGTACAGACTTATGAAAAAGCACATCACGGACGAAAAAACAGGTATCAGTTATACACTCCACGGCGATTATTACTTGCCTGACCTCGCATTAACCGCCGAAAAAGAAAAGCCGATTGGCATTTGGGGGCAGAGGCATTTGCAGTATCTCAAAGAGCATAAGCGGCTTGTTTATCTCAATCTGCTGACAAGCGGCAGGCTGAATGAATATCTTGTAAGCATTGATGAACAGGCAGAAGATATGTTTTCTCGGCTGGTAAAGGAATATGCCGACAGGCAGGGGGTGACGGAACGATTGAAAGAAGAAAATCAGCTTGAATGGATTGGGAGAATGGGAAACATAAGAGCGTGTGCGAGAGAAGTTGTGGAGCGAGAGATTGTTTTTAGATAACATCAATAGAGCCGAGAAGAAATTTTCTTATCGGCTCTAAACAATATTTCAATTATTACCACGCATAGTAAAATAGAGGGTTTGGTCAAATCTACGTTCAGGCATAAGGCGGTCGATATAACCGGGTTCTATGATTTTGTGAACGATGTCTTTGTGTAAAGCAAGGTTTTGGATTCTGTCAGTGGTTACATATTTTCTCCATAATGAACCGCCGACGGCAAATTCTTTATCGGTCTGATTACCGAACGCCATTTGGCGATAAATATCGACAACTCTTATTTTCCCTGATTTGCTTAATTCCCATAGACATCTTGCAAGCCGCGCAGAAGCTCTCATGCCGCGTTTCATAGTTTCGGCGGGCAAAGCGGAGTTATCAAGAAATAAGCGAGAAAAAGCGTAATCGCTCCATATTACAATGTCGAAAGCTTGATCTGCTAAAATAGGGGATTGCCCCTGAGTTTTCCATAATGTTTGCATAAGCAACGGTTTTTGATATGTATAGTAAGCTAATTGAAAATCGTCGATGGCCTTGCACAAAGAAGGCATTTTATGCGTCATTTCATAATCGTTATCCCACATTTGGATAGAGGAGCAGGCTTCTTCAAATATTTCGCGAATGTCTCTTGAAAATTCTTTTACAGAGTCAAACATTCCCAAAGCACAATATGAAGTTGTGGCGGAGCGTACAACAATTTCTGAACCCCACTTTTCTTCAGGCAGTACGCTTGTCTGCGACGTAGGAATAACGGTTAATTTGACTTCTAAAGGCGCAAGATAGTTGCCCTCGGTATCTTTCACCACTAAATCTATTCCGTCGATAGAATCGAAAGAGTACTGTTGATAGGGCGCATATATAGATTCAAAACTGAAATACAAATCGCGCGACGTTTTGTTTTCGCAGTTGAATGCGTCGCTGATTGAAATTTCTTTTGGTTGCACTATTAAATTACCGTTTTCAACTGCGAGAGTGATGTAAATAGCCTTAATATTTTTGTCTAACATATAACAGGCAGCTGACGTAGGAAAACTGGAATTGAAACAGTTTTTGCCCCAGTGGTCGTTTGCCGTTCGATTAGAATTATATATACCGTATAATCCGTTTGGCATGGTTCCGTGCTCCTTAAAAATAAAATTTGGAGATTGACGTCAAAGTGTTGACGTCAACTTGCTTTTGCTATATACTAAAGGTCAAGCAAATCTATTATATTATAATGCTTTTTGAATTGTTTTTCAAGTGGAGGGCTAAGAATGAGGACAATAGATTTATTCGCAGGATGCGGCGGGATGTCTTTGGGATTCCAAAACGCGGGGTTTAATATTGTCGCTGCGTTTGAGTTTTGGGATGTTGCGGCAGAATGCTATGAAAAGAATTTTAGCCATTCTGTCTTTCGTACAGATTTATCGGATGTACAAAATGCGATTGAGCAGATAAGGAAATTCTCGCCCGATATGATAATCGGAGGACCGCCGTGTCAAGACTTTTCGCACGCTGGAAAACGTGTCGAGGCTTCGAGAGCAAGTTTGACGGAGTCTTATGCAAAGATAATCGACGCAATACGTCCTCAATATTTTGTTATGGAAAATGTGGATAGAGCCGAGAAGAGCAAAGCGTTTGAAAGTGCAAGAAGTATTTTTAAGAACGCAGGCTACGGTTTGACGCAAATGGTACTAGACGCTAGTAAATGCGGCGTTCCTCAAAAGCGAAAAAGATTTTTTTGCATAGGCGCTTTAGGAAAAGAAGATGATTTTATGAGAAATCTTCTTGAAAGTGGAATTAGCAAAAAATCGACTACGATGAGAGATTATTTTGGAGATACGTTGGATTTTGAGTTTTATTATCGTCATCCAAGAAATTATAATCGGCGTGCGGTCTTTTCTATTGATGAGCCTGCGCCTACAATGAGAGGCGTAAATCGCCCTGTTCCTAAAGGGTATCCTGGTCATCCAAACGACGCTTGCCCTATTTCAAACGACGTTAGAGCATTGACAACCCTTGAAAGGTCTCTGATTCAGACATTTCCCGCAACATTTAAGTGGTGTGGGAATAAAACGGATATGGAACAAATGATAGGAAACGCCGTTCCTGTGAAATTGGCGGAATATGTAGCCACAAAACTCAACGATTATATTAAGTCGCAGGAAGAAGTTGAATTTAACAAAGATTCTTTTATTGGATGGCTCATAAATGTGCAGAATTTCACGCCTAGAACGGCAAGCGATACGTTATCAAGAGTGCGTCGGGCTGATAGAATATGCCGCTTAGATGGCGTTCCTAATGATTTTTATTGTTATTCCTTGCAACAGAAAACAGAGTATGTCGAGCTATCGACATCCGTTCGGTCGCAGATTAAAAGAGCGTTATCGTTGTATAATAGTTTTATCAGAGAGAGTAACAAAAGCGTAGGTGTTTAATGTGGCAGATGTATTTGACGAGAAAAAGCGTTCCGAAATAATGAGTAAAGTCCACTCTAAGGGAAACAAGTCCACGGAGTTAAAGCTGATACAAGTTTTCAAGGGAAACGGTATTATAGGTTGGAAACGTAATTATCCAGTAAAAGGACATCCTGATTTTGTTTTTCTTGACAAGAAGATTGCAATATTCGTTGACGGTTGTTTTTGGCATGGGCATGATTGCAGGAATACCCGTCCTTCTGACAATGCAGATTATTGGACGAAAAAGCGTGAGCGCAATATGAAACACGATAAAGAGATAACGGAACTGTTTGAACGGCGAGGGTGGACGGTTATTCGTATTTGGGAATGCGAATTAAAGAAAAAGAATTATCAAAATCTAATGGACAAAATAATGTTTTTGAAATGAAGGAGTTATATGACAGGAAGAAAAATATTTGTATCATATAAGTATAAAGATAGTGATGTGCGTATGCTTTCGGGAGTAACGCAGCCAACTTGGCCTTGTGATTATGTGGATTATATACAACATCATGTAATGTCAAACGATGATATATACAAGGGAGAAAAAAGCGATGAAGATATTTCTGATTGGTCGGAAGAACGAATTTGGAATCATTTAAAAGATAAAATACATGATAGTTCTGTTACAATAGTTTTGATATCGCCAAACATGAAAGAAGCAGGAAAATGGCAACGTTCTCAATGGATACCGTGGGAGATTAGCTATTCTTTGCGTGAGACACCTCGTAATGATCGGACAAGCCATAATAACGCTATTCTTGCTGTTATTCTTCCGAATAAGTGTGGAAGCTATGATTATTATGATAAAGACAAATTATTTCCGATACTGAAAGATAATATTGATAATGGATATATTTATGCGGTAACATGGGACGATTTTTTGAAATATCCTAGAGTTGATATTGATTTAGCTATTTCACATAAAGAAAAAACACCAAAGTATAAAATTAAAAAGATGTTGTAAAATAATATCAGTAAAGAAAATGGAGATATATTATGGATAAAAAAATAAAACATCTTGAAATGATACAAGGGGTTATAAGCCGAATGGCAAACAATTCGTTCATGCTCAAAGGATGGGCTGTGACTCTAGTGGCTGGAATTTTTGTATTAGCGGGAAAAGATACAGATAAATTATACTTTTTGGTTGCATATATTCCTGTCATTGTTTTTTGGGCATTAGACGCATATTATTTATGGCAAGAACGATTATATAGGGGTTTATATGAAAAAGTTCGTTTAGAGGATGAAAGTACGATTGATTTTTCTTTAAAGGCTTCTCCAAATGAATTTGGAAATGGAAAAAATAATTATATATCCTGTCTTATATCATTTACAGAAGCGGGTTTTTATTTGCCTTTGGCATTAGTATGTACGGGAATCATTATAGTAACTCATTGTTTTTAGAATGTAAAAAATAGTTTAGGGAGGAGAGAAAATGGCACATAAAACTTTTATTTCTTATAAGTACAGCGAGGCTCAGAAATTAAGGGATGATATTATTGAAGCATTGGGCGAGGATGCAACCTACTATAAAGGAGAAACCAGTGATTCGCCTGATTTAACAGATACATCAACCGAAAATATTAAGAAGAATTTGAGAGATATGATGTATGACACTTCTGTTACGATAGTTATTATTTCTCCAAATATGAAAGAAAGTAAATGGATTGATTGGGAGATTGAGTATTGTCTGAAAGATAATACGAGAAAAGGAAGGACATCTCATACTAACGGAGTTGTTGGAGTTATTATGAAATATAATGGCGGATACGATTGGTTTAAAACTACAAAAACAAATCCTGATGGTTGTTCATCAATTACATATGAAGAGACTAAGGTTTATGATATTATTAACAATAATCGTTTTAACCAAAATCCGAAAAAGTACAGTTGCGATGTATGCAAAACTGTAAATTCATTGACAGGTTCTTATATTGCATATGTGGACGAGGAGACATTTTTAGAGAATCCAAGCAAGTACATAGATAATGCATATGATAAGAGTGAAAATGATGCGTCAGGATATGATTTGACTAAATCAAGATAGGCAATAAAACTCTATCTGTGACAACATAATGACAACAAAAAATCTGATAGTCCATATTCTATGGATAATCTAAATAATGTTGATAGCTTGAACTAAATGACCTATACAAAATTATTTAAGTCAAAGGTTCGAGGAGCGAGTTCGAGTAAAAAACACCCCGAAAATCCGCGATGCAAATTCAGCACATCGGAGTAATTTATGTAATATTGACAAGACTATGATGAATTCGAATGGCAATTAATATAGTTAAGGAGCACGAAAAGAATTTGAAAGACAAAATATTATCTGATTTGCAAGAGAAATGGCTCATCGCTAAATTAGGTGGGGATAATGGTCGAAAAAAGCTGCGTCTGTTGCATACATACCAAGAGGTATGGGAACTTCATAAGATAGAACTTGCGCAATCAATATCGCATAACAATTTGATTTTCTATGCAGTTTCAGAAAAATACGGAGACGTTATATTTAAAATTCTGCTGAATAATGGATTTGATAAAGAAATCTCGGCAATAAGGTCAGGGAAGTAAATTCGTATCACTTTATGAATACTCTTTGACAGATGAGGTCTATCTGATGGAAAAAATTACTCCGGGAACTACTCTTTTCGAGGGGACAACCCGTAATAAAAGAATAGAAATCGTCTCGGATATTTTTAACGAGTTACATCCTGCCCCACCTGCAAATCACGTGTTCCCTACTTATTTTGAGTGGTTCAAGAGTGGTGAGATTGGAACAAGAAACAGGAAAGATTGTGATATGTTCCGTTCTTATCTTGAAAAAGCAGAAAAAACTATTCTTCATATCAATGAAAACTATCCGCGTAGATTACTTTTGCATGGCGACCTGCATCATGAGAATATACTGAAAAATGGTGCCGGAGAGTATAAAGTTATCGACCCTAAGGGGGTAGTTGGCAATTCTGTGTTCGATTTATCGAGATTTATTCTCGATGAATTTAGAGACGATTTAACTTCAGAACCTAAAAGTGCTGTTATAGATTTTGTAAAATCAGTCGGTAACGGCGTAAAAATCCCGTGTGATACATTACTTCAGTGCTTATTTGTTGAAACGGTTATTTGGCTTTTTCGTGAAGAATTATCGCAAGGTGCAAGTTTGCAAGAGTGTGAAGGCTTAATTGCTAATATGAAAATAGCAAATGAACTACAATATTAAAACAAGCAATTAAGAATGTTCTATGTTATATTTACTCGAGCATCCTGAAAATCCAAGCGAAATCGTTTATAATATTGCTTGCCATTGATGGTGATTTATCTACAGCGCAGCTGCTCCTGTTATCAACGAAGATAACAAAATGATAACAAGAGGGTTTGTAGGCAGGATAATATGGATATATCAAATAATCCAAAGGACTACATATACGACAAATAATAATCTCTAAACAAAATTGATTAGTAGTTGTCGAGTTCGAATAGCACAAATGAGTCCACATAGCCCATAAATAAAGGCTTTGTGGACTTTTTGATACCTGCGTGACAATAAAATGACAATACGATTTGGGGAAATTAATAATCAAATCAGTAGTACATTTCTTAATCGTATGGCATGAAATTGATGTATTTATTTAATTTGTATATGCTATAATGAGTTTACAAAAGTGGAATTTACGAGGATAATTATATGGAATATTTTTTTGAAACAAAGAACTTGAGAATTAGAAAATTTGAGATGCATGATGCTCAACAATTGTATGAAAATCATCTTGAAGAAGAAGTTAAGAAATGGATACCTAATGAAAGTTATGCAGATATTGAAGAAACTTGTGGGGCAATAGGATTTTATGCGGATTGTGTTAAGCATAAACATTTGCCATTTGTGTTGGCTGTAGAATTAAAAGAAACTGGTGAGTTAATAGGGGATACAGGAGTAAACGAAGTTGACGGAAATGTAAATGAAGTAGAAATTGGTTATACAATTTGCAAAAAATATAGTGGAAATGGCTATGCAACGGAACTTGTAGAAGAAATGACGAGATTTTCATGTGAAAACTTTGGAGTTCATGTTTTATATGGTCGTGTCATGCATGGAAATGATGCTTCGGTTCGAGTATTAGAGAAAAATGGATATTCGTTTATTTCAGATGAGTTTGGTGTAGAGGATGATCAATATGGCAAAGGGATGTTAATTTATAGGAAAGAGTGTTAAATTCTGGTTTTATACGCAAAAATCTGAAAATGAGAGGAAAATCTTTATGAAAAAAGGAAGAATTGTCTTTTTAAATGGAGTAACTAGTTCAGGAAAAACATCAATTGTTGAGGCACTTCAGGAATGTGATGACGTATTTTTTTATGTTGTTGCAAATGGTTTGTTTGAAGAAATGGTTGGAGAAAAATATTTAAGGGAAAATTATTGGAAATATCTTAGTGAAGTAATAATAATGATGTATCATACTGCCAAACTATATTCTGATATGGGAAAAAATGTTTTGATTGATGGAATTTTAGTTGAAAGAGATGAGATAAAACCACATTATCAGCAATTGTTAGAAATTCTTAAGGATAATCCTCTTGACGTGGTTGAGGTTTATTGCCCTTTAGAAGTATGCAGAGAGAGAAATATAGAACGTGAGAATAGATATGTAGAACAATCCGAGGAGCAATATAAGTTAATGGCTAAAAATATAAAATATAGTATAAAAGTCGATACAAGTACACATAGTTCAATGGAGTGTGCAAATAATATCTTGAATGAATTATTTTTGTTTTTAAGGAATCGAAAAATTCAAATTTTAGAGGAGAGTGCATATGGTTTTTTGGATATTTATGTTAATTATGGAATTATTAATGCCACTTACAATGATAGGTTTTGGTCGATATTTTTCTAATGGGGTGCCAAAAGAAATTAATTCAGTATTTGGATATAGAACAAAAAATCTATGAAAAACAGAGAAACATGGGAATTTACACACAAGTATTTTGGTAAGTTATGGTACATCTTCGGATTGGTCTTGTTGCCAATATCTATTATTTTAATGCTCTTTGTGATAGGACAAAGTGAAGGTACTATAGGAAATATTGGAGCAGGCATATGCGCAGCGCAGTTATTTCCTTTAATTGGTGCTATTTTCGTTACAGAGAATGCACTCAAAAAGACTTTTGATGAGAACGGAAACAAACGATAAAGTAAACAACAGGAGAAAAGAATGATTGCTTTAATTGTAGCCTATGCAAACAATCAGGTTATAGGTAATAAAGGATGTATTCCTTGGAAAATAAAAGGTGAACAGAAACGATTTAGAGAACTGACAATGGGGAATGTTGTAATCATGGGAAGAAGGTCTTATGAAGAAATTGGAAAACCTTTACCGGGCAGGACTACGATAGTGATCTCTAATACGAAAAAATTTGATTATGATAATTGTTTGACCGCAAAGACTTTAGAAGAAGCTATAGAACTAGCTGGAGATAAAGATATCTATATTGCCGGAGGAGTGCGGTTATATGAAGAAAGTCTAGCACTCGTTGAAAAGATGTATGTTACAGAAATAGATTTGGAGGTAGAAGGAGATACTTACTTTCCACACTTCGAACAAGAGCAGTTTATAAAAGAGGTTGAGGAAAAACATGAAGGAGAAATACCATACACCTATGTGACTTATACAAAAAATAAGTTGTAGTTGTATTATAGTGATGTAACGTTTGGAGAAAGCACCATGAGGACAGAAAGAGAAATTATTGATAACATTATAGGGGTAGCAGTGAAAGATGAAAGTGTTAGGGCAGTAATTCGGACAGATTTGCTGCCGGTAAGGGAATATTTATATACATATAATTTTTATTTTATAGTAAACAATGTAGAAAAATATAATGATGACAAAGTTTTTGAAAAATGCTTTGGTGAAAGAGTTTTATTATATAGAGGTGATAAAAACTATCCCGATATGTTTCCTAATACGAAAGCACATTTAATGGTGTTTTGTGATGGTGTGACGATTGTTATCAATACAATTGATAAGGATACATTTCTGCATAAATATAATGGTGAGATTGAATATGAGAATGTTTGGATTGGAGATACTTTTCAAAAAATACTGGATAAAGATAATGCGTTGCCAAAAATCGAGCGTTTAGAAGAAAGGAAAACATTATTCGCACAAAAACCTACAGAAATAGAATTTGTAGGTACTTGTAATGAATTTTTGTGGGTGTTGAAAACATTTGTAGAGTACACTTTGAGGGAAGAACTTCCGTCAGCAATGTTCTATTTAAACGTTGCAGTTCGTGATCTGATAAATAAAATGTTACGATGGCATATATATTTGAAAGCAGACCAACCTGTGGATATGGGGATTTTAGATAGTAACTTGGAAAAAATGTTAGAACAGGAATTGTTTTTAATGTACAAGAAAACATATGCAGAAGCGAATTATGTTAGTATATGGAAGGCTTATGATGCAGTAGTGGAACTTTGGCGTAAAGTAGGGCGTGTGGTTGCGGAACAATGTGGATATTATTATCCAAATAAAACTGAAAAGGACATGTTGAAATTTATTCGAAGACTAAGAGAGCATAAATTTGTAAACTAAAGCAATAGAGAAGTCGAAGAACACCATGTGTAAAGGGTATGAAAAGCATAACAGAGAAATTTTATACACCGATTTAATTTATACAAGAAAATAAGTTGAGATAAAATAACCGAGTGGTGGCTTCACTCGGTTATTTCATGACTAAAAATGCTAATCCTTTAGCGATGCCTTTCTAAATCTTTTCTTGGCATTAGCAATATTATCATCTACAGATATTTCCTTTTCATTAGAACTATTATAAATTACATCTGCAACATCAGTGGCAAAACTTAAATATTTTGCCTGCCACAATAAATAAGTATCTTCTTCGATTTCCCTATTCTGAAACTTTTCGTATATACTAGCCCAATGAGAAATCATTCGTTTTACATTGGCTAAAGGAGGGACGGTGTTATCATCTTCTTTTGTATCGGAATAAACTTCAAGATAAGCCTTT
>ERZ857785.2429-NODE-2429-length-16189-cov-2.821123_pt1 | contig 16189 bp, 20 predicted proteins | sample MGYA00519763_ERZ857785 | MGnify/ENA primary metagenome ERZ857785 (study PRJEB31778, sample SAMEA3449365) | human gut metagenome | biome: human gut; feature: human-associated habitat; material: faeces | place: United Kingdom | collected 2010/2012 ... | reverse complement strand
TGGTGCCGTCCGCGAGGGTCTTGGTCACGGTCTGGGTGGTGGTCTTGACCCCGTCTGCCAGCGTCTCGAAGGTGGAAGTGACCGTCTTGGCGGTCTCCCGCACAGTCTCCATGGTCTGCTTGACGGTCTGTGTGCCGTCCGCAGCCACCTCTGTGATGGTTTTGATGTCCTTCAGCACACCATCCACCATCTGCCGGGAAGTCTCGGTGATGACCTGCTTTTGCTGTGTCTTGCCGTTGGAGAGCGTTTCGGTGATGTTTTCGGTGGTGCGGGTGATCTTGCCGTCGATTTCGGTCGTGGTGTCCGAGATGGACTTGACGACTTCTGCGGCGGCCTGCTTCGTGGCCTTGCTGGCCTTCTTGGCTCCGCTGGTGATGGCAGGGTAGGGGTTCGCGGCTGTCTGGCTCCCGGCACGGCTGCTGCCGTTGCCGGAGCTGCTTGTGCCCTTCGGGACCCATCCGTTGTCATCGTCCCATTCGAGGTCTTTGTGGGAGCTGTCCCACTGTTTCGCGTTCTTGCGCTTGTTATAGTTGTCCATGTAGCCGTTGTAGGCGGCATTGTAGGCGTCCTGTGCCGCACCGACACCGTTTTTCAGGTTTGCCAGTGCAGCCGCCGCGCCCCTGATTTTGGCGACCAGCTCATTGATCCAGTCCACCACCGTGCCGATGGCGTTCTGTGCGATCTTTTTCACAGACGCAAATGCGGAGTTGACGGCATTGCGGAAGGTCTCGCTGGTCTTATAGGCCGTCACGAGACCCGCCGCCAGAGCTGCAAGTAAAGACACCACCAGACCGATGGGGTTCGCCTTGAGAACCGCGTTCAAACCTTCCTGCGCGACTGCAAGACCGGTCGCCCCGGCTTCGGCGGCTTTGTGAGCAGCGGTCATGGCCGTGGTCGCGGCTGTGTGGATCACTTCGATTGCAGTAGCGGCAGCCACATAGCCCTTGTAGGTCAGGAATGCCGTTCCGGCAGCGGCCACAACAGCCGTTGCAATGCCGATGGTCTCCTTGAGCTGGGCCATCTTCTCGTCGCTGTCGAGGAAGGAGACCACCACCTCGTTCAGCTTGACCACCAGCTCACCCAGAGCTGCAAACAGGCCGCTGGTCAGCTCACCGGTCAGGGCGCTGACATTATCCTTCAGGGTGGACATGCGCCCGCTGAAGGTCTGGCTGGCTTCCAGCATACCGTTGTAGAACTGCCCGCCCTGACTGGTGGCGGCTTCCACCGCCGCTTCCAGCTCGCTGAAGCTGACCTTGCCATCCGAGATGCGCTTGTACAGGTCGGACATGCTCTCGCCGGTGGCGTCGCAGATCTGGTTCAGCGGGTTGAAACCCGCATCGATCATCATGTTGACGTTTTCCAGCGTGACCTTCTGCGCCGAGGACATCTTGCCGTAGGCGCGGGTCAGGGTCTGCAGCTTTTCGGCGTTGCCCAGAGAGATATCACCCAGCCGCTGCAGCACGCCGGTGGTGTCGTCTGCCGCAATGCCGAACTGCAAAAGGGTCTGGGTGCCGCTGGTCAGATCATCCAGCGAGAAGGGCGTGGATGCCGCCATCTTGCGGATCTCGGAAAGCTTTGTGGCGGCGGCCTCCTCGCTGCCCAGCATGACCTTGAAGTTGGTCAGGTAGCTTTCCATGGTGGCGTTGTAGTCCACGCCGCTCTTGACCACCTCGGCCAGCTTGGACGATGCCTGTTTTGCAAAGTCCGCGATCATCTGCCCGGCGGCTATCGTCCACTTACTGGTGCTTTTTTCTGCCGGGTCGCTGTTCAGCCTTACTTCACCGGTGATGCTGAAATCTGCCACTGTGTCCACCTCTCATTCGGAGCGCGGGCACAAGGGCACAGGCTGTTATAACTTGATCTCTACCTCCCGCTTACAGGCGGGATTTTTGCATTTTACCCACAGGCCATGGGCGGATGCGGCATTTTCTGCCCACACCGGCAGCGCCCGGCCGCAATAGGGGCAGGGCACCGGGGCGCGGCTAATGCCGGAACCGTGCGAGGAACGCAGCGTCATGCTCTTCGACGGACACGACACGGGCTGCACCCCCTCTCAGCTCAGCAGGCAGGGCAAAGCGCTCCTGCAGGTCGGCGTAGCGGTCGCGCATACTGCCCTCGTACTCGGACAGGTCCATGGTGCGCCAGCTCATGATCTTTGCCATGAGGGTATCCTCCGGCAGGGCGGCGAACAGTGCCCGGAAGCGGAACCAGTGCACCTTTTCGCGGGTCAGGTCGATGCCGTAGGCCTGCTGGAATGCCGCCACGATGTAACCGGCATCACACTGGTAGTCGAAGGCAAGACCGGAAGAGGGCGCGGTACTGCTTTCAGCTGCGGCGCTTTCGGCTGCTTTTTCGCCCGCCTTATAAAACTCAATCATGTACCCGTAGGCATCGATGATCTTCTGAGGGTCGTTCAGAAAACAGTGTGGGTCTTTGTAAAAACGCCAGAGGGCGCTGACCGCAAAACCGATGGGATCATCTCCTGTCTGGCCGCGCACATAGGTGTTGACCAGCCAGACCATGGGCCGGAAATCCGGGATGATCTCGTATCCATGCCACCGGGTGGGCAACTCGTCCAGCAGCAGATCAGACATGGCGCTCTGCGGCGATCTGCAGTGCGTATGCCGCCAGCTGCTGCATGGCATCAGGATCATCCCGCAGGGCATTCATAGCCTGCCGGGCATCGATCAGCCGCTCTGTTTTCTGCTTTGCGGATACCTGCGCATCCACCCGCTCCACCATCCGGGAGGCAGGCGGTGCGGGATAGCTTACAGGCGGATTGTGCTTGCCCTTTTTGGCCTGTGCGCGGCGCTGCTCCCGGTTCATGAGCTGGGCAGGCTTTGCGGCATAGCGCTGTTTCTCGGCGGCAAAGGCATTGCCCAGTTCCTCGATCACGTCATAGATGGGGGCCATGTAGTTTTCGTTAAGCCCCAGACGGGCGGATGCGCCTGCACCGAGGATCTCGTCGATGCAGTCCATGGCAATGCGTGCCTGTGCACGTGCATGGTCGCCCAGACGAACGCCGCCGCGCCGGAACTGCTCCGACTCCTCGGCGCTCCTGCGCTGCATCCGCTCGTTGGCATCCTCAAAGCGGTCAAGGTCGTTGGCGTTCATCAGGGAAAATTCAAATTCCTGTCCACAAATAACCATGTTCTGGCTCCTTTCAGTTGAGCCGTGCCCCGGTTCTGCCCCGGAGAAAACTAATCACGGCATAAAAGATCCCCGTTCCGGTGTGGAGCGGGGACTGTGTTTGAAAAAAAAATCAGCCCTTGACGGCCTTTGCAGGCGCAGCGGACTGGGTGGCGGGGTTGTAGTCAAACTCGTCCGGCGTGCCGATGGCCTTCACGTCGCAGGCAAAGGTGGCCTTGGAACCGGCTGCACCGCCTACGTCGCTGGTGACGATGATGGCAGCGCTGCCTTTCTCGCCCTTGCCGGTGCGCAGGCTGAAATAGATGTAGGGCACGATCACATCACTTCCGGTGCCGTACACGATCTTGTGGCTCAGCACAAAATCCTGAAATGCGTCGCCCACGCAGCGGTCACCGTTGACAGCAAGGGTGCGCTGGGTGCCGGTCTTGTCGGTGACGTTGCCGGTGCGGATGTACTGGGAATCCTCGGTGGTGGCGTTCAGGGAGCCGGAGTGCTCCTTGACGTGGTCGGCGCAGACGATCCAGTCAGCTTCTTTGCTCTGCTTAGATTTGTCGGTCTGGAACGCCAGCACAAAATCGTTGGCCGTCTCAATGCCGGTATAGGACGCACTGGGCGTGATGCCGGACTTGGTAATAGCTTCCGCTACGGTCATATCAAAACTCCTTTCATTTGGGCATGTAGTAGGTCAGGCGCATTTGCAGCTGCATCTTACAGCTGCCCGCGCTGTTTGTGACGATGTAGCCGCTGTTCGTCACGGCAATGCCGGTGGGGGTCTTATTCCCGCCGCAGGCCGAGAGGTCGGGCAGGTTGTGCCGGGCATCCTGCCGCATGACCCACTCGGTGAGCTGCTCGAAAAAGCCGCTGTTCTGGATGCTGACGGCATCCACCTCGCTGTACTCCCGGCGGCTGAGGAAGAGGTAATTCTTCGCCATTTCCCAGCCGGAGATGTACTCGGTGATGATGGGATCACCGGGGCTGTCCTCGATGGAAAAGGCGGTGGATTCTTCTTCCAGCCCGGCAATGCGGAATGCTGCGCCGGTGGCTTCCTGCTCGTCAGCGATCAGCGGACAGGTCTTGAGCCATGCCCGCAGAGCGGCAATGGTGGGTTTTACGGTTTCGCTCATTTGCTCCCTCCCAGAAACTGCTTTGCGGCATCATGGGCGAACTTTTCCAGCTCGTCCTTGTGGTCTGCGATGGCGTTCTGTCCCCAGTAGGAACCGCGATGACGTTCTGTTTCGCCCCTCGCGCCGTGAAGGTCTGTGCCCTGCTCATGCAGATAATACTGTTTACGGGCGTAGGGCGTATTGTACACCAGTTTGCCGTCCTTGAAGTCGGATGCAGCACCGTTCACGCTGTCTTTCAGCTGGCCACTGTCTAGCGGAACATATTTGTCCACAACATCGGCCACTTTCTGAGAAAAGGCAAACTGCAACCTTGCAAACCGCGCATCCATGTCGGCCTGAAAGCCGGGCCGGAACGTGATCTTGAAATCAAAAACCGGTGCGCTCATACGATCAGCTCCCTTCCACGTGCCAGTGGGGCAGCAGCGGTTCCCGGTCGTCCGAGACAGCCGCCGCCGTACAGCACAGGTGCGTTTTTTCGAGTTTGGCATACTCTTCTGCGGTCAAGGCAGACACCGTGCCCTGCACCAGCTTCCAGCCGCGTTTCAGGGTCCAGTGCTTGGTCTTTTCCGCCGCAGGCAGAGCCGTCCACTGAGCGAAGGGCAGATAGCCCATGGTGCACACGCTGGCCGGGATGCGGATGTGGGTGGTGCGCTCCGGGTCCTTGGCAGTACCGGAGCCGGAGGTGGAGCGGCATTCTCGCCAGCTGCACCCCTCGAACACCCAGCACACCGGCCTGTCCGTCTCGGTGGTCACATCGTGGATGAGGTTTACCACGGTCACGGCAGTCTGCATCACAAAATCCCCCTGTACAGCAGGCCGTGCGGGTCACTGCCCAGCGCGGTGCGGATGATCTCATAGGCTTCCTGCCGGGTGGCCGCGGTCACATTGGCATTGCTGCCAAAGGTGACGCTGTAGCCGTCGTTGGAGACGCTGGCAGCACCCGGCACAGCGCCCGCCGCAGATGCAGCGGACAACAGGCCGACGATCTGCCCGCAGGCATCTGCCAGCGCTTCCCGGCAGGCCTCACACCCGGCAGCGTGGCTCTCCGCCCGGCCAAAGGTGGCGGCATCGATCATGCGGGAAGCCCGACTGCACAGCACGCCGAAGGCCGCTTCCGGCACCGTGCCGCCTGCAGCCGCATACTGGTCATAGGTGCAGTAGAGCATGGGGCCTCCTTATGCTGCGACGGCAGCGGCGGTCAGGAATGCAAACGGGACTTTGGAGCGGTCGGCGTTCATGCGGGTGGCAGGGTTCGGCAGTGCCCAGCCCATGCGCATGACCACACGCAGGGCCACCATATCCTGCTGGGCGAGGTTGTAAACGATCTCCTTGGTGGAAGGATCCTGAATAACGCCCTGATCCAGCAGCTTCACGGTGACGTCCTGACGGATGGAGTACACCAGCTTCTTGAAGTTGCCAGCGATCAGCTGGGCCTTAGAAGCATCAAAGCCGCCGTTATCCGGGAAGTACATCGGTGCGCCGTCCAGCGCGTAGGTGGTGGCACCCTGCATATCGGAACGGAACAGGGGACGGCCCGTGGTATCCACAAGGCCGCGCAGCTCTGCCTTTGCGGTCAAATCGCCCACCACGGCATCCACACCAAAGCCGCCAGCCTCCACCTTGGAGAACAGACCGTCCTTGCCCAGCAGCTTTGCGTAGTCGATGGGGCCGGTGACTTTGTTCTTGGCCGCAAGGGTCAGAATGTCGGTCGTCCACTCGGTGGGGCGCTCGCCGCCGAACAGGATGGCGTTGTCAATCTTTGCGCCCATGGCTTCCCGGACGCGGGGCTGTACCTCGCCCATGATGTCAAAGCTGGAATCTGCCAGCACAGCTTCGGGCACGGGAACAATGACGGCAAGCTCTGCAGCGGTCATGTACACGTTGTCCCATTCCTGCTTGCTGGTCTTTTTCATGCCGGTGTCACCGTTGACCCAGTAAGCCAGCGGCAGCATGGACAGCACGGGGATCTTGGTCTGGTTAGAGGTCATATTTGCAAGGCGGGTGCCCAGCTGCATGACGGTGGAGCTTTTGGGCACGTCCTGCTGGATGGTGTTCACCAGCTGCTCCCGGATCAGGGCCTCAGCCTTATTGCGAGCGATTGCATCAATAGCCATAATAATCAACCTTTCTGGCCGATGCAGCGTTTGCGGCCTCATGTGCGTTTGCAGGCTGGCCGGGTGCGCCGGTCGCCGATGCGGAAAAACGTGCCATTCCGCCGTCCGGCAGGATAGCACTGGGATCACTCTCTTTGAAAGACTTGACATAATCATCAAAGCCCATAATCTCGCCGTCCTTCATGGCAAAATTCTGGGCCTTTGCCTCGGCAAGGAACGCCTTGCGGGCGCTCTCGCTGGAAAACTTCAGACCGGAAGCCTTGCGTTCCAGCGCATAGCCCTTCTCAAGGGCAGCCACCTGCGCGGCAGCATCGGTCTTGGCCTGTTCTGCCTTGGCCTTCCACTCCGGGTCGTAGCCTTCCAGTTTGCTGTTTGCAGTGGACAGCTGTTCGGTCAGGGTGGTTTTCTCGGCCTTGAGGGTGGTGATCTCGTTCACCTTGGCCGTGATATCCGCGCCGTGCAGGTTCATGATGCTGTCCAGCTGGTCCGAGGTGATACCCGGAATGATCTTGCTCACATCTTCGCGTTTCACTTGCGATGTGCTCCTTTCTTTTGTCTGTGGGGTGGATGGGTCCCTTCTGTTTAGTATCGCGGTTCTCATTCCGCACGGGACAAGACGGGGTACGCGCCGCCTTCCGCTGTGGTGCCGCTTGCGGGAGTTGAACCCGCCACCCCCGGATTAAAAGTCCGGTGCTCTGCCAACATGAGCTAAAACGGCATAGATGTAAATGAAGATAAAAAGAAGAAGCCCACACCGTGAGCTTCTTCTAATCATTATTTTATGGGCTTCCTAAGAGCATCTTCTATATTCCACCCGCTCTCAATTCTTGCTCTTAGGGTGGAAGGATTTATGCTGTATTCATGAGCCCAGTCTTGCAGAACCTTTTCGTTTCCATTATAGGTGATAATTCTTGAAGTCCTCTTGTTTCTTGCTTGTTCTTTTGTAGTTGCCCATCTACAATTTGATGGAGAATAATCTCCATCCACATCGATTCTGTCAATCGTCAGATTTTCTTTGTAGCCAGATTGAATGGCCCACTTGTAAAAATTTTCAAAAATCAGCCATTCATCATAAACTTTAATTCCTCTGTCACCATAGTCTTTATATGAGCGAACTTTTGGATTCCTGCATCGGGAGAGCATATTGGCCCAAATCCGGTATATCCGCGTTCCATGCTGTCCGTGGTGTAAATTAGACTTGCTTCCGTTTCTCTGAGAGTTTTCTTTGCGAAAGCATCCACAGCTTTGAGTGTTCCCGGAAGATAGATTCGCTTGTGATACCGTCACATAATTGCCACAGTCACAAACACAAACCCATCGTGTGTGATGAGTCTTATCATTTTCTGCACGCTCCTTAACAACGAGCCTTCCGAACCGCTGACCAGTTAAATCAACAAACTTTCCCATCAACGGGCACCACCTTTCCGTGCGGCCTTCTCCATGCGGCGGCCTTTGGCAATGCCCAGCAGGAACATATCGATGCCGAATGCATAGGCATCGGAAGGATGCTGCTCATAGACAGCATTGATTTCACGCGCAAACAGACGATTGTTATTGTTTTGCTCACGCTCTTTTTCGATCATGTGGAGTGCGGATTCTGCTTTTGTCATGATAAAAACCTCTTTTTTTCTCTTGTAAGAGGTATTACCGAATGGTATAATAGATTTACCAGATGGTAATTCCTCTGGTGTCTTATAACGCTTTGCCCAAGATTTCCAGTCGCCGGGCAAGGCGTTATTCTTTTTTCAGACCTTCGTACACAAGCTTTATACCTTGACGAATCACGTCCGCTTTAGTCATTCCGGTTTCTTTGCAACAGATTTCTAGCATCTGAACATCAACGTCGGACATACGAATTCGTGTTTCATGTGTTTTAGGCTCGGTTGTTGGTCGTCCAGTTCTAGGCGACATTATATCACCTCACTTTTGTGTCACCGTAAATATTATAACTTTTGGTTACACAAAAGTCAAGAGCTTTTAAAAATTGGCAAAAGAAAACCACCGTCCGGGTGGATGGTGGTTAATCCTTATTGGCAAGAGCTTTGAGGTATTCCCCATACAGACGCTTTTGCTCTGCACGCTCGGCATCAATTTCGGGAGTAGAAATAACCCCTCTGCCGGGGACTGTATGTGTACGCCGATATTCAGCAATGAGCGAATTTTCACGCCGGACGCTTTCCTTTGTGAGCTGGTCAATCTGTTCCAGAGTATAAATCATGTTCGCTTCTCCCTGTGATAGCACTTCAAGCCAAGTCTGCGGCATGTTTCGTCAATAATGACATGCTGGATATTTTCTTCATAATCATCGAAGCCATACCCTCTGCTTTCCATTACGGCATTTCGCTCCTCACGAACTTCCTCACACACGGCTTCCCACTGCTCAAACGTGATATTTTCAGGTACAACAAAGCGATAGCGGTATTTGTAGTCAACCGCTTCCATGACAGCAGTACCGTCAGCGAATGCGCCGGGGATATCTGCGTCTGTGCTAAAAGAATATTGCGTGGTTTTCGGTGGATGGGTGTGAATGTTATAACTGCCTTTCAGTTTACCACCCAGATACGAACAGTCAACCCCTCTGGGATTGTTGTCGGTCATATAATGGACTTCGCCATCTTTTGTAATGACCATCATATGCTCAACGTCAGATTTTGCATAGCCAGAACAGAACGAATTTTTAAGCGCGTCAACCTGTTTCGTGTTGGTCGTATCGACCTTTCCCAAAACTTTACGCACGGTTTTTCCATTCTGTCCAGATGCGCCGCCGCTTCCTCGTGTACTTTTAGCCTCAGGAAGCTCTGCCTTCCGTGCCTGTGCGCTTGCCTTACTGCCCTCGCTCCGGCCAAACTTCGGCACGCTGACACGGGCGCTGTCCACTCTGCCGCCGGTGGCCTTGGTGAAATCACTCAGGCTCTGGCGGGCGGCTTTCAGGCGCACAGCACTGTCAGTGGTGTCCAGCCCGGCAGCATCCTCGGCCAGATACCGCTTTTTCCAGCGGCGGACGTTCCGCTCCCGGGCACGCTGCATCTGGGATATCTCGTAGGCGGTGTACTTTTTGCCGTTGTACTCGATATTCCGGGCGTTCAGCTCCTGCAGCTGTTCCTGCGTCCATTGGGGCGGGTCGCCCAACTCCGGGAACACCGCGAAAAAGGTGTGGCGGCAGTTCCAGCCGCAAAGGCCTGCGCCGGTGCCGTAGCCGGTGGCGGCTTCAAAATCCGGGTAGTGCCTGCCCTTGTAGTCCACCGCGCCGCCCCGGTGAAAGCGCCGTCCCTGCCATTCTGCATGAGAAGGACGGGCACCGCCGTGGGCGGTCGTCTCCACAAATTCGCAGCCCATTTCTTCCATGCGGGCCACCTGCAGCTTGCCAGTCGTCTGGTTCACACCGGTGAGCACGGCACGCCGCGCGGCCACCTCGATGCTGTCCTTATGCCCGCTGGGGTATGTGACCATGGGCATGTCGTCTGCAAGGCTGTCCACAGCCTGCTTGACGGCGGTTTTGTAGTCAAAGGCACCTGTGCTCACTTTGAGCCATGCAGCGTCCAGCGTGCGCTCAAAGGCCCCTGTGACGGTGTTTGCCGTGGTGGCGGTCAGATTCTGCCATGTGCCGCAGGTCTGCCGCGCACCGGCATCCAGCAGGTTGTTCAGGGCGGCATTCTCTTCAAAAGGGGTCGGCTCCATATCGTAGTGGTAATAGATCGCATCCTCCCGCTCCATGGCTTCGGTGGCGGCCTGCAAAAGCAGCTTGCGGATGGCCGTTTCGCTCTTGCCGGTGTACTTCGCCAGCAGCTTCACCACGTCGTTGCGCAGCGCCTCGGTCTGCTGGTAGCGCCACAGCTGCCAGTTAGCAGTAGCGGTCACTTTGTCCATCTTGCCGATGCGCCGGGCAACGTCCTGCAGGATCTGTTCTTCGACCTGCTGCCAGAGCTGCACAAAGGCATCCGGCATCTGGTCGAGGTAAGACGGCGGCAGCATCAGGCACCCCCGAAGGTGAGGGCTTCAGGGCTGCGGTTCTCGGCATCCGCTTCGGCGGCAATGGCCTTGGCATCGTCCTCGCTGTAGCCCTCAAACTCCACCAGATACCGCCAGAACGGGAACTTGCCTGCTGTAACGTAGCCCCAATACATCTGCTTGCGCTCCTTGGGGTCAGAGATGATACTGTCGTCAAAGTCAAAGGTCACGTTGCAGTCGCCCGGCGGGGAAACGGCTGCGCCGCTGTTCCACTGGGCATCCAGCAGCTTGCTGATGGAGTATACCAGATCGGTCAGCGCATTGCCCAGCGCCCGCTGCAGATCCTTGACGGTAGTGTAGCTGCGCTGCTTGCTGCTCCTGATCTCCTCGGCGGTCTTGTCCACGTTCTGCGGGACGGACAGGGTGCCGTAGGCAAGGCCGCACTGGAACTCCACCCGCTTGAGCATGGCATCCATCCCACGACGATAACTTTCATCGCGCAGGGCAGGGGCAAACACCTCGTAGAGGTTCCGGCCATTGGCCCCGGAACTGCCGTTCAACCAGTTGCGGTAAAGGCGCTGCTCACGCTGCGGCATAACGCTCTCGCCGTTGATGTCGGGCCGCAGGGCGGTCTGGTCAACGTCAAGGGCCAGCTGCCCGCCGTCATACTCCCACAGCAGCCGCCCATACTGTTCATCGGTATCATGGATGGTGTCAACAGCAGCGGCATAGACGCTCACGCCCAGCGGGGAGTGCCGATCAGTTGAATTGCCGCTGGACACTCTGAAATAGCCCCAAAGCGGACGGTCTACACCGGAAAACTCGGTGTGCGGGGAGATCGCGGACCATTCCGGCACATCGGTCAGCGAGACTTCGATGCCGAGGTCTGTACTGGTCATGGAGCGGAACGCCTTGACCGTGATGCTGTACGTGCTGCCGGAAAACTCGTGATCTTCAAGACGAGTGTAAATGCGGTTGCCGCGCACCAGATGGTCATAAAAAATAGCCCCGGTCATGCGGCCAGAGCTGTCAAAGCGGGTAGGGCAGAAGCAATCCCCCTGCACAGCATCGATCTGGATGCGTCCCTCTGCATCGAGGAAGGGCCGGAACAGGATGCCGCCCAGCGCACAGCCGTATTCCACCGGGGTGCGCAGATCTGCAATGAAAGGCTGCAGCATGGTGTTGATGCTGTCGGCGCGGGCACTGCCGGAAACAATGCATTCCATTTCAAGCGTGGTCAGACGGGCCAGCTCCGATGCAACACTCTGGGCAAGCTTCAGGCTGTGCAGGGCGTTCTTGCCGCCGTGGCACCACGGTCCGCCGGTATCGTACATCTGCGCCCACAGGATGATCGCATTCTCCATGCTGTAGGACACGCTGGCGCTGACAGTGGTATTTTCACCGAACAGCAGCCGTGCTTTCTCCCGCAGCCAGAAAAGCAGTCTGTCAAACATTACTTTCGTCTCCAATCTGCCCAGCGGATCAGCGGGGCCAGTATCGTATAGCAGAAATAGCGGATGTCGTCCATGGCGTGGTCGTTCTCCTTCACAACGCGGTCCTCTTTGGCTTTATCGTCCCACGAGTACAGGCCGAACTCCCGGCGGGATGCCGTGCAGCTCTCGTGGATGGTCACAAGCCCGGCCTGCATCAGGGATGCCACGCAGCGGATGCCGTTCAGCACGTCGTTGTCTGCAGGGATCACCAGATACTTGCCGTGCCGCCGGATGGTCTCGATGAAGGAAGCGGCGGACGGGTCAACCACCACCGCCTGAATGTAATAGCCCTTGGTCAGGCGTTCCAGCTCGGCATAGTGCTCTTCGTCCGTGCGCTGCACACGCTCGGCACGGCTGTCAAAATAGCTTTCCTTGATGCGCAGGGCCTTGCCATCATGAATGACCCACAGGCCCATGCTGCAGGGATTGTGCGTGCCGTAGTCGATGGACACGTAAAACTGCCCGTCGATGTGGGAAGCATCACCGTGAAAGAGGTAGGTGTCCTGCCCGGCGGAGAAGAAAGGGTATACAAGGCCCTCGGCAGCTTTCCTTTTACCGAGGATATCACGGGCATACCAGATACTCTTGCGGTCATAGGTGGCCAGCACGGCCCGCAGACGGTCGTCTGAAATGCTCATGTTGTCCGCGATGGTGAAGTGGCCGTAGTTCAGGCCATAGTCGGGGTTCTCACGCTGCTTCGCTTCGTGGAAGTCCAGAATGGTCTTGTAGTACCAGTGACCCTCAGCCTTGGGGTTCAGGTCGTGAAACACTTTTCTGTCCGGGCTGGACAGGGTACGGTCGAACACTTCCTGAATGAATGCTTCGCTGCACTCGTTCACCTCGGTGATGTATGCGGTACCGTAGGTGTTGCCCTTGATGAGCTTTTCATCACCGGCTTTGCCACCGCCGGATACCAGCACCACCTTTTCGCCGGTGGCCGTCTGAATGTACAGGCAGTCGCGGTTCTGGTAGGTGCCCTCACGGCATCGGCCCTCAAAATAGTTTTTCAGGCCAAAACCGTCACAGTCCAGAATGTTCAGCCGGGCCGTCGCAGTGGATACGCCCGCAATGAGGTGTATTCTGCTGGGATGCTTTTCCAGAATGGTGCAGTAGGCCATAGTAATAAGCACGTTCTTGCCGCCGCGTTTGCCGCCCTCAGCCACATTGAACCAGTGGTCGAAGCAGTTCCAGAAGAAACGCATCTGGTTTTGTGAAAAAGGTGCAGGTATGTTCATGTCTCAAAGTCCTTGATGTCACGGTCTGGCACAGGGTGCTGCAGCAGATCAGCAAGGGTCTGCATGTCGTTATTTTGAGCAGCGGCATTTTCTTTTTCGGATGCGTCTTTGTACATGCCCAGATGCTTGCCCAACAGGTCAAGTGCTCGGAGCTTATCTGCAAGTTTGACCTCGTGTTCCAAACCGTCCTCGCCAAAGCTCTTGACCTTGATGGACTGGATTGCGGCCAGATCATCCCGGGAGGCATCCAGTTTGACAGAAGCAGTCTCCGGGTCGATCAGGTCGCTGGCGTTGGCAAATGCAATCTTGGCAAGCTCTCGAACGACACGATCAGCAGATACACCGGTCCGGCGGCTCTGCTCAGCCTGCAGCTGGGCAATGCGATTTTGAATGCTAACATTTGCTAACAGCCGGGGTGCCTGTTCTCTTGCGGTTTTGGGGCTGTATCCGGCGCGGATGGCCGCTTGAGTGGCGTTCAGGTCGATCATATATTCTTCACAGAAACGATCCTGCTTGTCGGTCATCCTCACCACCTCTCTTGCCGTAAAATCAAAAAGCCGCCCGGAAGATCCGAACGGCAGGATATAACAAAGAAACCCGGCTGGTACATTCAGGCTGTTGGTCGGGAAAGGTGATCCTCTGTGTCAGCCGGGCAGCACAAAGCCCGCAGGGATGAAGGGAGTAAGTCTTTCCTGCGGGCTTCGGCATTTTAAATTTTAGCAGGGGTTGACAGTATTATCAAGTCCGGTTCGCTCCGGTTCAGTCCGGACTTTTGATATCCAGTCTTTTTATGGCCGCGCTGTGGCGCTGGAACATCTGGCTGCGGGAACTGCGGATGTTGATCGCGATGTCCGGCCAGTCCTCCAGCAGGATGTACCGCCGGAACAGGATCATGAAATCCACCTCATCGTCCAGCTGGCTGAACACCTCCATGATCTCGGCCCGGATGGCGTCGCACACGGCAGACTGTGCAGCGGCTTCCCGGCGGGCTTCGTCGATGCGCTCCACGCTGCGGGGCAGCGTCTGGCCGTCACCACCACCGCCCGGTGTCGGGGAGTAGCGCTGTGTGGTGTGCATGGCTTCCGCTTCCAGCGTAGCCAGCTCGTCCAGCCGCAGCCGCTCGAACCGCTTGGCCGACCGGTACCGCCAGAGCCAGGCCTTTTTCTCTTCGTAGGTCATCAAACTTCCTCCACCCGGACGAACACCCCGCAGGGATCCGACCAGAACTTCTCCACGATCTCGCTGCACACCTGCGCGTCATCGGCCCAGAAGTGCAGTCGTGTCATCTCGTCCTTGAGGGCCTTTTCCAGGTTGTCGGTGTCGGGTTTGCTGGTGCGCCACTCGCCACTGCGGCGCTTGCCCTCGGTGGGGAAGCACCACTTGACCAGCAGCCGTACCGGCTGGCCTGCCGGGATGGGCGTTTTGGGCGCATGGGGCGCGAGATACGCATGGAGCTTGGCACGGGTGGCTTTGAGTTCCGGGCTGTCGTGGAGCACCGCGTGGGGCTGCCCGCCCTTCATGTAAGCGTGCAGCTGCTTTGCGTTGTGGGTGGTGGTGGGCGGCTGCATGGGGATAAAGAATTGCGTGTACATGGGGTTCACCTCGTTTTTCTTTTTTGATGCAGGCCAACGTGATGGGGAGGGTTCCCCGGATGGATGGGGGCTGTGCACGCCCCATCCTCCGGGATCCCCATCACACACGGACGGATTATGCTTATTATATATAGGCATTTTCCGTCCCGGATCCGTAGGAAAATGCGGCATTTTCCGAAATCCGGAAGCCGGACGCGGACGGATTATGCGGGCATTTTACCGTTTTTGTACGTTGCGTAAAACAAAATATTGCAATTTGTAATCATCCGTTGGAACCGGGTTCTTTACGTCCCACGTCCGCGCCATCTACCCAGTAACCGCCGTCCGCTTTCAGGCGGCGGCGCACGGTGTCCGGCTTCAGGCCCATATACTCGGCCATGGCGTAGACAGTGACCTTGCCGTCCATCGTGCAGGATTCGTAGGCGGTGGACAGCTCCACGGACTTGTTCTTGGCCAGCTTCTCCCGGCTGCCCCAGCGCTTTTCCGCGCCGCGTGTGGCAAAGCCCTTGACGTCTCCGTCCGGCTGGAGATCTTCCAGCAGGCCGCTGTCCGGCTTGTGCACCGGGTAGTCAAACCAGAGGTTCACCGGGTCAAAGCGGGCGAACTCGCGGAGCGTGCCCTCGATGCGCCAGGCGGTCATGCCGTCGGTCTTTTTCTCGGCGGCGGCGACTTCGGCGGCGTTCCTGTGCTGCTTCTCTGGATGGTCGTGATCGTGGTCGTTGGCCAGCTCTTCCTGCGCAAGCGGCCGTTCGGCCGTCAGGTCATTTCCGTGGGCGGCAACCCCAAGGCCGCGCTCTATTCCGGCGTGCGCGTCAAGCTGACGATCTTCAAGGTCATGCTGCTCTCCGGCGTACTTGCGTCGCTGGCCGGTATTCTCTGGGCCGGGCGCTTCGGCGGCGGCCGCTACTCGCTGGGGGAGGCGGAGGAGACCTCCGCGATCGCAGCGACCGTTCTGGGCGGCACGAGCATCAACGGCGGCAAGGCCTCCGTGGCGGGCGCCTGCGTCGGCGCCGTCATGCTCGGCATGATCAACAACGCGCTCGTCATGTATGGTCTGGATGTCTATCAGCAGATGGTCGTCCGCGGCCTCATCATCCTCGCCGCCGTTGCCTTCACCGTCAACGCGGAGAAGGACACCTGAGCAGGAGGAGCCTATGCTGGATATCATTGGAGTCGGCGATACAAACGTCGACGTGATGATCCGCGTTCCGCGCATTGCCTCGCATGACGAGAAGGTGCGCGGGCAGCTGCTCGGGAATTTCAGGCTCTTCGGGTTCGTCGAGTACTTCGACCTCCCGCTCGAACTTCATCTGCGTCACACGCGCGTATTTGTTCAGTTCCTCCTGAATTGTCTGCTTCTGTTCCCCGGTGAGCGGACCCGTCAGCTCTTCCTGCGTCGCATCCTCAAAGTTATAGGTAAGCGTCAGCTTGCCGCCCTCTTTCACATTGAGGTCAACGTTTCCGTTCAAAGCACCCGCAGCACCGAAGCCTGAATCTACAACAGGTTCTATCAAATTACAGATCAGCGTGCCG
>ERZ857785.2426-NODE-2426-length-16229-cov-4.329850_pt1 | contig 16229 bp, 9 predicted proteins | sample MGYA00519763_ERZ857785 | MGnify/ENA primary metagenome ERZ857785 (study PRJEB31778, sample SAMEA3449365) | human gut metagenome | biome: human gut; feature: human-associated habitat; material: faeces | place: United Kingdom | collected 2010/2012 ... | reverse complement strand
CCGAGGGCCTGCACCCGGACGTGGTGATGCTGGACCCGCCCCGCAAGGGCTGCGACGAGGCCACCCTCTCCGCCGTGGTGCGCATGGATCCCCGCCGGGTGGTCTACGTCAGCTGCAACCCCGCCACCGCCGCCCGCGATGCCGCTTGGCTGGAACAGAATGGCTATCACGCTGAGAAGGTGCAGCCCGTGGATCTGTTCCCGAGGACGAAGCATTGCGAAGCGGTCATTCTTCTAACCAAGGTCCATGTCAACTGACACATCGAAGTGGACGTCAGCATGGACGAGTTGGATGTGACCGCTGCAGAAAGCAAGGCGACTTACAATGAGATTCGGGAGCATGTATGGGAACATCATCAGTTGAGGGTTTCCAACCTCTATATCGCACAGGTGAAGCAGAAGTACGGCATCATCGAGCGAGAGAATTATAATAAGCCCAAATCTGAAAATGCCAAACAGCCCAAGTGTCCGAAAGAAAAAGAGGATGCGATCGTGGAAGCGTTGCGGCATTTTCAGATGATTTGATTTACAGTATGTCCGTCTGATTTTCAGACGGGCATTTTCTTTTGTTGGAATATGGTGTTTCTATTTTTATCGTGGTACAATATCTTAAAGACTTTTTGATTTCGGAGGGAGCCGTCATGATCGATCTTGCAAAACTGGAGCCTGTTTTGGGCGGATACCAGACCTATTTCCCGAAGCATTGGCCTCATGTTGAAGATTTCAAATGGGAAGCCGCGCAGCATTTCCACGACCATTGGAATATTGACGCGGCAGATTTTGGTGAAATGTTCAAGGAAGCCACTGCAAAGGTCTTTTCGCTTCTGGATACCGGCTATGCCTATCCCCGTGCGATGATCCTGAATTTCGCAGCAGCGGACTGTGAAGCAACACGCGCAATGTTCCGCAGCTTGTTTGATGAATCCACCGAACTTTCCCAGCGCATTATTGCATTTCAGGCTGCCACCGAAGAAATACGCACAAAATACAACGACGGCAGTTGGAATAACCACTACCAGAACACCAGTGCCATCAGCGTCTATCTGTGGCTCCGGTATCCGGATCAATATTATATCTACCGCTATTCCGTTGCCCGTGACATCTCGGATGCGCTGAACTTCGATGCTCCGCCCAAGCGGGATGGTTCCGTAGAATCGCTGCTAAACAGCTACCGCCTTTATGATGAGCTGCGGGTGGCACTGAGCCAAAATGCTGCCATCACCCAGATGATCCGCAGTGCCATTGAAGCAGCCCCTGCCGGAAAATACTGGCCAGACACACACTGGAATATCGCTGCCATTGATCTGGGCTTTTATCTGAGCCGTTTCTACCTTGCCGAACAAAAGACATCACAGATGCAGGCCGGATGGTTTCCTGCTGAAAGTGAGTATGATCCGGGCATTACAACCGCACAGTGGAGTGCTTTGCTGCAAGACACCTCGGTTTTTACCTCGGAGGCTTTGCGGGTGATGAAATGTATGCTGGATTACGGCGGGCAGGCCACCTGCAAACAGCTTGCCATTAAATACGGTGAAACCAGCAACTTCTACATCTCCAACTCCTACCATCTTGCACAGCGGGTGGCAGAAAAGACTGGCTGCCGCTGCATGCCCCGCGACAGCGAAAATATGCGTTGGTGGCCCATTTTATATGTGGGCAAAAATGCCAGCACAAAGGCGGATGGCACTTACATCTGGCGCTTGCGAGATGAGCTTTTACAGGCTCTGAAAAAAGCCGACCTCTCGAAAGTACCGGCTGCCGCTGCCGCCTGTGAAGCACCTTCACGCCACTACTGGTGGCTGACTGCCAATCCTAAGATCTGGAGTTATTCCAGTCTGCGGGTCGGCGAAGAGCAGACCTATACGCTGTACAATGACAACGGGAACAAGCGCAGGATTTTCCAGAATTTCCTCGATGCAAAAGCCGGGGATCTAGTGATCGGCTATGAGGCCAATCCGGTAAAGCGAGTGGTAGCTCTGGCCAAGATCACACAGGAAAGCAACGGCAAAGAGATTTATTTTGAAAAGACCGAGAGCCTGACTTCCCCCATTGACTATGCTGTACTGAAGGCTTTCCCTGAGCTGGAGAAAATGGAGTTCTTCGTACAGCCGAACGGAAGCCTGTTCAAGCTCTCGGAGGGTGAGTACAACTTTATTCTGGATCTGATCCGGGATGAAAACCCTGCTCCCGTCCGGCAGGCATCTGCCGACAGCTACACCAGAGTTGATTTTCTGCACGATGTTTTTCTGAGTGAGCAACGCTATGAAGTGTTGGTTTCTTTGCTACGTCACAAGAAAAATATCATTCTGCAGGGTGCACCCGGCGTTGGAAAGACCTATGCTGCCAAACGGCTGGCGTACTCTATAATGGGTCAAGCTGATTCCTCCCGGGTTGAGTTTGTTCAGTTCCACCAGAATTACTCCTACGAGGATATCATGCTGGGCTACCGGCCGGACGGCTCCGGCTTCAAGCTGACAGAGGGTGTATTTTACCGCTTCTGCCAGAAGGCTTCCAACGACCCCGACCGAGAATACTTTTTCCTGATCGATGAGATCAACCGGGGCAACCTGAGCAAGATCTTCGGCGAGCTGATGATGCTGATTGAAAGCGACCATCGGGGCGAAAAGATCACACTGGCCTATAACGGGATGCCCTTCTATGTCCCGGAAAATTTGTACATTATCGGTATGATGAATACTGCCGACCGCAGCCTGGCCATGATCGACTATGCACTGCGCAGACGCTTCAGTTTCTTCGAGATTGAACCGGCGTTCACCTCCGATGGATTCCAGAAATATCAATCTGCGCTTGACAATGAAACCTTCAATGCTCTGGTGGAACAGATCAAGGCATTGAACCGGGAAATTACCACAGATGCCTCCCTCGGTCCCGGATTTCGTGTTGGACACAGTTACTTTTGTCTGGCCGACCCTGCCGCCTGCACCACTGACTGGATGCGCTCTGTGGTGGAGTTTGACCTTCTGCCTACGCTGGCAGAATACTGGTTCGACGCGCCCGACAAACTGCACCGTTGGGAAAAGAATCTGCGTGGTGTTTTCAATGACGACTGACAAAGGGATCTTTATCCAGAACATCTACTACATGCTCTCCTACGCCTATCAGGTGCTGCAGCAGCAGGATTATCAGTGCATCGCCTCGGAAAAGTTTGAGCGTATCGACGATTTGTTTGCTGCCATCCTTGCAAAGGGTGTTTCCCGGCAGCTGAAGCAGGGGCTCTATCGAGAATATGTTTCCCGAAGCGAGACCCGGTCAGTTTTGCGTGGAAAGCTGGATCTTCCGCAGACCATTAAGACCCGTATCCAGCACAAGCCACAGGTCGCCTGTACCTTTGACGAGCTTTCCGAGGATAACCTGTATAACCAGATTCTGAAAACCACCCTGCATGTGCTGCTTCGGGATAAGAATGTTTCTACTGAGCGCAAAGTGGAATTGAAGAAAGCGCTTCTGTTTCTGGACACGGTTTCTGCACTGCTTCCCTCTCAAATCCCATGGAAGCAGTTACATTATCAGCGGAGCAACCAGAATTACGAGATGCTGTTGAATCTCTGCTATTTCGTGCTGCACGATATGCTGCAGACTACCGAAAACGGCAGCTATAAAATGACAGCATTTTCGGATGAACGCATGGCAAAGCTGTACGAACGCTTTATTCTGGAGTATTACCGACAAAATCATCCCTACCTTACTGAGGTCAAGGCTGCGCAGGTCAAATGGGATCTTGTGGGAGAGCACGATGCTGCCATGCTGCGGTTTCTCCCTGCCATGCAAACCGATATTTTTCTGCGTTTTCGCGAAAAAGTTCTCATTCTGGATGCCAAGTATTACAGCCAGACATTGCAGCAGCAGTTTAATAAAGAGACCCTGCATTCTGCCAACCTCTACCAGATCTACACCTACGTTAAAAATCAGGATGCTGCCCATACTGGAAACGTTTCCGGGCTGCTAGTCTACGCCAAAACGCAGGAAGCCATCACGCCGAATTGTCTCTTCAACTTAGGCGGCAATCAGATCGGTGCACGCACCTTGGATCTCAATCAGGATTTTCGGCAAATCACCGCACAGCTGGATGGAATTGCCCAGCAGTTTTTCGGGAAGCATCCGCTTTGATCTTTTCCATGTCGATTTACCCGCTTTCACACCCGCCCGTCTGTTTTTTCAAACTTTCTCCTCCTAAGTGTCCGAAGGAAAAAGAGGATGCGATTGTGGAAGCATTAAAGCATTTTCAGATGATTTGATACGCAATCACCCCAGAGAGAATAGCCTCTTGTGCGTTCTCTCTGGGGTGATTTTTGCGTTATGCTACTTCCGGGTAGCGCATATATACATACTCGTAGATTTTCTTCTGGTAGGTCTGGATATCGCTTACATCATAGCTATTGGGAAGTTCTTGCCAAAGGGTATTGCGAATCAGGTTATCCACAATCGCCTTAGTTTCCTGCTTGTCCGTCCAATGGTCGAGTTTGGCAATCTGCTGTTTGATTTTTGTCAGCAAGTCCACGGACACCTTCTTGATCGTTTCAATTTCCTGCTTCGTGAGGTTCTCCAAAAACAGCAAATCGTACACTGAAAGTTCCTCATCGCTGGAAAAGCCCTCACGCACATAGCGCTGCTGCTCCGTGTCCAGTGAACTTGCAAGCTCCATCAGATCCATGAAGGTTTTCTCAATGGTTGCCCGGTTCTGCTCCGCATTGTAGGCATCGATGATCTCCTGATAGCGGTCATAATAATCAATGCGCTGCGGGTTTGCAAACAGCATTTTCGCCAGTTGCTGGTTTACCAGTTCATCCAAATCGCGCAGCAAGAGATTCTTCCGCCGGGTATGGGCAAACTCCCGGCTCAGCAGCTCAAAATCAATTTTGCTGATGTCAAACTGCCGGGATGGTACAGCCTCCTGATCCGGCTTTTCCACATGGATGTACTCGTTGACGATGCCGTTGATCTGCACCATCAGGTCGGTATTGTCCGCGTGTTTCCGCTTCTGCTGCAAGCCCTCGTAGATGGCGAGAATTGCGTTTTTCCGGGCGCGCACGGCATCGTCCACATCGTCACGGTCTGCGTAGCGGAACAGCCGCGCCAGTTCAGACGCATAGGTCTGGAAGGTTTTCTTGGTTTCCAACGTCTCGCACATTGCGTTGACTGCATCCTGTACAAAGCTCATCTTTTCAAAGTCCTGTGCGTCCACCAATTCCTGCAGCCGGAACCCGTGTTCTGCCAGAAAGCCGTCCGTTTTTTCGATGACCGCGCAAATACGCTGAATCAGCTCCGTTTTATCTACCGTTGGATCAACGCCCGCCGGGCTGTTCTTGCTGACCGTATAATCTGCCAGAGCCTTGCGCAGCGCCTTTACGATACCAATATAGTCCACGATCAGGCCGTTGCTCTTGCCCTCCGAAACACGGTTTGCACGAGCAATAGTCTGCATCAGGGTATGGGCTTTCAACGGCTTGTCCAGATACAGACAGGACAGATACTTTACATCAAAGCCCGTCAGCCACATGGCACAGACGAACACCACCCGGAACGGATTCTTGCTGTCCTTGAATTCTTTATCCAGCTCCCGCTTTTCCATTTTGGCACGGTGCGGCAGAATATCCAGCCCCCACTTTTTGAAGGTCTGCACCTCGTTCTGCTCCTGACTGATCACCACTGCCATTTCGGTTTCTTTCATCCATGCCAGTTTGCGGGCAAGCTCCTGTGCTTCCTGCTGGGTCGCTGTGCCCTGCCGGGCTTCCAGCTCCCTGATCTTTGCCTGCCAGCATTCCTGCACATAGTTGTACATCCGCACACAGGTGACCTTATTCAGACAGACGAACATCGCCTTGCCGCTGGTCCAAAGGTCAGAGTAATGCTCCACAAAGTCCCTTGCAATGGAACGCAGCCGTTCATCTGCGGTGAGAATATGGATCTCCTTGGCAAACTCGCGTTCCAGCTTTTCCTCCTGCGAGGGATCAAGGTCGGCTGCTTCAATGGCATCCAGGATCCGCCCGGTGATCTCCGGCTTGTCCAACTGGGCGATCTTATCCGCACGGTTCTCATAATACAGCGGCACCGTTGCGCCGTCCTCCACCGCCCGCTTGAAGTCATACACCGACAGATACCCGCCAAAGGTGCGCTCGGTAATATGGTCATCCGCCAGAAGCGGCGTACCGGTAAAGCCGATGCGGGACGCCGTGGGCAGCAGGTGCATCATGTTGTCTGCAAAAATGCCGTACTGACTGCGGTGGGCTTCATCCGACAAAATCAGAATGTCGTGATCCGGGTAGATAGGCGGCTCCTTGGGCAGATTGAACTTCTGGATCAGGGTAAACACAAAGCTGGGGTTGCCCTGCAGCTTTTTTACAAGGTCTGTACCGCTGGATGCAATGAACTGTGAAGCCTTGGTTTTGCCCAGCAGACCGCAGTTTTCAAAGGTATCGCTGATCTGCCGGTTCAGCTCGTCACGGTCGGTCAGTACCACAATGGTGGGCGAGCCTGCAAACTTGCGCCGGATCTTCTGCGCCAGAAAGACCATGGAGTAGCTCTTGCCAGACCCCTGCGTGTGCCAGAACACACCCAGCCTGCCGTCTTTTAACTTGCGGTTCTCGTAAGCACTGACGGCCTCGTTGACGCCGAGATACTGGTGGTTGCGGGCCAGAATCTTGGTGGTGTGCCCACCGGAATGGTCGTAAAGGATGAAGTTTTCCAGCAGATCGAGGAAGGTCTTTTTCTCGCAGATGCCCCGCAGCATGGTTTCCAGTTCCACGCTGCCTGCATCGCTTTCCTTCAGACGCTTCCACTCGTGGAAAAACTCGTACTTGCTGCCAAGCGTACCCACCTTGGCTTCCAATCCATTGGACAGCATGAGAAAGGCATTGTAATAGAACAACTGCGGAATGGTATCGAGGTAATCCCGATAGTTGTCTATGTAGGCGTTCTGCACATCCACGGTGGGCTTTTTCAGCTCGATAAACAGCAGCGGAATGCCATTGACAAAGCCCACAATGTCTGTCCGGCGGCGGTACAGCTGCGAGTGGATCTTCATCTCTTTTACGGCGAGGAAATGATTGTTTTCCGGGTTTTTGAAGTCGATCACCGCCGCACTCCGCGTTTCGGTGCGTCCATCCGGTCGCTTGACCGTCACCGGGATGCCATCCCGCAGCAGAAAATACTTTTCCTCGTTGATCTGCATCAGGGATGCGGTGGAAACGTGTGCCGTGAATTTCTTCTGCACCTCGTCCAGCTGGTTCGGGGTGAGCCACGGGTTCAGCCGCAAAAGTGCCTGCCGAAAATACCGGGTCAGCAGCACTTCCCCATAGCTGGTGCGGCTCAACGTCCCGTCCGGCCCCAGCTTTTCGGAGTTGTAAGCCAGCACCACCTCCCAGCCCAGAACATTTTGCAGCAAGTTGCCTGCACTGTTCTGGACAAGGACATTTTCGGAGTATTCGCGGCTCATAGGATCACCTCATTTTTTCAACTTTTCTTTTAAGCAGAATTCTTCATTGATTTTAATGATTATAATTGCCATCACAATTAAGAATCGCATATAATCATCTCTATGTACCTTTTCATCTAATGAATTAGTCGAGTGAATATATTTATTTCTCAAATCTAGTCCATTTGAAAATTTATGTTTATTAAGTAAATAATCAAGATAATCTTGTTCTGGTCGTGAGAACAATGTATTCTCTACCAGCAACTTATTATTTTTCAGTGCATCCTTCAATGGATCATTTTCTGTTTTTTCATAGGCCAAGCAAAGATATTCATATCTATAAAGTTGAATCAACATTCTCAATCTATCATACTTCAGTTCAATTTCCCCAGCTTCATCTATTCTTATAGTACCTTGACTTAATAAGAAGTCGATTTTTTCTTTCTGAATAGTTTTAAAATCATTATAATATACAGTTTCATTCTCTAGAAGTTTAAAGAAAGAATCATAGGCCTTTCCTATTCTTTCCACGTAAGTTAAAAGTGATTGTGATGAAAAGATACTTATATATTCCGATCTAATATTTTCATCATTACAATAGGCATACTTTTGTGTGCTTAGACTTGCAACTTGTGAAAACTCAACGCTTTGAGATGAGAACTCCAGATAATCTCTATCAATTGCTCCATATTTACTGTATAAATCAAATTGCTTTAAAACATGATCTATTTTACTAGAAATCAGTCTGTTTCTTTCCCCAAATGGCGCATCCCTCCTCACTTTCTCATAAACAAACCCCTCCACATTAAACTCATCTTTTAGGTATGTTTCAAAAAACCATTTATAAATATCTTCTATTTCTATTTCTCGCTGGCACAAAATGTTATAATACCCTGTCATTTGAAGAAATGCCATAGTGTTTTTTATACGAAAACTTGTTCCGACTTGGTACTCTCTCAATCCTCTTGTTCCAAACAAAAAGTTTTCAAGACCATACTCAGAGGGTTGCGAAACCAATAGGCATCTGTTAAAAAAATCAGCAAATTCAAACCAGTAGAAATTATTAAGAAGCGTTGCATAATCAAGATTATCTAGTATCCATTTACTGTCATATGAAACTTTTAGTTCATTCTGATCTTCTGATTCATTTTCTATCTTTCCGGTACCATCCATCGGTTTAAAGCCGATTCCTACTCCTGTTCTAAACGATAGGCCAGTTTCAAAAAGTTTTTTTCGCATGATTTCTAGTTTTTTATATGCTTTAAAGCGTGTCATTTCGCTAAGTTTAAGCTTGTCCGGATTCTCTTCTTGCATAATCACAGTCAAATAATTCATATTAGGAGAATCCAATTCGATGTACCTTTGAACTAACCCTTCCTTATCTTCTACTGTCAATTCTTTTGGAATGTAATACAGTTCTTTGTCCTCAGAACGTTCCAAAAACTTATTGACAAAGAATTCTGCATTCTCTGCATCCTTTAAAATGTATTCACGCACAACCTTCCCAAATTTATATACAATATCTTTTTCTCTCAGTATTCGATCAATTCTAATATTAGCCTTTTCCAGAAATTCAGCAAATTGCAAATCATCAAACTTTTTGTACAATCCTATCTTGCAAACCAGTTCAACAAAATCTTGACGGTACATTATATTAGTTTCGTTATATAATGTTGCCAACTCATTTATATCTTTTGAATTAAGGAAGCAGCCAACAACTCCGAACACCTGATTAGCCTTATTTTGATAATCTGTATATTGAGGATTTGTCCAGTCCTCAAGTCGTATTCCAGTGTCGATATATTTTTTCACATTATAAAGTTCTATAACTTTATTTATATCTGTGTAGCTTTTCCAATTATCATAATCGTCAAAAACTATCTCGCACTTTTTTAATTCTCCCAGATTAACAACTTCGCCATTTCCATAAAAATCGACACCGAAATACGCATCCATCTATATTACACCTCCACTTCCCCGCTCATCAATTTAGGCAACAGTACATCTCTTGCCATCTTTAATTGGTTATTTTGTTTTTCCAAATTTCTGATTTTCCGATATTGCGCTTCTGCAATCTTTGCAAACATCTCTTGCAATTCGTCTATCGGCTCAATTACTTCAATATTAGAAAGCACGTTTCGATTCAATGTCGGAATGGCTCCCCCATTATTTAGCGATGCAAAGTCCACTGTTTGTAGCAAGCTGTAAACAAAGAAAATATTATGATCCTTGTAATCGCTTATGTAAAGCGATGTATTATGCGGCCAGAAATTATCCCAAATAAATTGATACTTACCCAAGCTTCCAGAACGACCCGTTACAATGCCCGGCCCCTTAATCTTAAATTCGTTATGATATCCAATCACCGTAGTTGAGCCAACAACTGGATATCGTCCAGCTTTCATCTCGTTTTTTGTCAAATCATATCCTCGATGAAATGTCAATATTTCATTGATATTTGTCCTGCTCCACCCCTCCGGCACGCCATCCACAATTTTCGTGTTTTCATGCCCCGGAAAGCGCAAATCCACAAACCACTCTTTATAAAGCCGCTGGGCTGCTTCTTCCAGCAATTTGATTTGTTTCTGGTTGTTTTCAATCAGGTCATCATAGGCAGAGAGGATATCAGCAATTCTTTTTTGAATTTCCAGTGTAGGTAGACGAATCGGAACCGAACTCAAAATTGTGGTATTAAGATTCAGCATTGTTGCACCGACTGCGTGTTTTTCAACCCATCCAACCGTATCGGGATGTTGCAATTGAAAAAAAACAAAACGAGAATCCGCTTTTTCGGAATCAATAGTTACTCTCAAACATCCTGTCCCGCATAGCCATCCCTCTTCTTTTTTAGTTACATGAGCACAGCGTCCAACATCACCTCTTCTCGAATACAAAATATCTCCTACTTCAATTTTATGGCGGCATAAACGCTCAACATGTGTTTTATCAACTCTCGCAATCGACTCTTCTGAAATCTTTCCACCAACCAAATCCTTCGGCATTACAACTGGTATTCCACATTCCGAATAATCCGATTGATGCAACTGTGACCCGAACGGTCCTGTCTGAATATTTTTTGATATATCCCCTAACTTTGCAATTTCCCACATCATACCCCCATCTCCTCCAGATTCTTCGAGATGGTTTCCATCAGGCGGTTGGACTCTGCCTGCAATTCCAGCAGTTCCTTGTGGATCTCCTTCATCCGCTGGGCAAAATCCACACCATCATCCTCCACGGGTGCAACGCCCACATAGGCGCCGGGCGTCAGGGATGCGCCTTTCTCGTTGAGGATGGTGTCTCGGCTGGCCACCTTGCACAGACCGGGAATATCCTGATAAACGCCCTCGCCAAACTTTTCGGTGAGCCAGACGGCCTCCTTGGCAACGGTCAGCTTCTCGCTGAGGGCTTCCAGCTCCTTGTCGAACTTTTCCTGCGTAGCTTTGCGCTCTTTGCGGGGTGCTGCCTCCACAGCGGCTTTGGCTTCTTCCCGCTTGGCCTGCACGTTTTGTTCCAGTGCGGCCTGAATCTCTGCAAAGGGGCGGTCGTCCGCCAGTTCTGCGTGATACTCCGCCAGAAGCACCTTGTACTTGTCCACCTCGCCGCGATAGAGCCAGACAATGGCGTTGAGGTTCTTCAGCTGCCAGTCGCTCCACTCGTTCTGAGTGCGGTCCACCACGGTATAATAGTTGCGGGCATCGATGAACAATACGGTGTCCAGCAGATGCTCCGGCTTGCCCTTATCCAAAAACCACAGCGAACAGGGCAAACTTTTGGTGTAGAAGAAATTGTTGCCCACGCTCATCATCACGTCCACATGGCCGGTCTGGATAAGTTTTTCACGGATGTCCTTGTCTTTGCCCTGACTGTCGGTAGCAGAGGACGCCATCACAAAACCCGCACGGCCATGCTCGTTCAGGTAGGAGTAGAAATAGGACACCCACAGATAGTTTGCGTTGCCGATTTCCTTGGCCTTGTTCACGCCGGGCAGGCCAAAGGGCAACCGCCCGGCACTCTGCGCCGACTCCGACTTGACCTTGTCCACGTTAAACGGCGGATTTGCCATCACATAGTCGCAGCAGCCGTTCAGGTTGTGGGCATCGTGATAGAAGGTATTGGCTTCATCGCCGGACTTGATCACGCCGGTCAGGCCATGCACAGCCATATTCATCAGGCAAAGCTTTGCGTTGTACTCCACCTTTTCCTGTCCGTAAAACGTCATGGTGTTGTTGGCGATCATGCCCGCATGGTTTACAAAGTCGCCGGTCTGCACAAACATACCGCCGCTGCCGCAAGCCGGGTCCAACAGAACGCCGTGGGCAGGCTCCAGCACATTGACAATCATCTTCACCAGCGATTTCGGCGTAAAGAACACGCCGTCATCCTGTGCCACATTCTTGGCAAACTTATTCAAAAAGTACTCGTAGATACGGCCGATCACATCGCCGCCCACATCGTCCAACGCATCATTGTTGAAGATTCGCAGCAGTTCCCCCAGCAGTTCATCCGAGAAGATGGTGTAGTCCTTCGGCAGAACGCCCTGCAGCTGCTCGCTCTGCTGCTCCACCAGTTCCATGGCGTTGTTCACCACTTCGCCCAGACTGTTCAGAGGATTGCCCTCGATGCCGGTCAGCCCCTGCTCCGGGATGTTGGCGGGCAAATTGACTAAGTAATTGTACTGCGCCTCCTTGGGCAGAAACAGTGCGCTCTTTTCGGCAAAGTCGCTCTGTTCCACCGGCAGCACCCGGCCACCGCGCATGGGACGGTCTTTCAGGATCTCCTGCTCTACCAGTTTGAAGCGGCTGTACGCATACCGCAGAAAAATCAGTCCCAGTACCGGCATACAGTATTGGATCGAGGTGAGTTTAGAGCCTGCACGCAACAGATCTGCCGACTCCCACAGGTCAGCTTCCAGTTTTTTGACGTTCACATTATTTGCCACGAGGGGGTTCCTCCTGTTGTTTGGATTTTCATTTTTTATTGTATCACATTTTTCCGCAATGTTCATCTTTAATCATTGCTATTTTCTTTTTTGACTGGAAAAAGTTGTTTACCAATGGCTGCTAATGTGTTAGAATCATATACTTTCTCATTTGGAGACGCTAATCCTGCATCCAACGGATGCAGTTCAAGGGTTTGGGTGTTCCCCAACAAGTATTTTGCAACGCAAAATAAGCAGATGTATATACGTCTGCATTGCTTGCGGGTGCTATGAAGCCTCTCAAGGTGCTTCCCAAATTTGAAAATCATTTTGCAAATCAGACCGTCCGTTTTCAAGTTCAACTTGAAGCGGACGGTTATTTTTTTGCTCAGGAAGTTTTCGAGTTTGCAATCGCAGCAGGCAGGGCGAGTTGGTACCAACTCACGATTTTTGAATCTGATTTTACAAATCCGACTTCAAAAACGATTGTTGGGCTTCGCCAAAACCCGATATTCAGCACATAAACTGTGCCGACTGCGTATCTTAACAGACGCTGAATAAGCAAATTTCTTGTAGAAAAAATCGTTTCCGAAAAATCGTCGTTGATTCATTCAATGTTGTACAAAACCGGAACTATTACTTCCGGTTTTGAAGGCAAAAAGCGGAAGTATCACTTCCTAAAAAATCGAGCAATTTTATGGTATGCTCTATCCAGAGCCGTTCACAAGAACCGGACCTCCCAAGTCCGGTTTTCTCCCTCAAAACCGGACCTAATACGTCCTAAAAATACTTATTTGATTGTGATAGGCTTTCTACAAGCCTTCATCGAACCTTGAGAACCGAATGACCGTCTGCATGGGATACCCGGCCATGACCCCGCAAGGGAGAGCCGGAAAACGCCGCTGGAAGGGGGTAGGAAGTCCGTGCAGAGAGAACGGCACCCCAAATTTGAGATCACGTTGATACGCAAAACCGGAACCAGTAGTTCCGATTTCACTTTTAAATTCACTTCAAAATCCTCAAAAACCGGAACTACCAGTTCCTAAAAACAAAATTTACGATGTGATACACTAAGCCCACAGAAGCACATTCTTCATTGCTTTTTCGCAAGTTCCGACAAAAAATGTCCAATTTTTAGTAGACATTCAAATCAACTTTCGTAAAAACCGGACGTAATGTGTCCTAAAAATTTTTCTGTTGATGTGTTAATCTATTTTCAAATCCATCGTTGATCCTTGAAAACCGCATGACCGTCTGCATGGGATACCCGGCGATGACCCCCAAGTGGGAGAGCCGGAAGACGCCGCCGGAAGGGGGCAGGAAATTCATGCGGGGATAACGGCTGAACTACCAATAAATTTTTGAAAGGAGATTTTGCCTATGAGGAAAAACAAGTTTGAATTTATCATCGACTCCGAATTTCAATCTCAGATTCCTGCATTGACCGATGAAGAATTTCAGCAACTGGAAGAAAACATCCTTTCAGAAGGTGAAGTCCTGTCTCCCCTGATTGTCTGGGGCAACATTCTTGTTGATGGCCACAATCGCTATAAGATTCTCCAGCAGCACCCAGAAATCCCTTATACCACCCGCTCGATCTCCTGCACCTGCGAAACCCGTGAAGATGTTCTTGCATGGATCTGCAAGCATCAGCTGGGTCGTCGGAATCTGACACCCGAGCAGAAAAAGTTTCTGATTGGAAAGCAGTATCACTCTGAAAAATCCACTCGTGGGGGAAACCATGGCAATCAGTACACGCAGGTGGCAAACTGTCAAATTGACAATTTGCCATCGGTAGAAAACACAACTGAACGAATCGCCAAAGAAAATAATGTAAGTCCCTCTTTTGTAATTCGTGCCGAGCAGTTCATGAAAACCGTTGAGCTGATGGAAAAATACTGCCCCGGCATTCAGGAAGAAATCTTATCCGGCAAACTTAAGCTATCCCAGCGAGAGGCTACCATTATCCGTGGAACTTCCACGGAAGCATTGCCCACCGTGGTATCAACGTGGCGAGAGGAAAAGCTGAACGGTAAACCAGACGATAGTGCAGACACCTATGAGAATTTAGAATTACTTTCCAAGGTCACCGAAAACAATTTTTCTACTGCTGCCACATCGAAGATCCAAACGGCTGATCCGCTCTCGGAGAATCGACCTTTTATTTCATCGGGAAAGCGCAGCACCGAACTCCAGACCATTCGTGAGCTAGGAGAAAAGATGGCAACGGTTGATCATGTCGCCGATGCCGAAGGAATGTTCAGTGAAATCAACGGTGCATCAGAGAGTTTTATGTTTTGCATCGATCAATGTTTTGCTCGTTATCCTGACTTTCTGGCAAATGTAGAGCTTGAAGCAAAAGTCATCGCTACTTTGCAAAAAGCAGAAGACTATATTTTGCATCTGAAAGAACAGCATCGGCAGCATCTTCTGGAGACTACCAACAGCCAGTAAAATGCTTTCCAAAAATTTGTTTGATGAAAAAACACTGGAGGTGAATTTTATTTCCAACTACCTGACTGTCACTACACCTTTGCCGCAATATCTGCCCTATCCCCGCTTTCTGCTGGATACCGACTTGAGCCACACAGCAAAATTGCTCTACACCCTGCTGCTGGACCGGGCAACACTTTCCCAAAAGAACAACTGGATGGATGAGCGCGGCTTCGTCTATGTGATTTTCCCTCTTTCATCATTGAGCGATGCTCTACGATGCAGCACCATGAGTATTAAACGTGCGTTGCATTCACTGGAAGATGCTGATTTGATTGAGCGCAGAAGAGGTCGCATTACTGTGCCCAACAGCATCTTTGTAAAAGTTCCGACAGTGCAAAAATGTTCCCCTGCATGGAACGATTTTGTTCCATCCGATGGAACAGAAATGATATCTTCCATGGAACAAAAGTGTTCCACTAACCAACGTAATAAGAACAATCTGAAAGAGAACCACCTGATAAAAACAACAGATGCTTATTTGACCTTTGGCGAATATCAGAATGTCTTTTTAACAGCAAAGGAGTACAAGCAACTCAAAGCCGATTTCTTCGGGCTGGACGATCTAATCGAACAGCTTTCGGCTTATATCCAGTCTACCGGCAAAAAATACGCTGATCATGCCGCTACCCTGCGCATCTGGGCGAAACGGCAAAGACCAGAACAGAAGCAAGCACCGGGCATCCCGGACTACACATTCAAGGAAGAAGAAAGCCTATAAAGACGATCGAAAAAATTTTGGAACAGCTCCCATCCAGTATTCCCGAAAATCCCGAGGATTATTATGGCAAGGACGGTCTGCTTTACTGCGGAAAATGTCACACCCCAAAAGAAGCGTTCTTTGCGAAGGGCATTGCCCTGATGGGCAAGAACAAGCACCCAGTCGAATGCTGCTGCCAGCGCATGGAAAGAGAAAAGCAGGAAGCCCTTATCAACCAGCAAAAACACCTCGACCTTGTGCGGCGACTGAAAGCAGAAGGATTTTCAGACCCAGCAATGCTAGACTGGACCTTTGAAAACGACAATGGCCGCAGCCCGCAGATGCACCATGCACGCCGCTATGTAGAGCAATGGCAGACCATGCGCGCAGAGAACCTTGGGCTTCTTCTCTGGGGCGGTGTGGGTACAGGCAAGAGTTTCCTTGCCGGGTGCATTGCGAACGCTCTGATGGAGCAGGAGGTGCCTGTGCGTATGACGAACTTCGCCCGAATCCTGAACGAGCTGAACAGCAGCTTTTCCGGACGAAATGATATTGTGGACAAGCTCTGCCGCTATCCCCTGCTTATCATTGACGACTTCGGCATGGAGCGTGGCACCGAATACGCACTGGAACAGATCTACAACATCGTGGACAGCCGATACCGCAGCCGGAAACCACTGATCG
>ERZ857785.2387-NODE-2387-length-16461-cov-30.548153_pt1 | contig 16461 bp, 7 predicted proteins | sample MGYA00519763_ERZ857785 | MGnify/ENA primary metagenome ERZ857785 (study PRJEB31778, sample SAMEA3449365) | human gut metagenome | biome: human gut; feature: human-associated habitat; material: faeces | place: United Kingdom | collected 2010/2012 ... | reverse complement strand
TTGCCCTACGCTATATAATTAAGCCCTTTCAGGGCACTCCGCAAAATTATCATTTAGTGGTTATGCACTATTTAAGTATTAAACGATTAGAAAAAGTATCATGAAGAAGTTATTGCTGGCAGTTTTTAGTATAACCGCCACTTTCTCTCTGTATGCGCAACGGGAAGTTCCGCAGGAACGAATGGAGCAGATTTACGAGGAAGTAAAGACACCATACAAGTACGGGCTCGCAGTTGCCCCGGCAGACAATTATCATAAGATTGATTGTCCTACCGTTTTTCGCCAGGGAGACAAGTGGCTGATGACTTATGTGGTTTACAACGGTAAAGGTGGAACCGATGGTCGTGGTTACGAAACGTGGATAGCAGAAAGTGATAATCTGCTCGAATGGCGCACTTTGGGACGGGTTCTTTCTTATCGGGATGGAAAATGGGACTGCAATCAGCGTGGCGGATTTCCTGCATTGCCGGATATGGAATGGGGTGGAAGCTATGAGCTTCAGACTTATAAAGGTCGCCATTGGATGACTTATATCGGTGGTGAAGGAACGGGCTACGAAGCTGTAAAAGCTCCGCTTTATGTCGGACTGGCATGGACGAAAGGAGATATTTCTACGGCACATGAATGGGAATCTCTGGACAAACCGATTTTGAGCATCCATGATAAAGATGCCCAATGGTGGGAAAAACTGACTCAATATAAGAGTACTGTTTATTGGGATAAAGATAAAACATTGGGAGCTCCGTTTGTGATGTATTACAATGCGGGCGGGCGTCATCCGGAAACGGATTTAAAAGGCGAACGTGTCGGCATTGCGCTTTCCAAAGATATGAAAACATGGAAACGCTACTCCGGCAATCCGGTCTTCGCGCACGAAGCAGATGGAACCATTACAGGAGATGCGCATATCCAAAAGATGGGAGATGTGTATGTGATGTTTTATTTCTCTGCTTTTGAACCTTCGCGTAAATATAAAGCATTCAATACATTTGCCGCCAGCTATGATTTAGTGAACTGGACCGACTGGAAAGGGGCCGACCTGATTATTCCCTCCAAGAACTACGATGAACTGTTTGCTCATAAGAGCTATGTGGTGAAACATGACGGAGTGGTTTATCATTTCTATTGTGCAGTAAACAACGCAGAGCAACGTGGCATTGCCATTGCTACCAGTAAGCCAATGGGACGTTCGGCTGTCCGTTTCCCGGTTCCGGAGAGTAAGAATCGCCGGCAAATCATGACATTGAATGAGGGTTGGAAAACCTGGATTACAGAGGCAACTCACTTGAAAGGTAATTTTATGATGCCTGCAAAAACGGTGAATATTCCTCATAATTGGGACGATTATTATGGATACCGTCAGTTGACACATGGAAACCTGCATGGAACAGCTATGTATGTGAAAGATTTCACGGCAGATGTAAAATCCGGGAAACGGTATTTCCTTCGTTTTGACGGAGTGGGTACATACGCCACCATTACAGTGAACGGAAAGGACTTCGGACGCCACCCCATAGGGCGCACCACATTGACTTTGGATGTCACAGATGAATTAAAACAGGGAGTAAATCGCTTGGAAGTGAAAGCCGAGCATCCTGAAATGATCGCCGATATGCCTTGGGTATGCGGGGGATGTTCGTCGGAATGGGGATTCAGTGAAGGTTCCCAGCCGTTAGGTATCTTCCGTCCTGTGGTATTGGAAGTAACGGATGAGATTCGCATAGAACCTTTCGGTGTACATATTTGGAATGACGAAAAAGCTGCTAACGTATTTGTTGAAACAGAGATAAAAAATTATAGTAAAACAACAGAAACGGTAGAGTTAGTCAATAAACTAAGCAATGCCGATGGAAAACAAGTTTTCCGTTTGGTTGAGAAAGTTACTTTAGCTCCGGGAGAAATGAAAGTGATTCGCCAGCAGGCTCCTGTTGAGAATCCTGTCTTGTGGAATACGGAAAATCCATATCTCTATAAATTGGCCAGCATGATTAAGCGCGATACGAAAACAACGGATGAAATTTCGACACCCTTCGGTATTCGTACCATTAGCTGGCCGGTAAAACGAGACGATGGAGACGGACGTTTTTACCTGAATGGGAAGCCCGTGTTTATCAATGGAGTATGCGAGTATGAGCATCAGTTCGGACAAAGCCATGCGTTCAGCAATGAACAGGTTGCTGCAAGGGTAAAACAGATACGTGCGGCCGGTTTCAATGCATTCCGGGATGCTCATCAGCCCCATCATCTCGATTATCAAAAATACTGGGATGAAGAGGGAATCTTGTTTTGGACACAATTTTCCGCCCACGTGTGGTATGACACTCCGGAGTTTCGTGAGAATTTTAAAAAGTTGCTTCGTCAATGGGTGAAAGAACGTCGTAATTCTCCGTCAGTGGTGATGTGGGGATTGCAGAATGAAAGCACTTTGCCTCGTGAGTTTGCAAAGGAGTGCAGTGATCTTATTCGGGAGATGGATCCGACTGCAAAGACAATGCGTGTCATAACAACCTGTAATGGTGGTGAAGGTACAGACTGGAATGTGATCCAGAATTGGAGTGGTACGTATGGAGGAGATGTGACCAAATACGGCCGTGAGCTTTCTCAAGCCAACCAATTATTAAATGGGGAATATGGAGCATGGAGAAGCATTGACCTGCATACGGAACCGGGAGATTTCCAGGTGAACGGAGTGTGGAGTGAAGATCGTATGTGTCAGCTGATGGAAACTAAAATCCGTTTGGCAGAACAGGCTAAAGATAGTGTTTGCGGACAATTCCAGTGGATATACAGCAGTCATGATAATCCCGGACGTCGCCAACCGGATGAAGCGTATCGCAAGATAGATAAAGTAGGTCCGTTCAATTATAAAGGATTGGTTACTCCATGGGAAGAACCGTTGGACGTATATTATATGTATCGTGCCAACTATGTTCCGGCTGCAAAAGATCCGATGGTTTACCTGGTATCACATACATGGGCCAACCGCTTTGAAAAAGGACGTCGCCGTGCCACTATCGAGGCTTACAGCAATTGTGATTCTGTATTGCTATATAATGATCTGACAAATGAAAAGGCAACCTTCCTCGGACGTAAAAAGAACAACGGAACAGGCACTCATTTTATGTGGGAAAACCGGGATATTCGTTATAACGTACTTCGTGCAGTAGGATATTATAAAGGTAAACCGGTAGCAGAAGACCTGATCCTATTGAATGGTCTGGAGCAAGCCCCTAACTTCGAACTTCTTTATCAGGATGATAAAAAGATATTGAAAGGAGAGACAGGATATAATTATCTGTATCGTCTCAACTGTGGAGGGGATGATTATACAGATAGTTTCGGACAGCTCTGGTTGCAGGACAATACGAATTATTCCCGTTCATGGGCGGAGAATTTCAAGGATCTGAATCCTTATCTTGCCAGTCAACGTACCACCAATGATCCGATTCATGGCACTCGTGACTGGACGTTATTCCAACATTTCCGCTTCGGACGTCACCAACTGGAATATCGTTTCCCTGTGGCAGACGGAACATATCGTATTGAACTGTATTTCACAGAGCCGTGGCATGGTACGGGCGGAAGCGCTTCTACCGACTGTGAAGGACTGCGTATATTTGATGTTGCCGTGAATGATTCTGTTGTATTAGATGATTTGGATATTTGGGCTGAAAGTGGTCATGACGGAGTTTGTAAAAAGATAGTATATACCACAGTGAAAGGTGGAATGTTGAAAATTCATTTCCCGGAAGTGAAAGCAGGACAAGCCTTGATTTCAGGCATTGCTATTGCCAGCACAGATCAGGAACTGAAACCGACGGTATTCCCTGCATCCGGTTGGAGCTGGGAAAAGGCGGATAAAGAAGTGATGGAAAAGACTCCGAAAGAGTTGCTTCCGGAAGACAAAAATGCTCGTGTCAGTATATCATACGAAGCGGAAATGGCTGTACTGAAAGGCAAATTCCAAAAGAAAGAACATCGCAAACAGATCGGAGTGTTTTTTGGTAAAGGAAAAGGCAACAGCATTGAATGGAATGTTTCTACCGGGTTGGCGCAAGTGTACGCGCTTCGCTTTAAATATATGAACACTACCGGAAAGCCAATACCTGTCTTGATGAAATTCATTGATTCAAAAGGAGTAGTATTGAAAGAGGACATATTGAACTTCCCGGAAACACCGGATAAATGGAAGATGATGAGCACCACTACCGGAACCTTTATCAATGCCGGACATTACAAAGTATTACTTTCGGCAGAAAATATGGACGGTCTGGCATTCGATGCATTGGATGTTCAATAAGTTTTTTAGAAAAACACACATATAAACAGAAAAATAGAAGCGGGACATTAAGAAGTTTGAATATACTTCCGGTGTCCTGCTTTTCATATTCTGATACTTTCTTATAAATAAAATATAGATGTTATTTTTTTAAGATTCGATGTTCTGATTTTAATTATTCGAGGGAGAAACTTCAAATAATCCCTATATTTGAAATCAAAAACAAAATAACACAATGGAGAGCGATTTACCTAATTTTGATTTGCCGTCTGATTATATGGTTGGAGAAGGGTATGGGATAAATTTATTAAAAAGGTATAAAAACTTTCCTTGCAGGGTAAAAGCCGGTTTTTTCATTCTTTGTGTAAAAGGGATAATGCAAACGACAATCAATGGGAATCTTCAAAATATTGGTGAAAATGATTTGATAACCTTACCGCCCGGATATTTTATGGAAATTCTTGATTTTTCACCGGATATTCATATCTATTATGCCGGGTTCTCATCCGGATTCATAGAGGGTATAAATCTAATGAAGTCTACAGAACATCTTCTCCCTATAATTATGGAAAATCCGATAATAAGATTATCTCCATTGCAGGCTTGCAGTTATAAAATGTTCTATGAATCGTCAATTCTTTCGTATGCTTCTCCAAAAACATTGGCAAACAAGGAAATAGTAAAGGCGGTTCTTACCATGTTCCTTCAGGGAGCCACTGAAATTTATAAAATGCAAAATAACTTGTATTTATCTTCCCAGTCAAGAAAGTACGAGATTTATCAGGATTTTTTGCAATTGGTCATGAAATATTATACTATTCATCACGGAACCTCTTTTTATGCCGAACATCTAGGACTTAGCTTGCCGCATTTCTGTTCAACAATAAAAAAGGTTGCAGGAAACACTCCTTTGGAAGTCATAGCTTCCATCATTCTGATGGATGCCAAATCCCGGCTGAAGTCAACCAATGAACCGGTGAAGAATATTGCCTTATCTTTGGGATTTAATAATATCTCTTTCTTCAATAAGTTTTTTAAGCAACATACGGGTGTTACCCCACAGGAATACAGAGGACATTAAGCTTCCACCGGCTGTTTTTCGAGTGGTAATGTAACGGTAAAACGGCTGCCTCTTCCTACTTCTGATACAACAGAAATACTCCCTTGCAGATGTTCTACAATCGTTTTGCAGATAGAGAGTCCCAACCCCGTACCCTGCTTGAAAGTATTGACTTTATAGAAACGGTCGAATATTTCTTTCTGGCATTCTTGGGGAATACCTTCCCCCGTGTCCTCCACAAACAGACAAACTGAATCGTCATTTTCCGGATTAACCATAAAACCGAAATGAATATATCCTTCTTCTGTAAATTTCCGGGCATTATTTATGAAATTGCATATTACTTGTTTCAAGCGTGTAGCGTCAGTAGTTATGTAAATATCATCATCCGGCAAGATTGCTTTTATTTCGATTTCCGGCACATTTTTCACGACCTGCTCTTTCTCTATATCCTTCATTATGGATTTGAGGGAATAATTGGAATAAGTAAACTTGATAGTGTTTGATTCAATCTTGGACAAATCAAGTATATCGTCAATCAATCGTACTAAATGTTCGCTATTGATGCTGATTAGTCGCACGAAATCGGCACGTTCCTCTTCACTTAACTCATCATAAGTAGAACCTATAACATCAGAAAAGCCGACTATTGCATTCAGCGGCGTACGGATTTCATGACTCATATTGGCTAAAAATGCCATTTTAAGACGATCGCTTTCTTCTGCTTTTTTACGTGCCTCGATTAAGGTGTTTTCTATGTCTTTATATTCCTGAATACTCAAGCAGATTCCCACTAACCGATAGGGATGACCGGATATGTTTGCAATATAAGTTGACTGCCCTTCAAACCATTCCCAAGTACCATCCCCCCGGCGCAAACGGAATGGAACTGTTTTGTCAAAAGTTGTATTACCACTAAGTTGTACAACAAAGGCGTCAGCCATAGTTTGCCGATCGTCCGGATGAATCATATTCACATATTCCTCCATTGTCAAAGTATTATTCTCTCCGGCTGGAATACCTAAATGTTCAAAATAACGATCGTCAAGAGTAAATTCACTACGGCTTATGTCATAATACCAGGGATATATCCTAGTTCTTTGCAAGGCTGTATTTAATATATATTCTTGTGTCAGTTCCACAGTAATATTACGGAAAAAGAACAAGATGTTTTTTTCGCCCTCTTCATTTTCCATTGTAGCAAATTCTCCTCTTATCGGGAATTGTGTATAGTCAACTTGTTCCTGCATAAATGTATGTTCAGGCAGCGAGTATACTTTTTTGCCCTGACGGATTTCTTCCAAAATGGTCGAGAGTATATCTTCTTTCTTATTTAACAGCTTGAATATCTTGTTGGTCGGAAGAGGCATCATCGCATTGACTGACGAATGTACATGAAGTTCCGTAAGAGCTTGCTGATTCAGTTGTATGACTTCTCTATTTATATCCAATATGATAACTCCGTCAGGCAGGATATTAAGCAAATCATCATTGTAGAGTGTTTGTCCGTTCGCTTCCATATTTTGTTATTTTTCGTTCAATGTACAAGATAATAATTAAATTCATAACAAAGAAAGCCATTTTACTGAAGAAAACATTATTTCAACAAACCTTTTGTACCTGTTTATACAGCTATTTTAATTTGCAACACATTGAATGTTAATACGATATTCCTTTTTTAAGATTCGATACTCATTTATTAAGCCTCACTCCGTTTATTTGCCAGTCATTTTTTTCTGTTCCTTCAGTGAAATTGAATGATTGCACAGAAGAAGACAACGGTTCGAATGTGAGTGAAAATTCTGCTTCGCCGCTTTCAGGCAAATAAAAGTGCTCACCGGGTTTAATCCCATCTGCTTTCTTTAAGGTATACGTTTCACCTTTCTCATCTACCAATCTACAATTCGGGCTGACTCGTATCCAGTATTTGGGAATATAATAAGCGTTGAAATGTACGGTGGTAGCGGTGTCTGTCAGTACCACTTGCTTGACTTCAAGAATATCGGTATTGGTTGATTCCGACACCGGATAGTTAACGACTTTTGTATTTCCTTGCCATGTAATACTCATTTCATGTTTGACAGCATCCAGATACCTGCGCATTTTTAGTTTCAAACTACCTTTGCCATAACCCGACCACATTTTCATGATTTTGCCTTCGGGAGAGATAAGGACATAGTTGGGAATACCTCGAACTCCATATTTAGCGTATAATCCGGCTGTTTGTTTTAAGTCATTTAAATTCTGCCAGGTCATTTCATGTTTTGCCGAAGCTGCCTTCCACCTGCTTTTCGTATCGGAGCTTAGACTAATGATAGTAAGACGCTCTTTATATTGTTCTTGAATCTCTTTCATCTCTGGTAAAGCCATAATGCAAGGACCGCAACCGCTACTCCAGAAATCAAGCAATATATATTTTCCATTGAAATCAGTCAGATGATGAATCTTTCCATCCAAATCGAAAAGTTCGGTATCTGCCATTTTATCTCCCTCTTTCACAACTGTAGGCGGGAAAAGATTAACTGCAATTTCCTGTCCTGTTATAGAAGTTTTTTGTGCTTCATTCATTCTATTATACAAAGCCAGTGTTTCATCTTTATAAGAGAAATTTGGATTGTACTTCACTGACATGCTCAATTTATATAGCCTGTCCATCCAAATGTTTGATACAGGAAGTTCCTGCATCAGTTTCATTTCACGTTTGCTGATTAAAGCTGAAATACTGTCTTCTTTCACACGTAGAGCCTTCTGTTCGCCTTCCGGGGCAGAACGCAGACTTCTTGCTTTGATAGACAAACGTTGATACTCATCCCATAAATCGTGTGAATCTTCAATAAACCTATTATATTCTATTTGTTCCTTTACAGGGCTGTCTACTGTCCACGTATGTATCAAGGTATTCGTTCCGGTTACTTTGATTCTTGCATTAGGAGTTGCATAAATCTCCAGCGACATGGAAGGAAAATCATCATTACGGGTACACATTAGAGATAATTTGTCTAAACCATCTTCTCCGGCATTTCGTTTGAAGAAGAAAGTACCGTTTTGTATGGTATCCATGGCTACTGTACTTCCTACATTTCCGTCAAGTAGAAAAAGAGAAACAAGAGTTCCATCCTTTACACCTTCCACTTTACCTTCAATCGTATACTCGTGTTGTGCTTGTGAAACGAGACTGCCTAATAAAAAGAGGCTGCTAAATAGTAGTTTTTTCATCATCATAATATTAGAAGTAATTATACGCCACAAGGTAAAGCTTTTCTTTATAGAGTGTTACTCCTTTTATTGTTCTTTAATATTTCTGTAAAAGAAAGGGGTACAAAATGCCCTTTCGTTCGTCTACTTGATATGAAGAAAAAAGAACGAATGAAAATATATACTTTACTGCTTGGCGCATTGTTTGTAAGTCCTACACAGGCACAAACAATGCATGATTGGGAGAATCATCATGTTCTCCAGATCAATCGTGAACCGGCAAGAGCCGCTTTTACCCCTTTCTCTGTACAGAAAGGAGACGGCTCAATCTCTTTAGACGGAATCTGGAAATTCCGTTGGACTCCCGTTCCCAATGAAAGAGTCGTGAACTTCTATCAGATAAATTTTGATGATAAAGATTGGACGGATTTTCCTGTTCCCGCCAATTGGGAAGTGAACGGATATGGCACGCCTATCTATGTTTCAGCAGGCTATCCGTTTAAAATAGATCCTCCACGGGTGATGGGAGAACCGAAAGCTGACTATACCACGTATAAAGAACGAAACCCGGTAGGGCAATATCGCCGCACTTTTGTATTGCCGACCGGATGGGAAGTGAATGGACAGACTTTTCTACGGTTTGAGGGCGTAATGAGCGCCTTTTATGTTTGGATCAACGGTGAGCGGGTAGGGTATAGCCAAGGCAGTATGGAACCGAGCGAATTTAATGTCACGAAGTATCTGAAATCCGGAGAAAATCAGATTTCACTGGAAGTCTACCGATATAGTGACGGTTCTTATCTGGAAGATCAGGATTTCTGGCGTTTTGGTGGTATTCATCGTAGTATTCATCTGATACATACACCGGATATTCATGTCCGTGATTATGCGGTACGTACTCTTCCCGCATCTGTGGGTGATTATAAAGACTTTATTTTGCAGATTGATCCACAATTCAGTGCATATCGAGGGATGACCGGAAAAGGGTATATTTTACAGGGAGTACTGAAGGATGCTTCAGGCAAAGAAGTTGCCACATTGAAAGGCGATGTGGAAGATATTCTTGATTTGGAGCATAAAGCAAGCCGGATGAATGAATGGTATCCGCAGCGTGGTCCGCGTAAAATGGGACGTTTGTCAGCCATTATAAAATCACCGGAAAGATGGACGGCAGAAACGCCCTATCTTTATAAACTACACTTAACTCTCCAAAATGAAGAAGGAAAAGTCGTAGAACAGATAGAACAGGCCGTAGGTTTCCGCTCTGTAGAAATCAAAAAAGGACAACTGTTAGTGAATGGTAATCCGGTTCGTTTTCGTGGGGTGAACCGTCACGAACATGATCCACGGACGGCACGTGTCATGAGCGAAGAACGGATGCTTCAGGATATTCTTTTAATGAAACAGGCAAATATAAATGCTGTACGCACCAGCCATTACCCCAATGTCAGCCGTTGGTACGAGCTATGCGACAGCTTGGGATTGTACGTGATGGACGAAGCGGATATAGAAGAACACGGATTGCGTGGCACACTCGCAAGTACCCCCGACTGGCATGCGGCATTTATGGACCGTGCGGTCCGTATGGCGGAACGTGATAAGAATTATCCATGTATTGTAATGTGGAGCATGGGAAACGAAAGCGGTTACGGACCAAACTTCGCTGCTATTTCGGCATGGCTGCATGATTTCGATCCCACTCGCCCTGTACACTATGAGGGGGCACAGGGAGTGGACGGAAATCCTGACCCGAAGACGGTCGATGTTATCAGCCGCTTTTATACCCGGGTGAAACAAGAATATTTAAATCCCGGTATTGCAGAAGGAGAGGATAAAGAACGCGCTGAAAATGCACGCTGGGAACGGTTGCTGGAGATTGCGGAACGCACCAATGACGACCGTCCGGTAATGACGAGCGAATATGCACATTCCATGGGAAATGCATTAGGAAATTTCAAGGAATATTGGGATGAGATATATAGTAATACCCGTATGCTGGGTGGTTTTATATGGGATTGGGTAGATCAGGGAATCTACAAGACTTTACCCGACGGTCGTACCATGGTGGCTTATGGTGGTGACTTTGGCGATAAGCCGAACTTAAAAGCTTTCTGCTTTAATGGATTACTGATGAGTGACCGTGAAACTACGCCTAAATATTGGGAGGTAAAGAAGGTATATGCACCAGTTGAGTTGAGAGTTGAGAATGGAGAGTTGAGAGTAACCAACCGGAATCATCATATTGATTTATCACTTTATCGTTGCCTGTGGACATTATCAGTGGATGGTAAGGAGAAAGAACGGGGAGAAATAACATTGCCGGAAATAACTCCAGGCGAAAGTAAAACGATTGATTTGCCGGCTTTCCGATCATTAAAAGATATTTATTCTCTTTCCGATTGCCAACTGAAAGTAAGCATTGTTTTGAAATCGGATGCTCTTTGGGCAAAGGCAGGACATGAAGTAACTTGGGAACAATTCTGTTTGCAAAAAGGAGATTTAGCTTCTGCTGATTTAATTAATAAAGGAACGCTTCAAGTGGAAGAGGATGATAAATCTTTATTGATTAGCGGACGCGGTTTTTCTGTTCAGTGGGAAAAGAAAGTGAACGGAAGTATGACCTCCCTTATATATAAGAACAAAGAAATGCTGGCTCACTCCGATGATTTTCCGGTTCAGCCTGTCACTCAAGTTTTCCGTGCTCCGACAGATAATGACAAGAGCTTCGGAAACTGGTTGGCTAAAGACTGGAAATTGCATGGAATGGATCATCCGCAGATAAATCTGGAATCTTTCCACCATGAAAAACGTGCAGACGGGGCGGTCATTGTCCGGATTCAAACTAGTAATTTATATAAAGAAGGAAAAGTGGTGACTACTTCTGTCTATACGGTCTTTTCAGATGGAACGATTGATCTGGAAACAACTTTCTTGCCACAAGGAGTTCTTCCTGAAATTCCCCGTTTAGGTATCGCATTCTGTCTGGCACCTGCTTATGATACATTTACCTGGTATGGCAGAGGGCCACAGGATAACTATCCTGACCGCAAAACATCTGCTATGATAGGGCTTTGGAAAGGAAGCGTTGCAGAACAGTACGTACATTATCCACGTCCGCAGGACAGTGGCAACAAAGAGGAAGTGCATTATCTTACCCTGACCGACAAGCAGAATAAAGGTATTCGTATTGACGCGGTAGAAAACGCATTTTCTGCATCTGCCCTGCATTACACCGTACAGGACATCTATGAAGAAACTCACGATTGCAATTTAAAACCACGTGCAGAAGTTATTCTTAGTATGGATGCTGCCATACTTGGATTAGGAAACAGTAGTTGCGGACCGGGTGTATTGAAGAAATATGCCATAGAGAAAAAAGAACATACGCTGCATCTCCGCATCAGTAGTAAACAATGATAGCAATAAATAACTAACACAATTATAAAAGTAACAATGAAAAAAGTAACCACTTTATTATCGACCTTGGCGTTGGCAACTACCCTGGCTGCTCAAAACCTTCCACAAACGGAAAGGCAATATCTTTCCGGTCACGGATGCGACGATATGGTTGAATGGGACTTCTTTTGTACCGACGGACGCAATTCCGGCAAATGGACGAAAATCGGTGTACCTTCCTGTTGGGAATTGCAAGGATTCGGCACCTATCAGTATGGAATCACTTTCTATGGTAAACCATTCCCTGAAGGCGTTGCCAATGAAAAAGGTATGTATAAGTATGAGTTTGAAGTTCCGGAAAAATTCCGCGGCAAACAGGTCAATCTTGTATTCGAAGCTTCAATGACAGATACGGAAGTAAAAGTGAACGGACGCAAAGTTGGTTCCAAACATCAGGGAGCCTTCTATCGTTTTTCATACAACGTCACGGATTTCCTGAAATATGGCAAGAAGAATTTACTGGAAGTCACTGTTGCCAAAGAGAGTGAAAATGCCAGTGTGAACCTTGCCGAACGTCGTGCTGATTATTGGAATTTTGGCGGTATCTTCCGTCCGGTGTTCCTGGAGGTGAAACCAGCCGTAAACCTGCGGCACATTGCCATTGACGCAAAGATGGATGGAACTTTCCGTGCCAACTGCTACACCAATATCTCTAATGACGGAATGAGCATCCGTACACAGATTTTAGATAAAAAAGGGAAAAAGATAACGGAAACCACCGTACCCGTAAAAGCTGGAGGCGACTGGACTTCCCTGCAACTGAATGTATCTAATCCCGCATTATGGACAGCGGAAACTCCGAATCTTTATAAAGCGCAATTCTCTCTATTGGATAAGGCTGGTAAGGTTTTGCATAGTGAAACAGAAAATTTTGGTTTCCGCACGATTGAAGTACGCGAAAGCGACGGACTTTATATAAACGGAGTACGTATCAATGTACGTGGTGTCAATCGTCATAGTTTCCGTCCTGAAAGTGGCCGTACATTAAGTAAAGCGAAGAATATCGAAGACGTTCTTTTGATGAAAAGCATGAATATGAATTCCGTCCGTTTGAGCCATTATCCGGCTGACCCGGAATTTTTGGAAGCCTGTGATTCTCTCGGACTTTATGTGATGGATGAGTTGGGAGGCTGGCATGGCAAGTATGATACCCCCACCGGAGTACGTCTGATTGAAGGCATGATAGAACGTGACGTGAATCATCCGTCTATTATTTGGTGGAGTAATGGTAATGAAAAAGGATGGAATACCGAACTGGATGGAGAGTTTCATAAATACGATCCGCAGAAACGTCCGGTTATTCACCCGCAAGGTAACTTCTCCGGTTTTGAAACCATGCATTACCGCTCTTACGGAGAAAGCCAGAACTACATGCGCTTACCGGAAATCTTTATGCCTACGGAATTCTTGCATGGTTTATACGATGGCGGCCATGGTGCCGGATTATACGATTATTGGGAAATGATGCGCAAGCATCCCCGTTGTATCGGTGGATTCCTTTGGGTATTGGCAGACGAAGGTGTGAAGCGTGTAGATATGGACGGATTCATCGATAACCAGGGAAACTTTGGAGCAGACGGAATTGTAGGACCACATCACGAAAAGGAGGGTAGCTACTACACTATCAAGCAGTTATGGAGTCCGGTGCAAATCATGAATACTTCTATCGACAAGCAATTTGATGGCAAATTCTCCGTAGAAAACCGTTACGATTATCTGAATCTGAATACTTGCCGTTTCCTTTGGAAGCAAGTAAAATTCCCGCTGGCAACAGATGCTTCCAATGCCGCTGTTCAAGTGCTGAAAGAGGGAGAGGTGCAGGGTAGTGATGTGGCTGCTCATTCGGCAGGTGTCTTAGATATAAGAACAAATATCCTCGCTGATACAGATGCTCTTTACCTGACAGCTATTGATAAATACGGCCATGAACTTTGGCGCTGGACTTTCCCGGTTGATAAACTGAATCAGCAAACAGAACAGCTTTCTCCCTTGTCCAGTCGTCCTACTTATACAGAGACAGAAAATGATCTTACTGTGAAAGCGAATAAGCGTACATTCATTTTCTCAAAGAAAGACGGACAACTGAAAGGGGTATCTGTAGATAACCGTAAGATTAACTTCGCCAATGGTCCCCGTTTCATCGGAGCCCGTCGTGCAGACCGCTCATTGGATCAGTTCTATAACCATGATGATGAGAAAGCAAAAGAAAAAGACCGCACATACAGCGAATTCCCGGATGCTGCCGTATTTACGAAACTGGATGTGAAAGAAGACGGAGGTAATCTGGTTGTTACCGCCAATTATAAACTGGGCAATCTGGATAAAGCCCAATGGACAATTAACCCGAGTGGGGATTTGGCTTTGGATTACACCTACAATTTCTCCGGTGTCGTAGACTTGATGGGTATTCGTTTCGACTATCCTGAAGATCAGGTAATCAGCAAACGCTGGCTGGGTGCCGGACCTTACCGTGTATGGCAAAACCGTATTCACGGAACGCAATACGATGTATGGGAAAACGACTATAACGATCCTATTCCGGGTGAGACCTTCACATATCCCGAATTCAAAGGATACTTTGGTGATGTTTCCTGGATGAATATCCAAACGAAAGAAGGCACTATCAGCCTGACAAACGAAACTCCCGACACGTATATAGGAGTATATCAGCCTCGTGATGGCCGCGATCGTTTACTTTATACTCTTCCCGAAAGCGGAATCTCTGTCCTGAACGTGATTCCTCCGGTACGTAATAAAGTAAACTCCACCGATTTGTGTGGTCCCTCTTCACAACCCAAATGGGTAAATGGGCCACAAACCGGACGAGTCATTTTCCGGTTTATGTAAATGAATCATATAAAGGTATCCACATTGCGTTGGGTACCTTTTTTATTTGGCCTTCTCACCGATTTTTCAAGGAAAAAGGCTATAAGTGGGGAATAATCATTATTTTTGTTTCGTTTTATACATTCAGATTAATGAATTCTTTCCTATGTACACAATACTAATTATAGAAGATGAACCCCGGGTTGCAAGTTTGCTGATGAACGGACTGGAGGAAAATGGCTATCAGACAATGGTGGCTTATGACGGACTAATGGGGTTACGGCTTTTTCAAGCCCATACATTCGATTTGGTCATATCCGACATTGTTTTGCCTAAGATGGACGGATTTGAACTGGCGAAAGAAATTCGCAAAACCAATCCCAATATCCCTATATTGATGTTGACGGCATTAGGATCAACAAACGATAAACTGGACGGTTTCGATGCCGGTGCAGACGATTACATGGTGAAACCTTTTGATTTCAGAGAGTTAAATGCCAGAATCAAAGTGCTGTTGAAACGTGTAGCGGGTAATGCACAGGAATTGCCGCAGGAACTTGTCTATGCAGATTTGCGTATTGACCTTCAACGTAAAGACGTAGAACGAAACAGCATATCCATAAAACTTTCTCCTAAGGAATACAACTTACTGTTATATATGGTAGAAAATGCCGAAAGAGTATTGAGCAGGGTTGAAATAGCAGAAAAAGTATGGAACACCCATTTTGATACAGGAACGAACTTCATAGATGTATATATCAACTATCTCCGCAAAAAGATAGACAGGGACTTTGAACCGAAACTTATTCATACCAAAGCCGGAATGGGATTCATACTGACCGATAAATTATGAAAATCAGAACAACGTTGACTCTACAATATGCAGGGCTTACAGCTGCGGTATTTTTCGTATTTGTCATGGCGGTCTACTATGTCAGTGAACATTCGCGTAGTAATGCTTTCTTTCGTAATCTTCAAAGTGAAGCTATAACCAAAGCACATTTATTCCTTAAAAATCAAGTAGATGCCAAAACCATGCAGTCTATATACCTGAATAATCAGAAGTTTATTGATGAAGTAGAGGTTGCCGTCTATACAACAGATTTTAAAATATTATATCACGACGCTCTGCAAAACGATATTGTCAAAGAAACACCGGAGATGATAAAGCGTATTTTACAGCGGAAGAACATCAATTTCTATGTAGATGAATATCAGGCTATAGGACTGGTGTATCCGTTTGAGGGCAAAGACTATGTGGTTACCGCCGCAGCCTACGACGGTTATGGATACGCCAACCGGGATGCGCTAAGAAACATGCTCATTCTCCTATTTATCGGTGGATTGAGCGTATTGGTGGTTGTGGGGTATATCCTGTCTCGAAGCACTTTAAAACCGATACGTAATATAGTGAAAGAAGCGGAAAAAATCACAGCATCGCATATTGATAAAAGATTGCCTGTAAAAAATGAACAGGATGAACTGGGAGAATTGAGTACGACATTCAATGCATTGTTGGAGCGCCTGGAAAAGTCTTTCAATTCACAAAAGATGTTCGTCAGTAATGTATCTCATGAATTACGTACTCCTATGGCAGCCCTTACAGCTGAACTGGATTTAGCTTTATTGAAAGAACGGAGTTCCG
>ERZ857785.2386-NODE-2386-length-16470-cov-3.076333_pt1 | contig 16470 bp, 13 predicted proteins | sample MGYA00519763_ERZ857785 | MGnify/ENA primary metagenome ERZ857785 (study PRJEB31778, sample SAMEA3449365) | human gut metagenome | biome: human gut; feature: human-associated habitat; material: faeces | place: United Kingdom | collected 2010/2012 ... | reverse complement strand
CGCAGCCTATCGGCACCTCGTTAATTGCATAGGCTTTTTGCGCCTGCTTCAGCGCTTCCTTCATATATTTTTCGTCTAAATCTTTTTCGTCCATATTTATTATTTATCCTTTTTCGTATATTATCCATGTTACCACGTCTAACTTTATGTTACAACACAATATCTGTTATCGGAACGCACCAATATCCGAATTCTCCGGTCATATCTTCTTTGCAGCTCATCGGTTTGAACAGCTCAAATCCAAACATTTTTGCCATAAATTCATCCTTGTTGCGGTAGATTCCCGGAACGCCGATAAAATATGCCGGATGGATTTTGTCAGCGGTTTTCATAAGCACAAGATGGCGGTAACTATAGTATCCGTGAAGCAGAAAGCTGTTATTTGCAATAGACCACGCATCTATAGGAAGCTGTCCTATATCCTGAGGCTCAATTCTTACACATGACTGCATTTCATCATCATCAAAAGGATACATACGCGGATATTTTAATAATATTTTCTCTGCTGCATTCAGTTGTTTTTCCTCCGGTGCAGCTTCCTTTATTATAGCTTCCGGCTCTATTACTGCTTCTTGTGGCTGCGGCACAGTTTCATTTACTATAGTTTCCGGCTCTGCCGCTTCTTCTTGTGGCTGCGACACAGTTTCATTTACTATAGCTTTCGGCTCTGTCACTTCTTCTTGTGGCTGAACAAAAGCTTCCGATATTACAGCTTCATCTAAGGCATAGGTTTCCACATCTTCATCTTTTTCATCCGAAGATGACTGCAATGAGAACTCAAACCCCTTAGAACCCGCAAGAATTATCGGTTTATCGTCCCACTCTGAGCCATAAAACTTATTATTGTCATAAAATACAATCAATCCACATACGTCGCTTATTCCATATGTACTGTCTGCAACCGACTGTGCGCTTGTAATAAACGAGCCTTCACCGACTCCGCCGTTCATTGCAATTTCACCAATAAGAAGACCTCGTATAACTCCACTTTCCCTTACATAAAGATATACTTTCATTGACTCTTTTACACTAAGCACATTAATATGGACCGTCACTTTTACCCGCATATCTCTTGTCTCTATTCTGGCGTATCCGATATTATTTTTCTTTTCGCCATTCTCGTAAGAATATATATAAGAAATCCATCTTTTATATTCTGACATAGCCAAACCCCCTTTATACATAAATGTATTCAGGGGGCTTGTATTTTAGAACAGAAAATTATTATGATTACAATTCAGGCGTCTGCGTTACAGACGGAGCCGCTGTCTTTTCCGGCGCCGGGGATGCCGTTATTATCGCCTGCGGCGAAGGCTTCGGTGATTCATCATCCGCATATGACGCTTCAATATATTTTTCACGACCATAATTAATTATCTTATATAAATTTTTCAAATCCTGTTCCTGAGTATAACCACTGTCTATATACATTACCTCCTCATCAGGATTAAGAGGAACTTTTCCGTATACGCTGCCGGCTATGTTATAATAACCTTTTTTCGCTTTTTTAAGAAATAATATATATTCATTGCCGACCTTCATATAGTTATATCCGCCTACATACGTATAACATTCTCTCTTTTCATCAACCAATATGCTTTCGTTCACATTGATTTTATCAGGAATGTCCTTTCCGGTTTTATCAACCAATAACGTATCTACTTCAAACTTTGCCGTAAGGGAATACATATAATCCTCATCAAGCAGCTCCAAAGAGGATGAAACTTTTTTACCTCTGACGATATAATCACTGTCATTTATCATATCTTCAAGCGTATCATATTCGGCTTTAAAAGCATCCATATCAATCTCATTCGCATATTTATCAAATAATTCTTCTATATCGTCTGATGAAAGCGTCATAAGCTTGCCGTAATTACCAAGCTCCATCTTATCTCCCTTATCCGGATTCTTTTTACCTGTATCATGTTTTTTGCCGGTCTTTTTATCAGAATCCGAAGAATCGTTATCTTCGTCACCTGCCTGTATCTTTACCGGTTCATTATTAGTAGTTTCGTCTGTGCCCTTTTCACTATCCGTAATTTTATCAGCATCAGATTCATTACCCTCTTTGTCCTTATCATCCTTATTTGCAACAATTCCATCTTTGTGCCATCTTCCATTAGATGAATCATTCGGCATTAATGCATATACTCCGATAACTATAAGTATACATGCCGCCGCAGAAGCAGCAATATAAATGATACGTCTTCTTAACGTATTCCTTCTCTTTTTCAGACCGGTCTTTTCTAAGACCATGTTCTTAATCCTGTCTTCATTAAGCGAGGATTCAAATACATAGCTGTCTTTAATAAGATTATCTGTTTCTTCTTCGTTCAGATTGTCAAAAACCTGTTTTATTTTATCTTCCATACGCGCCTCCCGGAATACTTCCTGCAAGCAATTTTCTTAATTTTACAAGCGCCCTTGAACTTCTCGTATCAATTGCTGATACAGTCATTGACAGCCTTGCGGATATCTGTTTTGAACTCTCTCCGAAATAATATTTGCGTACTATAATTTCATGGTCGGGTTCCCCCAGTTTATTAACTGCATCAAGCAACATTCTTTTCTGCTCGCTGATTATGTATTCTTCTTCTATATTAATGGAATCCGACAGTACGACGTTCGCTTCCTCGTCATCTACCGATATATTCCTGAATTCTTTGCTTTTTTTTCTGAACAAATCTATTGATTTATGTTTTGCTATAACACATAAAAAGGATTTAATGCTTCCTTTATTTTGTGAATATCTGTCGATATTATTATAGAATTCAACAAATATATCGCTTGCGCAGGATTCCATTTCAAATTCATCACATACGCTGTCAAGCTTACCTCTGACAATCGTACAGACTAACCCCATATAATCTGACATAAGTTTACTTAGTCCCTGATTGGGATTCTTCTTAATCAGCTCTATTAATTCCTGATCCTGCATCTTAGCTTTTTCCTTCCCAGGCCAAACTATGGCCTCATATCCCTATTCGCCGACGGTTTCTGATATCTTACATATTTTTTGAAAAAATTTTTTCTGCTTTTTCACGCAGGTATTCCCTGTTATTATGTGCAGGGTTTTCAAGAATATCTTCAAATAATTCATTAAGTATATTCCCTATCATTTTTCCCTCTGATATCCCCATATTAATAAGGTCTCTTCCGTTTATATTCATATCCTTTAATGTAAAGGACTCATTAGCTTCCACGATTTCCTGTACACGCTGCTTTGTTTCGCAAAGCTTATTAAGCTTATCCTCTCTGTGAAAATCACTTTGCGCCATAACATCAGCTTCCATAAGTATGAACAGATACGGCATTATATCTATCCCTGCTTTACTTATGAACCGCCTCGTCTGTTTCCTGCTTCCGTCAAATCTGTAATCATGATAATATATAATCCTTGACACCATATTTATTGTATAATTATCAAACTTAAGGCGTTTAAGAATATCCCTGGCAACAGCGCTTCCTTTATCAGGATGTCCGTAAAAATGGTCCATCCCCTTTTCATCGACCGTCCGGCACATTGGTTTCGCAATATCATGCAAAAGCGCGCTCCAGGTAAGAATTCTCTTTTCTCTCTCATCATTTCCGGAATAAATTCTGTTGACGCCCTCAACAACTTTAATGGAATGAATACCGACATTATAAATGTGGTTAGGATTATTCTGAGGAGTTTTCATCATATCATCCCACTCGGGAAGAAACTGCGCTGTAAGTCCCGTTTCATATGCGAGAAGCAGTCTGTCAGGAAATTCTGATGCTATAAGCTTCGATATCTCAACACGTATCCTTTCACTGCTCACATTATTAATGCGCACAGCGGCTTCTTTTACCGCCTCTAACGTCTCAGGTTCTATATTAAATCCCAGTTGTCCTGCAAATCGTACTGCACGAAGCGTCCTCAAAGCATCCTCGTCAAATCTTTCTTTCGGATTGCCAACGCATCTGATTATTCCATCGTTAAGGTCCTTTACGCCTCCATATATATCAATTATTTCTTCATCAGGAGCATAAGCCATTGCATTTATGGTAAAATCCCGTCTTTTAAGGTCTTCTTTCAGACTTGCGGTAAATGTAACCGAATCGGGATGCCTGTTGTCTTCGTACTTTCCGTCTATTCTATAGGTAGTAACCTCATAGCTCTCACCACTCATCCTGACCGTAACTGTTCCGTGTGCGATTCCGGTATCAATTGTTTTTGAAAATAACCTTTTAATATCTTCAGGCTTTGCCGACGTTGTTATATCCCAGTCTTTTGGTATTCTTTTAAGAAGTGCGTCGCGCACGCATCCGCCCACAGCGTATGCTTCATAACCATTCTCTCTGAATATATCTATAATATTTTTAACATCTTTAGGAATATCAATATACATTTTTATACTCCTTTCTGACAAATTATGCGTTTCAGACACGACTATAATAAGTTAATATTCACGGAACCGCCATAAACAGGAACCTATAATAACATAAATTTCATTATTTTTCTACTTTTACAATGACAAATATATATTTTAGTGATATCTTATCAATAGTAAATTTTTAAGATAGGAGATGCAACATTGAAAGAATATTTAAAACTATTTTTTACTTTTGCTAAAATCGGATGCTTTACATTCGGCGGCGGCTATGCAATGCTTCCTCTTCTCCAACGTGAAATTGTTGAAAAAAATTCATGGGCTGAGGAAGAAGAACTTATGGATTATTTTGCAATAGGACAGTGTACTCCCGGTATTATAGCAGTCAACACTGCAACTTTTATCGGATATAAAAGAAAAGGTATTATCGGCGGTATATTTGCCACCCTTGGACTTATATTCCCGTCACTTGTTATAATAACAATTATCGCTGCCTTTATAAGGTCATTTGCCGACCTTAAGGTTGTCGGACATGCACTTAACGGAATTAAGGCCGGAGTATGCGCTCTTATACTTGACGCAGTAATTAAGCTTATTAAAAAATCAGTAATAGACCGCTACACTCTCATACTGTTTCTTTTAGTATTTTTCATATCGCTTCTGACCGGATTTTCAACAATAGTTCTTGTTGTATTATCAGGCTTGGCAGGATTTATTATCTGCCGTGTTAAATCAAAATATAATGCCGGAAAGGAGAATTCATAATGTTATTATATCTCAGATTATTTTTTGAATTTTTTAAGACCGGTCTATTTGCAGTAGGCGGAGGACTTGCAACTCTTCCTTTTCTGTATGAAATGTCAGCGGAAACGGGCTGGTTTACAACACACGACATATCCAATATGATTGCCGTATCCGAATCAACACCCGGACCGATAGGCGTTAATATGAGTACCTATGTAGGATTTCAGACAGCATACAGCTACTTCGGTCCTGCCGGCGGGCTTATAGGCGGTATAATTGCAACGCTTTCACTCGTAATGCCTTCAATAATAATTATTGAAATTATTTCCGGAATTCTTAAAAAATTTAAGGAATCACAGGTTGTTAAAGATATATTTTATGGGCTGCGTCCTGCCTCCTCCGCACTTGTTTCTGCTTCCGGAATGGCAATCGCACGCGTTGCTTTCCTTATAGAGAACACCGAAACCATTCTTATTAACTGGAAAGCGCTTATACTCGGCGTAGTTTTATTCATCTGCATCAGGAAATTCAAACTGCATCCTATAATATATATAGCATTTGCTGCCGCAGTCGGAATCATTTTTAAATTTTGACAAAGACTATGCTATGAGTTATTATTGTTAAACAAAAGGAGGATTTGCAATGAAATATTCATATCGTACAAAAGGAACCTGCAGTACACAGATAGACCTTGAAATTAATGACGACATAATAACCAATGTAAAATTTTACGGAGGCTGCAACGGTAATCTTAAAGCTATTCCGATTCTTGTTGACGGCATGACAGTTGATGACATAGAAAAAAAATGCAGCGGAATAATATGCGGCTTTAAAAATACATCCTGTGCAGACCAATTGGCTCATGCCGTAAGGGAAGCATATAATGCAACCCACTAATCCATTGATGACGCTATTATCGTATAAGCGGTTTTTATAACAACAAACGCAATTGGTCCAAGAATAACTCCGATTATTCCGAAAAGCTGGATACCGGCATAGAAGGACATAATCATATATATGGGACGCAGCCCCGTGCGGCGTCCCATTAATTTTGGCTCCAGAAATTCACGCGCGCACAGACAAAGCAGATATGTTACCCCAATAACTGCCGCATACACAAGTCTTCCCTGCAAAATATATATAACAGCCCAGGGAATAAGTATACTTCCGCTTCCCAAAATCGGAAATGCATCAAGCACTGCTATAATTATTCCTATAAGTATCGCATACGGGTTTTTTATAATAAATAAACCTATAGTACACAAAACCGTAACAACACATATAATAATACCTTGTGTTTTAAAATAACCTCCCAAGGCTTCCTTAACCGCATCTATTAAAGGGCTTATTCTTTTATATATATCTGAATTTTTTATCTCTTTTGAGATAGCGCTGTACTCCTCCATAATAAGCCATGTCCCTACAAGAAAAAAAAGAAAAATGATAAATACTGATAAAATACCCTGACATACGCTCCATGCTTTATCAGTTACAAACGGAAGTATTTTTTCGTTCCAGTTTTCCCCAAGATAATCCGCTCCCAGCAAAAAAAAGCTGTAGGCTTTCCCTCCGCTTATTCCAAGCCACTCGTCGCAGCATTTGCAAATTTTCCTGACACACACATCAAATTCCGACTGAATAAAAGGCATATTCGCCGTAAACCTCTTCACCTGATTAAATACAGCAATACCTATCCCCGAAATACCAAAAAATAATAAAGACGCAAGAAGAAGAACTGTTATAATAACAGTTAATTTGTATGGAAAATGTGTTTTCTTAGTTATCTTATCAACAACCGGATAAAGCCACATAGATAGAAATGCAGAGAAAATAAATGGAACTACAAGCGGCATCATATATCTGATTATAATGTATACTGCAAATGCAATTCCAAAAAAACATAATATTTTCTTAAAAAAAATTCTTTCACTCATAAATATATTCCTCAGCAGATAATAATGATGTTATTATCTGCAATAAGGAACACATTAATACACCTTTATGATATCTTAAATCTGTATCCAACTCCCCATATTGTCTCGATATACTGTGGTTTGGATGTATCTTTTTCAACTTTTTCCCTAATCTTCTTAATATGAACTGTAACAGTAGCAACGTCTCCGACTGATTCCATCCCCCAAATCTTTTGGAAAAGTTCTTCTTTGGTAAATACATGATTAGGATTCTGTGCAAGGAAAGTAAGAAGGTCAAATTCCTTCGTAGTAAATATCTTCTCTTCATCATCGACAAATACACGCCTTGCTGTCTTGTCAATATGAATGCCCCTGATTTCAATACATTCATTATCATTAGAATTGCTTCCGACAAGCCTGGTGTATCTTGAAAGATGCGCTTTAACTCTTGCTACAAGCTCACTTGGACTAAACGGTTTGGTAATGTAATCGTCAGCTCCAAGACCTAATCCACGAATCTTATCTATATCATCATTCTTAGATGATACCATAATAATAGGCATCTCTTTCTTCTCACGGACTTTTCTGCATATATCAAATCCGTCTACACCCGGAAGCATAAGGTCAAGTATGAGCATGTCATAATCTTCTTCCAGTGCCTTCTTAGCTCCAATTTCTCCATCTGTCTCAACATCAACCTGAAAATCACTTAATTCCAAATAGTCTTTCTCGAGTTCTGCAATTGCAAGTTCATCCTCAATAATAAGTATCCTGTTCATACGTTTTAACCACCTATCCTTTTTAATAAAAATTTATTACCACAAATATCCATTTTATGCTTTTTACATTATTACTATTGACTATTATAATACAAAGTCTTAACAATTTCAAACGAATAATTAAAAAAAAATAATTTTTTTATCAGAACCTCCAAAACCACCGTAAATACATACCATAATCTATATTTTTCTTGACGATTTTAGCAAAATAATGTATTCTAATTATTATCGTTTTTATTTAAGGAGGAATTAGCAGATGGAAAAGAGACTTTTCACTTCTGAATCAGTTACCGAAGGACATCCTGATAAAATCTGCGACCAGATTTCCGATGCAATTCTTGATGCTCTTATTGAGAAAGACCCATACAGCCGCGTTGCTTGTGAGACAGCAATTACAACAGATTTTGTTCTGATTATGGGCGAAATTACTACTAAAGCAGATATTAATATTGAAGATATTGTACGTAAAACCATTAATGAAATCGGCTATGATAATCCTGAATACGGATTTGACGGTCATACATGCAAGATACTTATAAGACTTGATTCACAGTCTGATGATATTGCACTTGGTGTTAATAATTCCTATGAATCAAAAACAGATAATGATTCAATTACTTCTACAGGCGCCGGCGACCAGGGCATGATGTTTGGTTATGCAACCAGTGAAACACCTGATTATATGCCTTATCCGGTATATATTGCACACAAGCTTACAAAAAAACTTTCAGAAGTAAGAAAAAACGGTACTCTTTCTTATCTCAGACCTGATGGAAAGAGCCAGGTAACTGTTGAATATGATGAGAATGATAATCCCGTTCATATTGACACGGTAGTTATCTCTACACAGCATGATGAAAAAGTGTCACAGGAAACAATTCATAAAGATATTAAGCATTATGTAATTGATGAAGTTATTCCTTCACACCTCGTAGACGACACTACAAAGTTTTATATTAATCCTACAGGAAGATTTGTTATCGGCGGACCTAACGGCGACAGCGGTCTTACCGGACGTAAGATAATTGTAGACACATACGGCGGTTATGCAAGACACGGCGGCGGTGCATTTTCAGGAAAAGACTGCACTAAGGTTGACCGTTCAGCCTCTTATGCAGCACGTTATGTTGCTAAGAACATTGTAGCTGCCGGACTTGCAAGGAAATGTGAAATTCAGATTTCATATGCCATAGGCGTTGCTGAACCAACTTCTGTCAGCGCAGATACTTTTGGCACCGGCGTTATTGATGATTCCAAGCTTGTTAATATTATAAGAAAGCATTTTGATTTAAGCCCTGACGGTATAATAAAGATGCTTGACCTCAGGCGTCCTATATATAAGCAGACTGCTGCTTACGGTCATTTTGGAAGAGAAGAGCTTGACCTTCCTTGGGAAAAAACCGATAAGGCGGACGAGCTTAAAGCTTACTTGTAATTGACTTTATACTAATATAATGCTATTATATTAGTTGTCTGTTTCCGTAGCTCAGCTGGATAGAGCGACCGCCTCCTAAGCGGTAGGTCGGGTGTTCGAATCACCTCGGGAACGCTTGCAAAAACTTTGAGACGTGCAAAAAAGAGAAGAATATCAGACATTTAAGCTTGCTTGGTAATGTCTGATATTCTTCTTTTTTATAGAACGAATGTCAGTGGAATAATTAGTATAGAGAATTATTGTATAGTTATCGTATTAAAGGTTTCTTTAAATTGTGACGGCGTCATATGTTCATATTTATTAAAAACGGTGCAGAAGTAGCTTGCATCATTAAAACCTGAAAGATGTGCAACTGTTTTAATCTGTATTTCTTTACCTGAAAGAAGCAATTCCTTACTTTTTTGTATTCGTGTCATTAGTATGTATTCAAAAACCGTATATGATGTAAGTTTTTTGAATACATGACATAGATGTTGAGGTGTAAGGTCTACAATTTTAGCAAGTTCATTTAGCGTCAAAGGCTGTGCAAAACACTCATTTATATAATTGAAGACAGGCATTAATCGTTGAGAACTTCTGATTAATGAGGTGTTCTGTTTCTGCGAGGTCAATTTAAATATGTCTATAAGAATATCATATACAATTTTTGAACAGGAAATGTTCTTTGTAGGTTCGGAGGATAATATACAATTACAAAGTTTGGTTATTTTTTCGGATATATATTGCGGATTTGATATGAAAAACACTTTTGATGTATATGTTTCAAGTATATTAGACATAAAATCATTTAGCGATGTTCCTTTAAAAATAATCCAGTCAACAATCCATTCTTCATCACTAAGAGTGTGATATTCATGTGGTTCGTTAGGAAAGAGTAAAAAACCTTGACCTTCTTTTATTATATATTTATTTTCATTTAGTATTAACTCGCCGCTCCCTTTCTTTGTCTGAATCCATTGATAATCAGAAAACATCCATTGTTGATACTCGTTTTTACCCGGTCTGACAACGGGTTCCTGTATATAATTATAACCTACACCTGAAAAGTAGAATGGCAGTTTTTGATCAAAATCAGTTAATCGTACAAAAGTAAAATTATTCATAATAATCACCCCATTTTTTCTCTTATACTGAGTATATCAAAGTGATTGTTAAATAACAATATAAATCTTAATATAGTCATATATAACGCAAAATGCTTAGATTGAACAAGGATTTATATAGATATATAATATTAATATACTAAAAAATATGCTGACATTATTATATGATATTAGAAGGGAGAAATAACATGAAAAGAATGGTTAAATGGATAAGCCTTGCAATGTGTGCAGTTCTGCTTGGTTCCAGTATTGTTACTTTTGATGTAGGTCAGTCATTAGCAGCTGATACAAAAAGTGTATCCGGCAGAGAAACTTTAAACTTTAATACCGGATGGTTATATAGTTCTGAGAACTATGCCAATGGAGAAGTTGTAGGATTAGATGAATCAGAATTTGAATCAGTGTGTGTGCCACATGCGAATAAGATTCTTGACACACACAAGGGAGATGATTTCCCTGAAGCAATAGCATCTTACCGATTTATATCATGGTACAGAAGGCATTTTGTTTTGCCGCAAAAATATGAAGGTAAACGTATTCTGGTGGATTTTGAAGGTGTTGCAACAATTGCGGATGTATATGTCAATGGTAAACTTGTAGGGACTCATGAAGGCGCTTATACGGGATTTACTGTAGATATTACGGACGCGGTATATACAGATGGCAGAGATAATGTACTTGCTGTTCGTGTTAATTCAGAAAAACAAGCACAGATTCCTCCTGAAGGCGGAGTAGTTGATTACTGTCTGTTTGGCGGAATTGTACGTGATGTTACAATGACTATTGCCAATCCTGTGTATGTTGAACGTACATTTACAACTACACCGGATATTGAAAATGGTAATGCGATAGTTCATAATGCGGTTGATATTATTAGTAAAGAAAATGTCAATGATAATTATACTGTGGAAATGAAAGTTATTGATAAAGAACTCAAGGTGGCAGCGTCAGTCAGTAAAGATTTTACCGTGAAAGGTAAAGGAACACAGACTGTTGAGTTGGAGACAGAGGCAATTGCTGACTATCACTTATGGAGTTCTGAAGATCCATATCTGTACACAGTAGTTACAACTGTTTCGCAGGAAAATACAGTACTTGATACATATAGCAATACTCTTGGATTCCGTTATTTTAAGTTTTCAGAAGGACCTGATGATGGAAGCTTTTATCTTAACGGAAAGAAAACAGAGATAGTAGGTATTAATCGTCATGAACAGTGGCCTTGGATTGGGCGTGCTGTACCTGATAAGCTTCAAATACAGGATGCAGATTTGATTAAATCTACGGGAATTAATGTTGTGAGATGTTCGCATTATCCGCAAGACCCGTCATTCCTTAATCGTTGTGACGAGATTGGACTTTTAGTATTTTGCGAGCCGCCGGGATGGCAGCATGTAGGAAATGACGAGTGGAAAGAAACATTTAAAGAAAATCTCAAAGAACTTGTTCTTCGCGACAGAAATCATCCTTCTATTATAAGCTGGGGATCTCGTCCTAACGAGTCACATCCAAGCTTGGAATTCAATCGTGAATGTGAAGCGTTGTGTAAGGAATTAGATCCAACCAGACCTACACATGGTGTAAGAATGGAATTTGATTATCCGGGAGAAGAAAGCGGAGATAATTATTTTTACAATGATAACTTTGAAGTAGTTAACGATATTCTTACAGTAAATTATAGATATCCAAAAGACCCATATCATATTCCTTATATAGTAACAGAGCACTCTAATGATTGGTACGGAGGAGACGGAATTCCCGGAGCTAGTGATGCCGCTGCTCAAAATTTTATAAATTCATTTGCAGAAGTTCTTGATTATTATTTTGGAAATGATAAAGTAGCGGGCGGATTTGGTTGGAGTCTGTTCGATTATAATAACGAAGTAAATTATACTAACACCGGACATGTATTCTATAGTGGATTGTATGATATATTCCGTAACGAAAAGCCTGTAGCATATGTATATAAGTCACAGCTATCTCCTGAAGAGAACGGTCCTATCGTTTATATAGCTAATAATTGGACAAAAGACACAACAAGCAACATCTATGTAATGAGTAACTGTGATGAAGTTGAATTATTTGTAAATGGAGAATCTAAGGGAAAAATTAAACCTAATAAATATACTAATATGCCTCATCCTATATATGAGTTTAACAATATTGATTATGAGGATGGCGAGCTTACAGCAGTAGGTTATATAGATGATGTTAAAGTAGGAGAATGCGTAAGAAAAACACCTGGAAATGCAACAGGCCTAACAGCAAAAGCAGATTATGACTCATTAACAGCAGACGGAACTGATATGACCAGCGTAGCAGTGGCTGTAGTTGATGAAGAAGGTAATACTTTGCCATTTGCCGGCAATAAAGTTAACATCCGTCAGATTAGCGGAGTAAAGACAAAGCTTATTGCTGAAGAAAATTTGGCTGTTGAAGGCGGCAAAGCGGCATTTCTGGTGCAGTCAGTATACGGCAAGACCGGAACTGCAACATTTGAAGTGAGCTCTCCGGGCCTTAAATCTGCGATAGTTACAATTAATGTAGATAAATATGAATCAGATACTCTTGTTCCTGCATCTGCAATGAATGGTACTATTAAACCTGCTCTTATAGACCCTGTTGTAATGAATGACAGCCAGACCAGGACAGATATATGTACTATTAAGTATGAAGGTAAAAATTGGGCTAGCGGTTCTGAAGCAGGAACTTATATGGAAGATAACCATTGGTCAAATACAACTGACGAGTCATGTAACATAACCTTTACGGGACGAAGCATTAAGTATTATGGTTCGTTAGCTCCGGGACATGGAATTGCGGCCTTCTCTTTAGACGGCGGTGATGAAATATTTGTAGATTGCTATGCTGCAGAGAGAAAAAATGAGGTTTTGCTTTTTGATTCGGGTATTTTATCTGAGGGAGAGCATGTATTAAAAGTTCGTGTTACCGGAAATAAAAATGAATTAGCATGGGACTCATATGTAAACGTAGATAAGATAGAAATAGCCCGTCATAAATCTAAAGTTGATGATTCAAATATACCTGCGTGTGAACATAAAACTACAAAGATTAGAAATGCCATCCCCGTATCATGTGCGTCTGACGGTTATAGTGGTGATGTATATTGTATAACATGTAATAGTCTTATTGCTTCAGGTGTAAAAACAGCAAAGACTAAACTACATACATGGGATTATGGTGTTGTAAGTAAAGAAGCTACTGCCAATTCTACCGGAGAAATAATATATACTTGTACTTTGTGCGGTGAAACTAAGACTGTACAGATTCCTGCCACAGGAGACAATACTAATACTTCTGTAGCAACACCAACACAAACACCAAATGATACATTTGTAACAAATCCAACACAAAATCCTCCTGTAAATAATGATGCGGTACCTGTTGTAGGTTCAATGTTTAAGGTGTCAGGTGCACAGTACCGTGTTATTAAAGTAAATGGACAGCAGTATTCAGTAGAATATTGCGAAATAACAGGTAAAATTCATAAAGCCTCAATTCCTGCAGCCGTTACAGTAAATGGAGTTACATATAAAGTAACTAAAATTGCTTCAGGTGCATTTAAAAATCAAAACAAAATGACAAGTGTGACAATTGGAAAGAATATAGAGACAATTGGCGACAATGCATTTAGTGGTTGTTCAGCTCTTAAAAAGATAGTAATTCCTGCCAGTGTTAAGAAGATAGGCAAAAAAGCATTTTATAAATGCAAAAAACTTAAAAATATTGTGATTAAGTCAAAGAAGCTTACGGTAAAAAATGTAGGGAACAAAGCATTTAAAGGAATATATGCTAAAGCATCTGTTAAAGTACCTAAAAAGAATAAAATAGCTTATCGCAAATTGCTTATTAAAAAGGGTGCAGGTAAAAAATTAAAAATTAAATGATTTTTTAAAAAGCCATTTCTGACCGTATAAGTCAGCAATGGCTTTTTTATTGTTAAGACATATCAATCTCCGAATAGATATACCCTGTTATTTTATTTATTCTTACTTCACCTTAATACTTACTACCTTCTTAGTTTCCTTATATTCACCTGTCTTAGCCGCAGCTATTGTAATCTTATATGTACCCTTCTTAGCGCCCTTCTTAAGTTTTACCTTTCCTTTCTTAGATACACTTATATACTTCTTAAGATTCTTAGCTGTTGTATTCTTATAAATTAGTTTACCCTTACCGGAAGATATTGCACCCAACTGAAATGTTATCTTATTCTTCTTAAGCAACTTAGCTTTGTAAGACTTAATCTTAACTGTAGTTATTGTCTGCGATTTGAGTGTTATCCCAGACTCCGTAGATGTTGCTGTTGGATTAATCATTGGTTCTGCCGTTGGTTTCGTTATAGATTCCGCTGTTGGTTCCCCTGTTGGCGGATCTATAAATAAGGGACTTCCATTAACACATACCAGACTTAAATTAGCAAACATATTTTTATCCAAAGTTTTGTCTGGTTCTGTATAGCAAATAAGTCGTACTAACATGTTATTATACAAAAATGCTATATTATAACATGTGTCACTTTTCTCACTATAACTTGTCTCACATACACAATCAGCACTATAATTCTTCATAACAATCTTTTCTTTAGTATACATATGTTTATTGTATTCATAACCATTATTGTAATCCAAAGGACTATCATACACGTCAAAGTTAATCATTTTGTCATATTCGACATTATATTTCGACTCCATATAGCAAAAAATATCTGTCGAGCCGTTCGTATTATCAAAACATTCATAAGTCACTTTAACAGACGGTTCATCAAATAAGAATGTAATAAAATTTTGATTAGAATCAGCGAATATCTTATTTAACTTACCACCACAAAAATCAGGTACAAGATAATTCTTGGCGCCTGTCCAATAGGCAATAAATTCTTTAAATGATTCTTTATTCTCACTAGAATTCCTTAACCATATAAGAAAATCATTAAAAGAATTTGTTTCATAATGGGCAATTGCAGCATCAGGCATTGCCTGCGTAGCTAACAATTGTAAATTTGAACCGGCAAATGAATAGCTTCCGTCCATCATTGCAGAACTGAAACAGGATAAACACGCACATAATGCAATAATTCTACGATATTTTTTCATAAACCGAGCTCCTTCTTCATCATACCCCTTTAACTTTTTTATATCTTCCCTATTCCTTCTTACACTCTTCAAACGTATAGCATTTATCCTCTTCTATCTTCGTCTTCTGTAGCTGCTGTTTTTTCTTCCGCTTCTCCTATTGTTGCTCCTTGCATTATATGAGCTGTATCTCCTTTGATAAAACCTTGAATATCTTTTTCTTAACTTTGCTCTCCTTATAAGTAAAAGAACTATTGCAGCAATAATGCAGACCGCCGCTAAAATTATTACAACAATCCATATTACATTAGAAGATTTTTCTTTTTTATCGGTTTCGGTCTGAGGCTGTTCTTCTTTAGGCGCTTCTGTTTCCTCTGAGTCAGAATGTATACTTTCCGTCTGCTTTATAATATTAGATACCCCTTCATTTAACGGATTAGCTGCGGCTTTCGTGGTATCATATATTATATTTGCCTCACCTGCTGTTCTTCCGGCATAAGTGTAAGTTATCTTTCCTATAATATTTTCACCGTCAGCATAATTAACGGTATCGTAAAGCTCAACATTTCTTTCCGCCTGTGAAACGTCCACTCCTTTTGGCAGTGTAACTCCGGCTTTCTTTTCTATATATAATGGCGAATTTTCTTTATCAAATAATGTATTGTATCTGCTGAATAATGAATGTGTTGTTTCCGAATCATTATCTTTAACATCTGTCTCAATCGGATGCGCAGAAAAATTATCAAGCGCAAAATTCATAAGCGAAATTGTATCTGTATATTCATTCGGCTCATACCTTGGAGGTCCGGCGGTCTTCATTACTACACATACAATCTCCATATCGCCCTTTTTTGCAAATGTAACAAGCGTATACCTCGCAATATCCGTATAACCGGTCTTTCCTCCTATACAATAATCATATCCGTAAGGATAAGTGATAGGATGAAGCATATTATGCTTATTATATAAAGGACGGGCGTCATTAAGATTAGTCTTAGGAATTGTATAAGTCTTTGTTCCGGTAATTTTTCTAAATTCCTCA